>QWCT01002419.1_pt1 | contig 10261 bp, 9 predicted proteins | sample 1972681 | NCBI WGS metagenome assembly QWCT01 (sample SAMN09866701, study PRJNA288562) | Human oral metagenome isolate pre3_saliva, whole genome shotgun sequencing... | isolation source: mouth | host: Homo sapiens | place: USA: California | reverse complement strand
CTCAATGGGGTGATGCTCCTGTTTGGAATGAGCTACATATGTCTACAGATTTTCCAACTTATTGGGATTAGTCACACACACTTTTTGTCCTATAACCCAAAAAGGCGTACACCATCGGTGTTACGCCTTTTTTAGTTTAAATTAATATGAAAACCCTTTGTTTTTAATTATTCTTTCTATAATTGATGCTGATTTTAATAATTCCTTTTTTATTTTTAGTACTTTTTCAGATGATGTTGTGAATGTTAAAAAGCTAACGCTAAGGGCTGCGACTATTTTTCCATCTTCTCGGATTGGTAGTGCTATACAGCATGCATGATTAGTAATTTCTTCGTTTTCATAAGTAAAGCTATTATTATTATTATGAATATCATTATATAGATCTATAGGAGATTTTATAGTTTGTGCTGTAAATGCTTTAAATGGATTAGGAAATAGTTCTTCTAGCTCATTTATACTTTTATCTAATAATAAAGCTTTACCGAGTGCTGTAGCATAAGCTGGTAATCTTTTACCGACAGAAGAGATTAATTGGATTGGATTGGTAGTAGAGATTTTTAGTAAATACATAATTTCATTACCAGTTAGAATGCCTAAATGACAAGTTTCATTACATTCTGTAGATAATCGTTTCATCTGTTCTTGTATTAGATCTAAACTAGTATTAGTTGATTCATACATACTACTAATAAATAAAATCTCTTTTCCCATAGTATAAAGTAATGTTTCTTCAGAAAATAAGAGATAATTTTTTTCACATAATGTTTTTAATATTGGCATTAATGTGCTTTTTGGACAATTTATTTTGCTTGATATTTGAGATAAACTAAGGCCAGACTGATTTTCCGCAACAGTTTCAATTACTTCTATAACTCGTAGCGTTGGATTATGTAATTTCATATTCATATTATTGAGTATTCCTTTTGATAAATGATCTGCTTCTTAATATTTATAATATCTTTTTTTGCTTAAAATTTGAATAGATAACATTATCTGAGTACAGAATAAAATTAAATAGTAGGGGGTCTATCAGACTAGATAGCATTTCAAATATAGTTAGTTTTGAAGTGTTATTTTTTTATTCATAATTATCTGTTCGTATATACGAATAATATTGACATTTACGAACAATAGAGATACTATGAGATTAATAAAGATGATAAATTCTTAATGAATTATGTAAGTTTAATTATTTTAAGGAGACGTTAATATGAATGCAATTCATGTGAATAACTCTGATAATGTAGGAACAGCACTAACTACACTGAATAAAGGTGATAAAGCTTTAGGTGTAGTTATAAAAGAAAATGTTTCTAAAGGGCATAAATTTGCTACCGAAGATATTTTAAAAGGGCAGCCAATTATAAAATATGGTGCGCATATAGGCGTTGCAAATCGAAATATTAAATCTGGAGAATGGGTACATATTCACAATATAGATGGAGAAAGAGGTAGAGGTGATTTAGACTCAAAAACAAAAGAAATTAGCCAAAATGGGATTAGAGATCATGTAGTACTAAATAATAAAAAAAATTATACTTTATCGGGATTTAGACGACCTGATGGTAGTTTTGGTTTAAGAAATCATGTTTTGATTATTCCAAGCGTACATTGTGCCAATAAAGTGGTTGAACGCATTGCAAATGAGATTAAATATGGTTCTGTTGCAATGAAACCTGATTCAAAAGTAGTTTTTTTTAATCATCAACATGGTTGTAGTGAATTAAGTTATGATGCGAGCCAAACTCAAGATGTATTAGTTGGTTCAGGTACAAATCCGAATGTTTATAGTGTATTAGTAGTCGGATTAGGTTGTGAAGTTGTTCAAGCTAAATCTATAGCAGAACAAATAAAAAAGTATACTCCTTATAAAAAGGTTGAATACTTTAATATACAAGAATGTGGTGGCGTTAATGAGAGTGTAAAAAAAGGTGTAACAATTGTAAAAAATATGTTAGATGAAGCTTTGCTCGTGGAAAGGAGTGAAGGTTGTCTTGCAGATATTGTATTAGGCACAGAGTGTGGAGGTAGTGATAGTTTTTCCGGACTGAGTGCTAATCCAAGTTTAGGTGCTGCTTCCGATATCGTTGTTGGCCATGGTGGAAAGGTTGTCTTGGCAGAAACTACTGAATTAATTGGAGCTGAACATATATTAGCAGAACGAGCTATTAATGCTGAAGTAAAAAAACAAATTTTAGATACTATAAAAGGATTCGAACAAACTGTTATTGATTCACATGCGGATATTAGGGGCGCCAATCCTAGCCCAGGAAATATCGAAGGTGGATTAAGTAGTATAGAAGAAAAATCTCTAGGTTGTATTTATAAGGCTGGGAATACATCTGTAAATTCAGTAATTGACTATGCAAAACCAATTGCTGCTACAGGCTTGACTTTCATGAATACACCGGGAAACGATATAGAACAATTAAGTGGTATGGCAGCTGGTGGTTGTAATATAGTCGTTTTTACTACAGGTAGAGGAACACCAACAGGAAGTCCAATAGTTCCGACAATAAAAGTATCTTCTAATACCGATACTTATATAAATATGAATGATTCAATTGACTTGGATGCCGGCGTTGTTGTTAGTGGACAAAAAACAATACAAGAAATGGGCGAAGAAATAATAGATTTTATTGTAGAGGTAGGAAATGGAAGAGAAACAAAAGCAGAAATAAATGAACAAAATGATTTTTCTATTTGGCGATTAGCAACAACAGTATAAATTTATTACATTAATTATCTTTAGGAGGTAAGTATCATGGATTTGCAATTAAAAGGTAAAGTTGTTTTAGTTACAGGTGGTGGCAGTGGTATTGGTAGTGGAATATCTCTTAGTTTAGCTGCAGAGGGAGCAATACCTGTTATTTTAGCAAGATCTCCTTTGACAAATGAATTTATAACTGAGATGGAGAAGATTACAGATAAATATGATTTCATTCAAATTGATTTAAATGAAGCAGATAAGATTAAATCAATTGTTGACTCCGTAGCAGAAAAATATGGTGGTATTTATGCTGTAGTTAATAATGCTGGTGCCAATGACAATAAATCCATCGAAGATACGACTTGGCAAGACTTTGAAAAGAGTTTACATGGAAATCTGACACATTACTATGAATTAGTCCGTTGTGCTTTACCATATTTAAAAGAAGCAAAAGGTTGTGTTTTGAATATAGGCTCTAAAACAGCGTTGACTGGACAAGGTAAAACTAGTGCTTACGCTGCAGCAAAAGGTGCTATTTTAGGTTTGACACGTGAATGGGCTGCAGCCTTTTTGCCTTATGGTGTTCGGAGTAATGCGATTGTTGTAAGTGAATGTTGGACACCATTATATGCAAACTGGATTAAGACTTTTGATAATCCAGAAGAAAGAAAAAAAGTTATTACTGATAAAATTCCATTTGAAAGACGTTTTACTACAATTGAAGAGATTGCAAATACTGCAGTTTTTGTAATTTCCTCCCTATCTTCACATACTACAGGTCAATGGATTTATGTTGATGGTGGTTATGTGCATTTGGATCGAGCATTGAGTTAAATGACTTGGCTACAGGAGGTGTATTATGGATACCGATAAAACTATAAAAGTAAGTGCTAGTAATATTAAATTAGCATTTTGGTTAGTTACTATTTTATTCTTCATGTGGGGTGTTAGTTATGGCTTAATTGATGTAATGAATAAAAACTTTCAAAATCAATTAGGCATTACAAAAGCAACTTCTGGTTTATTACAAGCTGCATATTTTGGAGGATACTTTGTAATAGCTACACCAGCTGCTTTAGTAGCAAGAAAATTTGGCTTTAAGGGTGGTATTATCATGGGGTTGGCACTCTATGCTATTGGGGCACTATTAATAATTCCGGCTAGTAATGCTCATAGTTTCAATATGTTCCTTGGCGCATTTTTCATTCTTGCTTGTGGACTAGGTAGCTTAGAAACAAATGCTAATCCTTATATCACAAAATTAGGTAGTGACAAGGATGCTGCATTCCGTATTAATATTGCACAGATTTTTAATGGTGTAGGTCAATTTTTAGGACCAATTATTGGTGGGGCATTATTTTTATCAGTCACTCATGGGGGTGATGTAGCTGATAATATGCGTAGCGTACAAATGGTATATGTTGGAATTGCTGCGATTATTATTATTATGTTATTACTTTTTGTTTTTAACAAATTACCAGAAGGTTCTGAGGTTTCTGGTTCTACAGAGTCATCAGTAGATAATGAAGTAAGTTATGCGAAACTTTTTAGTTACCGTCATTTTAGATTAGGTGCGTTATCTCAATTTTTATACGTTGCCGCACAGGTTGGTGCAGGTGCCTTTTTCATTAATTATAGTGTAGATCAGTGGTCAGAAGTAACTGATTCTCAAGCAGCATTCTTCTTTAGTATTGCTTTAGTTGCATTTATGGTTGGTCGTGTTGTTACCACTCCTTTATTAAAGAAGTTTAGACCAGGTTGTATCTTAGGTGTTTATTCTCTTATTAATGTATGCATTATGATATTACTAAATATCTTGACTGGTAGCGTTTCTGTATTCACGCTTATTGCATCTTTCTTCTTTATGTCAATTAGTTTTCCAACTATTTTTGCACTTTCTATCACAGATATACCAGATGCATTGGTTAAGACCGCCTCTAGTGTACTAATCATGACTATTGTTGGTGGTGCAATCATGCCATATTTTATGGGCTTAGTTGCAGATTATCATAATATTGAAACTTCGTTTTTATTATTAATACCATGTTTCTTATTTGTTGCTTGGTATGGATTTTTTGGGAGTTGCCCAAAAGTAATGAAACGAGACTAAATTACTTTATTGGATAATTAAATGTTTATCCTATTCGACGGATAGTCACGTTAAAGGAGATACATGATGCTTGAAATTGTAGATAGTCATTTTCACATTTGGGATTTAAATATATTAAATCTTCCTTGGCTAAATTCTTGCGCAGGGATTATAAAACGAAGCTTTTCAATGGATGATATTGCAAAGGATTATGGGCAGTATGATTTCAATTTTAAAGGTGGTGTGTATGTAGAGGTAGATTGTGATAACGCAATTCAAGAAGATGATTATATCTTTAAATTGAAAAGCCCATATATTCTAGCTCGTGTAATGAGAGCTAGACATTTATGTGAGCATATGCGATTACCAATCGGTATTGTTGGTGTAAGAGAACCACTTCATATAGATAGCTCTCCTCGAGGGAGATGTTTAGAACGAAGTTTTATTCAAGGTTTGGAAGTACTAGCTAAACAAGATTTATTATTTGAAAGTTGTAATCGAGTAGATGAATTAGAAGACTTATATAATTCGATTAAGCAAGTCCCAGAGGCTAAAGTAGTAATTAATCATTGTGGTAATGTGAGCACATTAGATGAAAGTTATAAAAAGGCAATGACAAAATTAGCATCACTGCCTAATGTATACTGTAAGATTTCAGGCTTCCCTACGGATAATAAGTTATTTGTAAAAAATCTTTTAGACTTTATTTCTGGAACCTTTGATCACTCAAAACTAATGTATGCATCTAACTATCCTGTAGTTAATTTATATTCATCTTTTGAGGATCATTTAAATTGTGTGCGTGAGTATTTTAATGATGATCTAGATATCTTTAGTAAAAATGCTAAAAAATTATATAAAATTAATCGTCCACAACTTTTTGCATCGGTTATTAAACTACGTCCAGAAAAAGCAGAATATTATAAAAAGTTACATGCGAATCCATTCTCGAGTGTTAATAAAATGATTAGAGAATGTGGTATTACTAAATATAAGATTTGGAATCGTGATGACTTACTATTTTCTGTAATGGAATATTGTGGTGATGATTTTGAGTATGATATGGCAAAAATGGCACAAGATCCTGAAACAAATCGTTGGTGGAAAGAAACAGACCCATGCCAAAAACGTATTGATGGTGCATTAAAAAGTGAATGGTGGGCAGATATGGATTTAGTTTATGATTTAAATAAATAGAGGGGAGTATTATATATGAATAGCAAATATTTTTGTCCAATATTAACATCTTTTAATGATGATAGTACTATTAATTATGATGATATGCATTCATTGTATGATCATGTACTTGAAAATGGTATTGATGGAATTTTAGTAGGTGGAAGTGCAGGCGAATTTTATGCCTTAGATTATAATGAAGCTGAACAATTAATATCAGATGCAGTTCAATATATTAATCATCGCGGAATTGTAATAGCTGGTACAGGCCGTATGAATAGATTAGAAACTATAAATCTATCTAATTTTGCTCTAAAAAAAGGCGCTGATGCAGTTATTATTGTTGGACCATATTATAGTGCATGCAGCCAAGAGGATGTATACAATTATTTTGATGATATCTTAGGCCATATTTCTGGTAATGTTTATCTCTATAATTATCAAGATCGCACAGGATATGATATCTCTGTTAATACTGTATTGCGATTATTGGAAAAACATAAAAATTTAATTGGTATTAAAGATACACATCCAGTTTCTCGTCATAGTCAGAAATATATTAATGAAATTTTACCTCTATATCCAAGCTTTGCAGTATATACTGGTTATGACACTAACTGTGTTCCTGTAGTTATCTCCGGTGGTGCCGGATGTATTGGTGCGTTATCTAATGTATATCCTAAATTGTGTCATGATTTAGTTGTTGCTTTGAATGAAGGTAATTTTAATAAAATTGTAGAAATTCAGCAAAAGATTGACACATATGCTTTATTCTATGAAGCGTATACTCCGTTTAATCCACTCATGAAATGGGCTTTGCGTGAGATGGGATGCTCAATCAAAGAAAATTGTAGAGTTCCTATTTCAAAACTAACAAATTCTGTAAAATCTGATCTAGATATGGTTGCCAAAAGACTTTGGAGAAAATGATTCCTAGGAGATGATAATATGAGCAAACGTATAATTCTCAATGAAACTTCATATTTTGGAAAAGGTGCTATTAAAGAGATTATAAATGAACTTCAAGCACGACATTTTCAAAAGATTTTAGTCACGACTGATAAAGATCTTCTTGAATTCGGTGTTGCTACGAAGGTTACAGATTTGCTTCGTGATGCGGGCGTTAATTTCGAAATATATACAAATATTAAGCCAAACCCAACTATTGAAAATATTAAAAATGGTGTTGATGTATGTAAAAGATTCGGTGCTCAAGCTATTGTAGCTATTGGCGGAGGTAGTATCATTGATGCTAGTAAAGCTATTGGTATTATAATGACAAATCCAGAATTCTCTGATGTTAGGAGTCTAGAGGGTTTAGCTGAAACTAAAAATAAGTCATTACCTATTATTGCAGTTAGTACTACAGCGGGTACAGCTGCTGAAGTTACTATTAACTACGTTATTACTGATGTTGAGAAAAAGCGTAAATTTGTTTGTGTTGACCCACATGATATTCCTGTAGTTGCGATTGTTGATCCAGATATGTCTGCTTCTATGCCAAAAGGTCTTTGTGCATCAACAGGTATGGATGCCTTAGTTCATGCAATAGAAGGATATATTACTAAAGGCGCATGGGAATTAACCGATATGCTTCACATCAAAGCCATAGAATTAATTGCAAAGTCTTTGCGTAAATCTGTAGATGGTGATTATGACGCTAGGGAAGAAATGTCTTTGGCACAGTATATTGCAGGTATGGGGTTCTCTAATGTTGGATTAGGGATTGTGCATTCAATGGCTCATCCACTTAGTGCACTTTATGATGTTCCACATGGCAAAGCGTGTGCAATGATGTTGACTGCTGTATTAAAGTATAATGCTAGTGCTACCGGTAATAAGTATAAAGAGATTGCTAGAGCTTTTGGTGTTCAAAATCTAGAGCAAATGAGTAAAGCGGAAGCTGATAGTGCTGCTATTGCGGCAATTCAACAATTAGCTGATGATGTTAATATTCCTAAACATCTTAAGGATGTTGGTGTAAAAGAAGAAGATTTAGAATTTTTAGCTGAGTCAGCAATGGCGGATGCTTGTACACCAGGTAATCCAAAAGATCCAACACTAGAAGATATAATTAATATTTATAAGTCTATTATGTAGCATTTGTATTTTTTAGTTGTCTGCACTCCTCCTCTCAAATTTAGTATTTCTAAATAAAAATACGAATGTGGTGTTTCGGTGGTAGCTAGCTTGAATATTTTACAGAAGTAGCTTGTTCTGTTATAGCCTAATGTTTTGCTAATCTGATTAACTGTTAGTTGGGAATATACCAATAGTTTTTTTGCTTCTTGGATGCGCAATAGTGTTATATATTGAACTACTGAAAGTCCCGTATCATCTTTAAAAATCTTGGAGAAATAAGACTCACTTAAATGAATATGTTCAGAAATCCGCCTGAGTGACACTCGTTTGCTCAGGTTTTTTTCTATGTACAAGATAGCTTTTCTGATTTCAGGACGACTAATAGGCTGCTCAGACTCGACAAAGTCTGGTAATTGCTCATATGGTAGTTCTTCTGCTACTGAATCATTGAATGGGAAGAAATGCTCTACCAAGATCCGTAACACCTTTGTAGCACTGTAAATTTGTTCTGCTGTAAGAACTGGTAATGCCTGATATAGTGCACGAAGCTTAGTGTCTTCGTGCCAATCTGTCTGAGTAGGTAAAATCGGCTTGATTGTAGTATCCTCTGTTTTAGTTTGCCCTGCCATGATAAAGCCTAAAATAGCTCCCTCTTTCATAACGGGAACAGAGAAATCTATGAGTCCCATGTGACAACGATAAGGACACGATGATAGTTCTTTTGTAGCATCGAGTCCGCCATATAAATCACATTGATTACATCGCTTGGCATAAGCTGGATTACGCCTTACTACCTTACAGAAGGGGGAAAAGTTATATTCTTGAGATAACACTTTACCGCGATTATTGACGAAGATAGCCGCAATTTTTGTTATGTTTGTGAAATCTCGCATGATTTCGTTGATAAGTTTTGTATCTTCCCGAGTACAAATCATAGTGAAACCTCCAATCACAAATGTGCTAAGAGGTCTAGTAAGCTCACCGCTATAATCGCATTAATTGCTCTCTATTTTGTGGGCTTGCTCATAAACCTAAGAAAAGAAAAAAGTGATATACCACTTGAAATTCATATACTTATAACTCTGCGTTATTACTCATATATATTCTCCTATATATGTATGAGTATAACAGGATTGTGGCATTTTTGTAATAGAAAAATCGCATTTTACGAATACACATAAAAAAGTTGTATGACAGAATTTTTATAATAAAGGTAGAAAAACCCTTATATTACATATATTTGGAAAGGATTGAGCCCAATGGACAGTGATTGAATAGCGAGGCATGCTCTATAAAATTATATGGTGTACAGGGGATATTGCTGTATATATATGAAAAATAAATGAAACGATAAAAAGCGATATAAGGCGACTTAAAACAATAACAGGAGAATGGCATAACATACAGCAACATACATTCCTGTACAAAGATACTTTCATTACACGTATGGAGGGCATTATGGTGACAACATGTGGATTAACTGAATTTGTAGGGACTAGTAAAACTGGTGATACTATAGGTCTCGTAATTGCTAATGTAGATCAACAAGTATTAGATGCAATGCAATTGAAGAAAAAATATCGTTCTATCGGTATTTTAGGGGCTCGTACTGGTGCAGGTCCTCATATTATGGCAGCTGACGAAGCAGTAAAAGCGACAAATACTGAAATCGTTAGCATTGAATTACCTCGCGATACTAAAGGTGGCGCAGGTCACGGTTCTCTTATCATCTTTGGTGGTGATGATGTATCCGATGTTAAACGCGCTATTGAAGTGGCATTAGCCGAAGTGGAACGCACCTTTGGCGATGTATACGCAAACGATGCTGGTCATCTTGAATTACAATATACCGCACGCGCTAGCCATGCAGTAAATGCAGCATTTGGTGCTCCTGAAGGTAAAGCCTTTGGCCTTATTGTAGGTGCTCCAGCAGCTATTGGTGTAGTTATGGCCGATGTAGCTGTTAAATCTGCTAACGTAGATGTAATCGGTTATGCATCTCCTTCTGCAGGCACAAGCAATTCTAACGAAGTTATTTTACAGATTTCTGGTGATTCAGGGGCTGTACGACAAGCAGTTATCTCTGCTCGTGAAGTAGGTAAAAAATTGCTAGGTACGATGGGTGACGAACCAGTGAACGGAGCCCCTTCCTATATCTAATCTGAAAGGATGGTATGCCCTATGAAATCAAAACGTTTCGAAGT
>QWCT01001799.1_pt1 | contig 10268 bp, 10 predicted proteins | sample 1972681 | NCBI WGS metagenome assembly QWCT01 (sample SAMN09866701, study PRJNA288562) | Human oral metagenome isolate pre3_saliva, whole genome shotgun sequencing... | isolation source: mouth | host: Homo sapiens | place: USA: California | reverse complement strand
CTAAGAACGTTAAGATGTCTAACATCTTAAAAAATCTTCACGGTGATAAAGCAATGCATTCGCATTGATGAGGTCGGGGGTTTGAATCCCCCATGCTCCACCAAATAAGAATTTTTTAAGATACTCAAAATGGGTATCTTTTTTTAATCACCCATTTGGGTGATTTTTTCTTTCTTTTGGAGAACAAATACATTGTTTTGATTTGTTTTCCATAGAGCGAAAAAACGACTATGAACCCAATCAAGTTTTAGCAATTAAAAAACAGAAAACAGACCATTGCGCCAGCCCCAATCCAGGGATTGACCATAGGTCTGTTTAATAAAATATTACCAAAAAAGCAACAATCTTAATAGTATTTTTTAATAATTCTAGAATGATATAATTATGGTATATTATAAACCGACAAGTTCATACTTATTGGGAGCGTCAGAAAGGTAAAAACTTATGAAAAAATGTATCTGTTGTGGGCTTGGCTATGTAGATGACGGCGGCGACGACATTTGTACTGTTTGTGGGTGGCAAGACGATGATATTCAAAACGACGACCCAGATTTTGCTGGAGGAGCTAATGAATTATCACTAAACGAATACCGTAGAAAATTTAAAGAAAAACGCAAAATAAATTCAAATTATGTTTGGGCGGAATCTAAAACTTAATTATTATGCCAGAGATTGATGGATATATTGAATGGAAAAAAGAAAGGCCAAATGATAAGGTTTGGTGGGGGACGATTTTTCATGGTATCTCTGAGAATGATATAAAATCGGGACGAGTTACTAATGAAGATATAAATGATTCCATAGGATGGGGAGACCACATATTTTCTTTCGACAAACATAAGGTTTATTGGTTGTTTAGAGATTATCCAGATAGCTTAACAAGTGAGGAAAAAGAGATTTTTGATAGAGAAAATCCATATTGGAGAAAATTTTTTCAAAAATAAAAACTCAAAAAATTCCACTTCGGCCACCACGTAGCAAAACCAACAAAAGAATTTTATTGACAAACTCCCACTCTAGCCATAACATATAATCAAAAGCTCGACCATCGTATGTTTTGGGCAGGGAGCTTTTTATCTCCCCCCCGATATGTTTCGGGACTAGGGAGATTTTTTCTACTTCAAATTCCAGTTTGCCTATATTACAATATCTACATGAACCACAAACTCTTCATCGTGAAACTTGATTTTAAGCCAGAGCTAAAACGTCATCAAGTTCTTTCAATTTTATTGTCAAAAGACCTCAGTCTTCCCACAGCAAAATCGCTCACCAAATTCCATGAAATCTCCAACAATCAACTCAAACTCGGAAAAATTTTTTTCGAAACTCCAGACGCCAAATATTATTTTGCAATCATCACACCAAATAAGATTCCAAAAAATTATTCTTACATAAAACTCTCAAACCTATCCAATGGCTCCACCCCAGATTACAAAATCATTCTTAAGGCCATTAAAATCCTCGGCTACGAAGTCTAACAATCTATTATACTTTTCATAGCTATAGACTTCATCAAACCACGTTCCTAACCCAGAAAATCCTGCTATAATAGATTTATGAAAACAATCTTGACCGGCATTCGCATTAACTCCGACCTCACCCTCGGCAATTTTCTCGGCGCCATGCTTCCGATGGTTCGCCTCGCCAATCAATACTCTAGCACCTATCACGTCAATATTTTCGTCCCCGATCTTCATTCCATTATAAGTGAAACCGATGGCGATCTTCAATCCAATATGCTCCGCACTATCCGTTATTATCTGGCTGCCGGTCTCGAATTGAACGAAAATGTGCATTTTTATCGCCAATCTTACGTGCCAGCCCACACCGAACTCGCTTGGATTTTGAATTGCCACACCTCTATGGGCGAAGCTCTCCGCATGACTCAATACAAGGACAAGAGCCATAATGGCAATCTTTCCACTAATGTCGGCATTTTCGATTATCCAATTCTCATGGCCGCCGATATCCTACTTTATAGCGCTAATTACGTGCCAGTCGGGGAAGACCAATTCCAACACATCGAACTCACTCGCAACATCGCCGAGCGCTTCAATCATAAATATGGTGAAATTTTCACCATCCCTGAAAATACCGAAAATCAGGTCAAATTCATGTATGGTAATACCCAATCTTTCGCTTTACGTATTCGCGACTTGATGAATCCAGAGAAGAAAATGAGTAAATCCGCCGATTCTGATAATAGCAAAATCATGCTCGCCGATCTTCCAGAACGTATCCGCAAAAAAATCATGTCCGCCACCACCGACTCGCTTGCTGATATTAACTTCGATTTCAAAACCCAGCCAGGCATTTCCAATCTCTTGCAAATTCTCGCCGCCATTACCGATACTTCTCTTCATAATCTCATTACTTCCTGGCAACATCGCTCACAATATGGTGAACTCAAAAAACTCGTTGCCGAACGCCTAGTCGAGCACATTTCTAATTTCCAAGCCAAAGTTCAAAATATTTCAGATGAAGAAATCTACCAGTTACTCGAGGAAGGCGAAAAATACGCCAACCAAATCGCCAACCAAAAACTTCTCGAAGTCCAAAAAGCCGTCGGCCTGCGCTAAATATTTTTAAATCCGACACGCCGCGCAATATTAAAGCGTTTTAAAAAATTCCAAAACCTCAACCTATATTAATTAAGGAGAAAAAATGAGTCGAGAACTAGAATTAGAACTTACCTTCCTTGCCAAAGAAATTCCAGAGGGAATTAAAGACGCTATTCCGACTTGTATTACCGATGTTTATATTCCTGACACTGCCGAGCACTCACATCTTCGCCTGAGAAAACGCGGTAATCTATATGAAATCACCAAGAAAACTCCCGTCAAAGATGGCGATGCCTCTGAGCAAATCGAACAAACCATACCTCTTACAAAAGATGAGTTCGAAGCTCTCATTAGCTGTAGTAAAAAGCGCGTTTCCAAAAATCGCTACAATATCATAATCGAAGGCCATAATGCTGAAATAGATGTTTTTCAAGACCAACTTAAAGGTTTAGTCCTCATTGATTTTGAATTCAAAACTATATCCGAAAAATCCTCATTCAAGACACCGAATATCGCCTTAGCTGATGTCACCCAAGAAAGTTTTACCGCCGGCGGCGTCCTAGCTGGCAAATCTTACCAAGACATCGAACCAGAATTAGCGCGTTTCAATTACCAAAAACTATAAAACATGCGAGTCAAAAACAATTACAATCAAACTCTTACCAATATTGGCGCTTCTGTACAAAAATATTTTGGTTTACCCCAAAGACATTCAGGCCTACTACTAATGGACGAACTCTTAGCTACGCACCATCCTCAGAATGTCGTCATTATTCTCTTGGATGGTCTGGGTGCTCGCATTCTTGAACGCGCCTTGCCGGACTCTGCCTTTCTTCGTCAAAATTTAAAACAGACCCTTACTACTGTTTTTCCAGCTACCACCGCCTCTGCCACTAGTTCAATTCGTACTGGCCTTAATCCAGTAGAGCATGGCTGGATTGGCTGGACCGCCTATATTCAACCCATTGATAAAATCATTACTTTATTTTTAAATACCGAGAAAGGTAACGACGAAACTATTTATACCGACTATCTTGCAGTCAAACCTTTTCTTGCATCCGAAACTATTCCTGATCAAATTAATCAATCCACCAAATACAAAGCATTGGAAATCATGCCTTTTGGTGATGACCCATATGATGGACTCGGGGAGATGATAGAAAGAATTAAAGATGAAGCGAGCCGACCCGGTAAAAAATATATCTACGCTTACAGTGAAGAGCCAGATGCCACTATGCATGAAAAGGGTCCCGATTCCAACACGGTGAAAAAAATCATCAAAGAACAAAATGATCAAATTGCTGAGCTTTCAAAATCACTTCACGACACCCTGCTAATAGTCCTAGCCGATCATGGTCACATTAAAACTAAAACTCTATATCTCGAAAATTATCCAGATATTCTGGATCTCATGACCCATAAAACCTCTGTCGACCAACGCGCCGCCGTTTTTAAAATTAAACCTGGCAAGAAACAGGAATTTCGTCGTCGTTTCAATAAGCATTTTTCTGATTTTTATACTTTGTATAGCGCAAAAGAGGTTAAGGATAGTAAATTATTTGGAGACGGCCCCGAAAATATTCTTTTTGAGAGTATGCTGGGCGATTTTCTCGCTATCGCAAAAACCAATGTTGCTATTACAGCTCCTGGCGACCACTATCATGTATCTCATCACGCTGGATATACGGATGACGAAATTCTAATCCCCTTTATCGCCAAGTATTTACCTTAAATAATCCACTAAGTTTACTTTTTATCAATATCCCTCTTAATTGCATAGTGTTACACCTGAGACGTTAATTCAGGGTGCTACTTTACAAAACCAATAAAAATGTTATAATAAAAAAGTATTTGGTTGATGAAACTTTAAACGTACATTACTAATTTGAAAGGGTGGTGATTATGTATGTTAAGAAATCCAGAGTTGGATAGACTTAAATCAAGACAGCAGTCTCTTTTCGAACAAAAACAAGCTGCTTTTCGTAAATTTAAGGATTTACAAAAGCAACTTAATATTGCCCATAGTGCTATGCAGGCGTGTTGGGATGAGCGTGTTCGCGCAAGAGAGTGTATGAATCGTGAATTTGAGGCAATGCAGTCTGCATATTCATGTCGTGATTCTGTTTGGGATGAATATACGCAAATTCGAGATCGTAACAATTCCAAAATTGAATCTTTGAAGCATGAGGCAGATATCGAGCATCGTGCTATGCAGGAATGTTTCGACGATGCCAGCAGCGCATATCAATATGGCAATAAATCTGATGCTCCATATTATTCTCAACAAGGATATGAACATAGGGATCGTCGTAATGCATTAAATGCTGAAATATCAGAGCTTGCTCGTGAAATTAAACAAGCGAAAGCAAATGCTGAGGCGCTATCTCCTAAAGCAGATTCCTCAGGATTTAATCGTGCGAAATCTTCTTTTGAACAGGCAAAATCTCGTCACGAATCTGCGCAGACAGAGTTTAATGCGTTAAAAAATCAGCTCTATTCAGTTAAGGATGATTTTGATCACCTCCAAGAACGATTTAAGCAGGCTCAGGCTGAATTTAATCGTAAACTTGAAGAGGTAAAATCAGAGCAAAATTCAAAGAAACATCAGGCTATTGATAAAGTCAATATGGCACTCATAAAGTCGAACGCTCATTACCTCGGTACAATTTTCGGGCAAGATGCTAAAGTTGTCCCGAAAAAAGACGGTAGTGGCAAAATCGATGTATATTTCGGCGGTTTGAATGCTGCAGGGGATGGAATAGGTCATGGTCATGCGACTATTGATGCGAATGGAAATGTTACCTACCTTAGAGATGCTTGGGCTACTGACAAGCATGACTACCTGATTGATGAAAATGCCGATAAAAAGTATGGTACAGGCACAGAGACACACAGATTTTAATTCATTTCTATCAACCAAATAGCTTAAAGGTCGACACCCGTTGTCGGCCTTTTCTTTTTATGTTATGTTATCAATATGTACTTATCAAAATCAGAACGAGAAAGAATCATTGCCGCGTATAACTGCGAAGATCTCGTGGAAAGCGATCATTATCAGGTTGAGCCTGACACCTGGGTCTATCTTTTTTATGGCAAAAACGAGAAGAAATATATCTTAGTTGATGCCGACTATCTCGATTTTGACTTTGAAGTCTATCCACATCTTTTAAAATTTAATAATAGCGAGTTTATAAAACTCGAATTCGTTCTTCAACGTGAAGTACTAGTCAAAAACAGTGCTTCAAAAGAACAAACATCCGGTACACTTTTATTTGAATATACCGACTAAAATCTTCTCATTACATCCATTAAGTCTACAATTTTACTAACAGGCCCAAGAACAATTGATATCCTCTTTATTGCTTAATGTTACACTTGAGATATTAACTTAGGATTATGATTGACATATAACCATAAATGTTATATAATGTCGGCAGATTTGGTATACCACGAATAACTTACACTTGCTATTCTGGTCATACCAGGATAGCCCTTTTAGAAAGAGGTGAATAATATGATGAACAAAAGTTTAGTAACCATGTTGACTGTAGCAGCAATTTCTTTATCTGCTGTGAATACTTTTGCCGTCGAAGCTGGCGTTTTAGGCTTAAAGCCTAGCATTAACCAAAGCAGCAACAGTTCTACTGGTACCACTACGAACAAGGAAGTTCCAAGTGATATCCAGTACGATACTGGTAAATACCAGTATCCCGCGCAGCAGTTAATCGCTGAAGGTCGCCAATTCGACAGATATAACTGGCGTCTCTATCAGCGTTTCGCTGATGGAGAATTTGACTATAAAGCCTGGGCAAGTGATCTCGGGTACACTGCAGAAGATTATTCAAATAATAATTTTGAAATCTTACCCAATGGGCTAGAAAAACATTATTTTGATTTTAGTCTTAAGTCTGACCAAAATTTTAATGGCTTAAATGTTTGGGATGACGGATTAAAAACCTACGCGCATGAAAATCGTATTCGTTTCCGAAAATATGTTAATGATCAGAAGATTATGGATGGCATTGCACGAGTTCCGGCTCTAAGTACCTGTGTATCATTTGAACCAAATGGATGCTGGCAGGAACTTGAAGATATAGTAACTCCAGCATATCGAACATCTACCAATTGGCAAAGACCTGGTCAATATGTCGAGTCATGGTGGCGTAAAATATTCCTAGATAGAGATATTTCACAAGAAGGTCGCGATTTTTGGAATGCAAATTTTACTAAGCCATGTGATCCAACTAAAATCTACTATCCAGAAAAACCAGACGTCTCCATGTACGTATCAGGATTAAATCTGGACCGCATCGCAAAACATATGGCAATAATTGACGCCGTATATACAGATAGCTCGGCCAATAATATCGATGAGCGTGGCGCGATGATTAAAAATGTCTACGATCAAATGGAAGGTTTCGAAAAAACCAACTAGCCTCTTTTTAAAAAAACCATCTCAAAAAAATGAGGTGGTTTTTTCTATTCTTTTTATGCTAAAATTGGGTTATGAAAAGGGTTATGGTTCAAAAAAACTTCTCTATCAAACATAAAATAGGGTGGTTATTTGTTTTATTATTTTTACTTATCACTGGATTATCTTTAGTAAAAATACTACCGACCAATGCCGTAACTAAACCTGGTAAAAGCGAAGGTGGCACTGGATCTAAAAAAAGTGATTGCTCAACAGAGATTTGCTATAGCGCCTTCAAACCCTATGCTGGGGTATCGTGGATCCTCTATGAATTTGATAAGATGGGACTTAAGCCAGAAGAGCGCGCTAATATACCATATTCACGTTTTCTTAATAATAAAAATCCAAGTTACCCGATAAACAATACCCCAACAAAACTTGAGCCAGGCGATACTTCAGTTCATGGCTGTGAGAATAGTAAAGGTGTATATATTTTTTCATATAATTTATATTCAAGAAATAGCAAAAAACTAACAGGCGGAGCTGCATTACCATTATTTTTTAAAACCTACATACAAAATACCGGAAAAACACATTATAATGGCAATCAGGGACGTTTCAATAGAGTAGTTGACATAAACGAAGTCAAAAATAACTACACCTACTTTACTGCTACAGGTAGAGAAGACCCCGTCGAAGTTGAAAAATGGAACCGCGGTGAATTTTCTTGGTTCTGCACTAGAGACACTATCGAAAAAAAGAAAGACCCAGAACCGCCCGCAGTATCTACAGATACAACGTGTAGCCAAATTCCTGGCACTTTTGGAGCTTACTATAAAGGGAATACTGGTGCTGACACTGGTGTCATTAACCATTCATATACTGGTACATTAGGGCATAACTCATGGCAAAAAAACAATAGTGGTAGAAACTTTGTTTTCGCCAAACCTGGTGACCAAGTACAATTTTATGAATCACTATGTTTTCAAGCTCAACAAGTAGGCACAGCAACTGGCAGCAGCAATGTTTGGGGCAGTCAATCCCCGCCTAAGAATCGCTTCCAAATTTTTGCTCAAAAAAATGGATCTGAGAATAGTAAATATATATTTGGTGACTCAAAAGTACATGATGGACAATATCATGAAATATCTCGTGGTCAATCAACTCCACATTCTGGTAGTGGAATCACTACCGAAGAGTATGGTTTTACGGCTCTTTCACCTACAGATAAAGCCTCATCAAATTACTCATGTCGCACAAATTATTACAGAATCAACACTCCAAACTTAACCGTCGGCTATCAAATTCCAGGTTTTACTCAATATCAACAAGGCTGCAATTCTGCCGATAAAATCGGATCTACGACGGAAGTCGGAACGATAATATCTCAAGGTATTCGTTATAATAATCTTCGCGCTTGGTATAACCAATATACACAGTGGACTGGTGAAAATTCACCATCAGGAGAACCAGCACAATTTGCCAACAGATACACTTTTGATTCGTATGACTCCGTATATGAAATCACTAATGAAGATAGAATCTGGGGACATCAAAGCAGAAAAGTGACAGAAATTCCAAAATACGGCGACCCCTACCAACATTGCAGTAATCACGACAGTAATGGTAAAGGTTCAAATTGTAGAACCAAACGAGATAAAATCGGTGTGGATTATATTTACAATCGCCTATACCCAGATCAAAATCTTCATATTGCTTCCGACGGCCAAGACGCTTATCTTGAGAAAAAATCCTCTGTCTACACTCCATATAATTTCAATACTTCCATTCATAGCTATATCGAGTCCTCCGAAGGCGGTGTTGGTTTTATCGGTAGTAAAATCAATATTAGCGCTAATTATGGCGTCACCCCTCGTGAGAATACACTAATTTCCAAAACCCCATACGCCACCCATACTCGTCCCGATCAAACCGTCAAGGTCTACGAAATGATTGTTGACGAAAACTATCCAGAATCCAGACTTCAGGAAGAAATCCGCACCAACAACACCATTTGTAATGGCACCGAACAATGTAATCTAGTCGACGAATTTTCAAACACTATAAACAAAAGCGGTAACTTTGCCGGTGAGAAAAATAATACTGAGTTATACGAACGCACCATCCCAGACAATCTCCCTGGCGCTGGTCTCGGCAAAAAATATTGCACCCGCTCCGTCATCTGGCCAGCCGCTTCTCACGACTCAGCCGAAAACACTGTCGAAAATAACACCAGTGGCTCTGCAATGAATGGCGGCAATAATCAATATCACATTTCCGCTGCCTCCTGTGTCACACTTGCCAAGAAGCCAAATTTCCAAGTTCTCGGTGGGGGCATCTATACCAACGGCTCCATTATTACCTCAGTTTCCAACAAAGCCGTCGGTGGTGGTCTCGGCGCCTACCCATCTGCTGCCACTAAACTTTTCGGTTCTTGGACGGAATTTAGCGCACTTGCTGCCGGCAAAGTTAACGGCTTTGGTACTGGCGCTATTCAAGGCTACGAAGAAAATTACAATTTCAATCTGCCAAATGGTGGCGCAGATTCCGCAAGTAACCAAATCGCCTTAAGTCCACTCACGGTTTCGAACGATAATAAATCTGGTGGATCCGGTATCTCCCGTATCGGCTCCGCCGTTCTCGCCCGTCTCAAAGCTCGCTTCCGCGACACCATCATTCGAAATTCTAGCAATACCATCACTAGCCTCACTTCGAATGAAACTTCCGCAAAGAACTATCTCGGCCTCTCCCAGCTCTATCACCAGGGAGACACCAGCCTCAGTGCCATGAATAGCACCGCCAATTTCTACCAATTCGATCGCGGCGGCAACCTCATCGCGAGGAGCAACACTACCGGTGAAAAGCTCATGAATACTCTCGCTATGTTCGTCGATGGTACCCTCACGATAGACCGCAATATCAATATCGCCCACGAAACCTACAACGCCGTGGATGACTTCCCACAAGTCCTCATCTTCGCCAAGAAAATCAACATCACCAGCAATGTCACTAATATCGATGCCTGGCTGATTCTCGATGAAGATTATGGCGATAACCAAATCGACACCTGTTCCGATAACCACTACCCGAATGCTCTCTCTTGCAACGAAACCCTCACCATCACCGGCCCAGTCTTCGCTAGAAAACTCATCCTTAACCGCACCGCTGGATCCCATACTGGTGGCGGCCGCACTGGTGCTCACCCACTTCAAACCGGCCCGACCGGTACCTACTACGCCGAAGGCTCCATCCACCCAGCCGAAGTCTTCACCCTCCGTGCCGATGCCTACTTCTGG
>QWCT01002089.1_pt1 | contig 10272 bp, 7 predicted proteins | sample 1972681 | NCBI WGS metagenome assembly QWCT01 (sample SAMN09866701, study PRJNA288562) | Human oral metagenome isolate pre3_saliva, whole genome shotgun sequencing... | isolation source: mouth | host: Homo sapiens | place: USA: California | reverse complement strand
AAGACATTATCATTCTTGATAGTTACTGATTTTTCATCAACAGCAATCTTAATATTAGAGTAAAGATGTTTAACTGTTTGAAGTTTTGGAGTTAGGGTACGATCTGCAAAGACAATACCATTTCCACAAAATTCGTAGTCAGAAGGTCTATCATGCCAGTCACCACCATATGATAGGAATTCGCTACCATTTGGAAGTGGTTTGTAAATAGCTTGGTCAATGAAGTCCCAAATAAATCCACCTTGGTATTCTGGATATTTCTCCAAGTCAGTGTAGAGTTTCAATCCACCACCAGAGTTACCCATTGTGTGCATGTATTCACATGAAATATAAGGTTTTTGAGGATTGTTAGTGAGGTATTCTTCGATATCAGCTGGTTTCGCATACATACGACTTTCGATGTCTGTAATGTAATCAAACTCACGACACCATGTAACACCTTCATAGTGAACTGGACGAGTATTGTCAACACTACGGAAGTAATCAGCCATGTCAGCAATGTCTTTACCGGCATATGATTCATTACCACAAGACCAAATGATTACACTAGCATGGTTCTTATCACGTTGGAACATGTTATTTGCACGATCCAAACAAGCAGGTAACCATTCTGGTTCACTAGCTGGGATATTCCATGAAGGTTCGCTTAGACCAAGTTTTTGCCATGTACCGTGTGTTTCAAGGTTGGCTTCATCGATAACATATAGTCCATATTCATCACACAACTCATACCAACGTGTTTGGTTAGGATAGTGAGACGTACGAACAGCATTGATGTTATGTTGTTTCATCACTTTGATATCCCAAAGCATATCTTCTTCAGTGATACAACGTCCTGTTCTAGCGTTAAATTCGTGTCTGTTAACCCCTTTAAAGACAATTCTCTTACCATTCAAAAGCATGAGTTTATCTTTAATTTCGAAGCGTCTAAATCCAACTTTAACTGGAACAACTTCAACAACTTGGCCATCATCCAAAACATGAAGGGTCAAATTGTAAAGTTTAGGACTTTCAGCACTCCAAGGTTTGATTTGCAAACCTTCAAGACTTACAGATAGTTCACCGTCACCATTAACAGATGCATCACCTTCTGCAACGATGCCCTCATGATCTGAAAGAACATATTTAATCTTCTTATCTTCATAATCACCAACAGTCTTCAAATCAATATCCAATTGACCTGTTTTTGTTTGGTAATCATAGTCCCCCTTAACAAAGAGATCTTGAACGTGAACTTTTGGAATAGCATACAAGTAAACATCTCTGAAAATACCGTAAAGTCTCCAGAAGTCTTGGTCTTCCAACCAGCTTGCTGTAGAGTAACGATAAACAGCTACCGCCAACTTGTTATCACCTTCAACAAGGTAATCACTAATTTCAAATTCACTAGGTGTAAATGAATCTTCACTGTATCCTACGAAGTTACCATTGACCCATACAAAGATGGAAGTGGCAACCCCTTGGAATGAGATAAATACTTTTTTATCTTTTAATGCATCATTCAAGGTAAAATGTTTAACATATGATGCAACAGCATTTGATTCTTGAGGAACTTGAGGTGGACGAAGGAATTCTTTACCATCCCAAGGATATTGGGTATTCACATATTGTGGAGAACCAAAACCTTGAAGCTCTAAATGACCTGGTACATTGATGAAATTCAAATCAGTTTCATCAAATTCTGTTTTATAAAAGTCTTTTAAAACTTGATTTGTATTCTGAGCATAGTGAATTTTCCATTTTCCATTAAGAGATTGTCTTAACTTCATCTCCCCTTCAGAAAATTCTGCAAGAGATTCAAAATACTTATGATCTGAGTGAGCGTCAACAGTATTGACGCTAACAATCTTTGGATTGTTTAAGTAAGTTTGAATTTTTTCAGTCGTGTTCATAGATTATTCTCCTTTTTTGAAGGTAATAACTTCAGACAAAGCTTCTACCTTTTCTCCAACTTCTTGTTCAAGATGGAAAGCACTGAATTTTTCTGAATTAGTTACAGTGACAAGTACTGTGTCATCAAGACCATTTTTCTCAATAATTGGTGACCAGAACTCAAGAAGTTTTTGTCCAACTTCAACACGATCACCTTGTTCTACGTAACTAATGAATCCTTCACCTTTAAGTTTAACTGTTCCGATACCAACGTGGATAAGAACAATGACACCATCTTCACTTTCAATACCAACTGCATGGCGAGTAGGAAGAACTTGACGAATGGTACCACTAATTGGTGCAAAGACAGCTCCATCAGTAGGTTTAATGGCGAAACCTTTACCCATGCTACCTGAAGCAAAGTGTTCATCATTAACACTTGAGAGGTCAACCAAATGACCAGTTGTAGGGTTTACAAGAGATACGACGTTAGCTTTAACTTCATTTTCAGAAGTTGCTACGCTAAAGCGATGTTCCAATTCTTCAACAATTTCAGCGTGACGTGCTTCAGTCAAAGTGATTTTACGAGCAATAATGAAGGCTCCGATGAGCATAGCTGCTGCTGGGAAACCAAACATGCTAAGCTTAAAGATAGACTGTTGATGTGTTGTAATTGTTGATGCTGAGGCACCTGTTGTCATACCAGCAGCTACGGCAATTGTAGAAACAAGCCAGTTTGACATCGCACCACCAAGTTTATCAACAAGTGGACGAACTGACAAAGTAAGTGATTCATCACGGTGTCCCAATTTCCATTGACCATATTCTACTGAGTCAGAGATAATCATGAGGATAACAAGGAACACAAGAGGTTGTGGAATAAAGAAGAGTTCAGCAGCAGTCAAGATCATTGGAAGTGATGTTCCTGCAATACTAAAGATTCCGATACCACCGAGCATTACTGCAATACATCCATAGAACAAACGTTTACGGTTGAATTTACCAGCTAGGCTAGGGAAGAGTGAAACTGAAACCAAACCAACAACTGTATTCAATCCGTAAAGGATTGAGTATTTCCCTGGATCACCAAGGATAAATGTGAAGTAAAAAAGTTGAAGAGCATTAAGTGTATTAATACCAAGACCATAGAACCAATATCCGAGAGACAACCACATCAATTGGTCGTTTTTACCAAGAACTTTAAAGACTTGTTTAAGGCTAGTTTTTTCTTTGTTATCACGAAGTTTTGACTCAACTTCACGTGTACCAATACCAACAGCTATTGATGTAATCACACCAATGAGAGCAACGATAAATGCAAACCAGAACCATCCAGATTTATCTCCAGAACCACTACTGTTCGTCATAGAGAAGAACAAAACGATTGGCATGATGGCAACACCTACAATATTGGCACCAATCGTAGAACCAATACGGGCAAAAGTTGCCATTTTTTCACGTTCATGACTGTCAAGAGACAAGGCAGGAATCATTGACCAGAAACCGATATCTTTAATTGAGTAGAAGACATCCATTACAAGGTAGATAATTCCGAAAAGTACAAGGTACAAGAAAGGATTTGTTTTATTCAAACCACCTAAATCGGTGAAGAGAAGCAACAAGGCGATAGAACTGATGATACCACCACCAACTACCCATGGTTTGAATTTACCATACTTAGTATGAGTGTTATCAATCATGTTACCGATCAATGGATCGATAAATACTTCCAAGATACGCAAAATAGCGATGATGTTAGTAATTAATAGTACGTAGTGACTATTTTGCTTTGGATCACCTGTGTTAAACAAGTGAGTTGTCACAAACATGATAAAGTATGTTGACAACGTTGCATAGAAGACGTCGTTACCAAAAGCACCAGCTGAATAGGATAGACGAGACTTCATTTGACCTTTAGATTTTCCCATTACGAAAACCTCCTGTTAGTTGTTTTTTGAATACGCTTACATTATATAAGTATTAGTTTAAATCGTCAATAGTTTTAGTGATTTTTTACTAAATTTTTACTAAAACATGGTTATTTTGATGAATTAAAATATTGGAAACCGATTTCATAGCTTACACTATGACCCTCCTCCAAGATGATATCTCCAAAATCTGTATGATTAACGGCATCTGGGAGTGTTTGAGCTTCCATAGCTATAGCTTCTCGTCCTTTTGCAATTGTTCCTCGATCTCTCGCAAAGTAAATATTATCCTCTATAATATCCATAGTATAAATAACTAAACCATTTCTGTTAGAGAAGATTTCAATACCATCTCCGCTTTCTTTGTCATGCAAAATAGCTACTTCTTTCACATGATCACAAGTTTCCCCTCCAACTACAAAGGCATCATCAAAACCATTATTTGCTTCAATTCGAGGTAGCAAGTCAGTTGTCTTTCTGAAATCATAATTCGTTCCATCTACATTAATTTTTTGTCCTGTTGGAATTAACTCAGAATCCAACTCTAAACGATAGTCTGAATAGATTTGTAACTCATGACTTGATAAATCCTGTTTGTCGCTAAGATTAAAGTAAACATGGTTTGTCGGATTAAAGACTGTTGACTCCGTAACATCGAAGGCTTCAAAGAGTATTGTTAAGCGGTTATTATTGTTAAGTCTATAACTAATAGAGACTGTAACATCACCAGGAAAGCCATCTACACTTGAATAAAGTCTTCTACTAAATTTAGTCTCAACATATTCATCATTCAGGTTTGTGACATAGTTCCAATTTTGAACCTGCATTCCTTTTGGACCACCATGTAAACAGTTTTCTCCCTCATTCTTAGGAAGACTATAAAGAACCATATTATGAGTATACGAAGCTTTCCCAATTCTTCCAGCAACCCTACCAATGGACTGGCAGGCACATAAGTTATTCTTATAGTAATCCTCGTAATCACTGAAGCCAAGTACTATATTTTTAAGAGCACCGGTTTCCGTTGGAACCAAAAACTCCTGAAGTGTAGCACCTGTTGTGAGTGTAGAAATGACAACACCATTATTATTTTCCATTGAAATTTTACTGACATCGCCTGAATCAACTTTTCCAATAATTTCGCAGCTTATTTTCATATTTTTTCCTCAAAAAACAAAGAGTACAATAATTATATATACTCTTTGACCCTTTGTTTATTATTTTAATTATCCTCGATCATCGTACCCTTTTGGATGGCTAGAATGCCATGCCCAAGCACTTGCGATGATTTTTTCGATGTTATCAAATTGTGGTTTCCATCCAAGAACTGTACGTGCTTTTTCAGATGAAGCAATCAATGTATCAGGATCACCAGGACGACGATCAGCTTTTTCAGCTGGAATTTCTTTACCAGTTACCTTACGAGCGGCTTCAAGAATTTGAAGGTTTGAGAAACCTGTTGATGAACCTAAGTTAAAGGCTGTAGATTCATTACCTTTACGAAGATATTCAACAGCAAGGAGGTGAGCATCAGCCAAGTCAAATGGGTGAACGTAGTCACGAACATTTGTACCATCAGGAGTATTGTAGTCATCCCCAAAGATCATGATTTTTTCACGAACACCTTGAGCTACTTGAAGAATAATCGGTAGAAGGTGAGTTTCTGGACCGTGATCTTCACCAATAGAACCATCAGGTTTTGCACCAGCAACGTTGAAGTAACGAAGGGGGACATATTTAATACCATAAGCTTTATCAGACCACTTCATGATAGTTTCCATCATCAACTTACTTTCACCGTATGGGTTGATAGGTTTTTGTGGTGTTGTTTCAAGAATTGGAATTTCTTCTGGAATTCCGTAAGTTGCTGCTGTTGATGAGAAGACAATGTATTTAACACCGCATTCGTTCATAACTTCAAGCAATTTAACCATTCCAGCTGTATTGTTATCAAAATATTTGAGTGGTTTTTCCATTGATTCACCAACCAATGAATAGGCTGCAAAGTGAATAACGGCATCAACATCTGGGTTTTCTTTGAAGACCTTTCTCATAAAATCTTGATCAGAGAGATCGCCTTGGTAGAAAATAGCATCTGGATGTACGGCAGCACGGTGACCGGTTACCAAACTATCTACTACTACTACTTTTTCTTGACCGTTTTCAACTAAGCGATCAACCATGTGAGAACCGATATAACCAGCTCCACCTAATACTAAAATTGCCATTTCTTATCTCCTTTCTTCAGAAAAAACAATTAATCAGCTAAATTTACAAAATCTACAAATGCTTTAAACTGATCTAAGCCTTCACTATTAGTCTTATAAACACCTGCATCTTCTAGTACACGAGCAAAGATATCTGCAACAGATTGTCGAACAACTTCTGTCACTTCCTCAGCCGTAACATTCGGATTTTGAGCTTTGAGTTCATCTGCCCATTCTTGGTGAATTGGAGCAACTTGGTTACCTTGACCTAATAGATAATCTTCAACATCTTTAAGTTCTGTTTTCAAACGAGGAGGAAGAATGGCCAATCCCATAACTTCAATCAAACCAATGTTTTCTTTCTTAATATGTTGAACATCTTTATGTGGGTGGTAGATACCGTCTGGATGTTCTTCAGAAGTTTGATTGTCACGAAGAACCAAATCCAATTCAAATTTGCCGTCTTTTCTACGAGCAATTGGGGTAATGGTGTGGTGAGGGTGTCCATCAGACTGAGCTAAGACTCCAGCTTTTTCGTCTGAATAACCACGCCAGCAATTTAAAATTTTGGTTGCAAGAGCAATAAGTCTTTCCTTATCTTCACTTCTTAAACGAAGAACTGACATAGGCCAATTAACAATACCAGTTTCAACATCAGAGTATCCATCAAAGCTAACTTTTTCTTTAATGCCTGCTACTTCCATTGGGAAAGTGTGGCGACCACCTTGATAGTGTTCGTGTGTAAGAATTGAACCACCTACAATTGGAAGATCGGCATTTGAACCTGCGAAGTAACCAGGAAATGCTTCAACAATTGATAGGAGACGACCAAACGTCAATGGACTGATGTGCATTGGTTCGTGCTTACCATAAAAGAAGATAGAATGTTCATTAAAGTAAGCATATGGTGAATATTGGAAGCCCCAGTCATTTCCTTCCATTTGGAAACGAATAACACGGTGATTACTACGTGCTGGGTGATTGATGCGACCTAGATAACCTTCATTTTCCATACAAAGTTGGCATTTTGGATAATCAGAAGCTACCGCATTTTTAGCTGCAGCGATGGCTTTTGGATCTTTTTCAGGTTTTGAAAGGTTAATCGTAATTTCCAAGTCACCGTATTTAGTAGGTGCTTTATAAGCAATGTTTTGTGCAATAGCTTTAACTTTTACATAATCATTTCGTTTACTTTGTACATAAAAGTCAGCAATTGCTTGCTCTGGGTTTGATTTATAGGTATCCCAGAAGTTACGATTGACAGCACTAGGGCTTGGTGTAATCAAGTCCATGAGTTGAGCACCGATGATATCTTGTTCTTCATTAAGTTCACCTACAGAACCAGCTTTAACACCTGCTTGAAGCAACTGGTCTTTAAGGTCAATCAATTCAGAGCTTTCAGTTTCAACATCAGCAACTCCCTCTCCAACCAAAGCAAAAACTTTGTTTGTCAAATAGATACGGTCTAATTCCTCATAGTCACTGTTTTCAATAACCAAAGTTACAAAAGCGTTTACTAAATTTTCAGCCATAATCTCTACTTCTTTCTCATTAATCAAGTACTCGTGAACCACCAGCTACTTCAGCAATATAGAAGCTTGGTGCATAACCAACGACTTCTTCATAACGTTGACCAACTGCTTTTTTGAAATCTTCAACTTTATCTTTATTTACAAGTGCGATGGCACATCCACCAAATCCCGCTCCTGTCATACGAGCTCCAAGAACACCTTCTTGTTCCCATGCTGTGTGTGCCAAAGTATCAAGTTCAAGACCTGTAACTTCGTAATCATGTTCCAATGATACGTGAGAAGCATTCATAAGACGACCAAAGCCTTCCAAATCTCCTGCTTCAAGAGCTTTACGAGCTTGAAGTGTACGTTGATTTTCAAGAACTGCGTGACGGGCACGTTTGATACGATTTTCATCTTTAATCAAGTAGCAGTATGCATCAAATGTCCAGAGCTCCAATTCACCAAGTGTTTGGATATCAAGTTTTTCTTGAAGTTCAGATACAGCTGTTTCACATTCAGCACGACGTTCATTGTATTTAGAATCTGCCAATTCACGACGTTTGTTAGTGTTCATGATAACTACAACATTGTCTTTAAGGTCAAGCGGCACCAAGTCATACTCTAAAGTATTGGTATCCAAGTAAATCGCACGTTGATCAGCTCCCATACCAATAGCGAATTGGTCCATAATACCAGAGTTTACGCCGATAAAGTCATTTTCCGTTTGCTTACCGATTTTAACCAAGTCAAGGCGTTCCAATTTAAGGTCAAATAGTTTTTCAGCAATAACACCAATCAATAATTCCAAAGATGATGATGATGACAAACCTGATCCATTTGGAATGTTACCATAAACGTAAATATCCATACCTGAATCAATTGTATGCCCAGCTTCTTGCAAGAAATGAAGAACACCTTTTGGATAGTTTGTCCAGTTGTGTTCTTTTTCAAAACGAAGATTTTCAAGTGGTACTTCGATGATGCCCTTATCTTCAAAGTTACCTGAGAAGAAACGCAAAACTTTATCATCACGTTTACGGGCTGCTCCGTAAGTACCTAGGGTAATGGCTGCTGGAAAGACGTGACCACCGTTGTAGTCCGTATGCTCACCAATCAAATTAATACGACCAGGTGAAAAGAAAGTATGATCTGCTTCTACTCCAAAGACTTCTTTAAAAGCTTCTCTTAGTTGTGTTGTTTTCATAGAATTTTCCTCGCTTATTCTTTTTTACACTAACAGTGTAACCCCTTTCACAAGGAAAATCAATATTTTTACTGTTTTTTTAGTAAAAAATAGGTAAAATTTTAGAATTTATGATATACTTTGGATGAAAGGAGAACAATATGGCTACATTAAAAGACATTGCTTCATTAGCAGAGGTCTCAATCGCGACTGTTTCACGTGTTCTCAACCAAGATGAAAGCCTTTCCGTTACTGAAGAAACCAGGCACCGTATTTTAACTGCGGCAGATGAATTGGGATACACTAGACACCAAAAAAGCGGTAATTTTAAGAAAGAGTCAATGACATTCCTTTTAGTCTCGCTGAAGAAGTCATAGGTATACTTTGTATCGGAAAGTTTAGTCGTGAACAGATTACTGAATTGGAATCATTGGGTAAATCACTGGTCTTTGTAGATAGTGATACCCTACTTCAGGGACATCCTTGTGTGACAACTGACTTTGAAAATGCTGTTCAGACTGCCCTCCAATATTTAAAAAAACAAGGGTGTCAATCAATCGGACTTTTAACAGGTGAGGAGAAGACAACCGACTTGCAAGAAATTATTCCTGATTCACGTCGGCGTGCCTATCGCAATTTTTGTATTGAAGAGGGAATTTACGACGCTAATCTCATTTTGACAGGAAACTTTAGTGCGCTATCTGGTTATGAACTTATCAAAGCTAAACTGGAGACAGAGGAGAAACTTCCAGATGCCTTTTTTGCCGCAAGTGATAGCTTAGCTATTGGAGCACTCAAAGCTTTTCAAGAAGCTGGCCTCATTGTTCCAGATCAGATTCAAATCATTTCTTTTAACGATACAATCATGGCAAAACAGGTATTTCCTCCCCTATCTTGTGTCACTGTCTACACTGAAGAAATGGGGCGAACTGCCATGGACGTCCTCAATAAGCAAGTCTTGTCCCCACGAGAAATTAATGACAACTTCTGCTCTTTCGAAATCATAACAGAAGTCTTGTTCTTGGTCTGATAGGTTGACTACAACCAGATAACTGCTATCTTTGGTTTTCCGAATGTAAGCAAAGACTTTGTCAGTTGTCTCCAAGAGTTCAAAGTCAGCATCTACCAACCAATCTTGAGTTTTACGAAGCGCAACGAGCTTCTGATAGGTATAGAAAATCGATTCTGGATTGGCGAGGGCTGATTCAACATTTATGTCCTTATAATTCGGATTAACAGGTAGCCAAGTCTTATCCGATGTGCTAAATCCAGCATTTTTAGACGCATCCCATTGCATTGGTGTTCGAGCATTGTCACGACCCACCTGACGGATTTGGTCCATGATATTTTCTAGTGATGCCCCTTTCTCGAGAGCTTCTTTGGCATAGTTGAGAGATTCAATGTCATTCAATTCTTCCAAAGTTCTAAAAGGATAATTGGTCATGCCGATTTCTTCGCCTTGATAAATGTAAGGTGTTCCCCTCATGAGATGAAGGAGGATAGCTAAGGCCTTGGCTGACTTCTCACGATAAACACCAGTATCTCCCCACATTGAAAGAATACGAGGT
>QWCT01001797.1_pt1 | contig 10272 bp, 5 predicted proteins | sample 1972681 | NCBI WGS metagenome assembly QWCT01 (sample SAMN09866701, study PRJNA288562) | Human oral metagenome isolate pre3_saliva, whole genome shotgun sequencing... | isolation source: mouth | host: Homo sapiens | place: USA: California | reverse complement strand
TTAGCACCATCTATATCGTAAAACTTACCTTTATACAAGCCATGTGCAAAAGTTTCATTTCGCCCACCCAAATAATAATCAGAGATAGTATTAAAATGTCGCTCTAATTCTTCTCTTACAAAATAACTCTTAGACTTACCATTTTTTATACATTCCAAACCTCTGAACATCTTGTTAAATTCTTCAGTATTCTTTAAATTGTATAAATCTTTCAAAAATTTTTGCCCAACAGATGCAGAGTATCCTGCTATAGTTACTGGGACAACACTATTTCTAGCCCCTAAGTAATTGGCATACATACTATATAAGAACTTAACTACTATATTACTATCTTGTGTAGCATACATTGTAAAGGCATTAGGATCTTCTGATACAAAACTATCCATGTGTTCTATATTTTCTCCAACTTCTAGTTTTTTAAAGTCTAAACTTTCTCCTATATAAGCCAAACTTTGTGGATTATCAAGAAGTAAAGTATCTCTGTAATGCAAATATCCTAATGTTTTATAGTTTCTATCTTTGTCGTATACACCAACAGGAAAAGGCTTCATAGTTACAAAACAGTTTCTTATACCTTTTAAATTTTCGTACTTTTTAGGTAATTTATTCTTGTCTTTTTTACTTTTGTCGCTATTTTCTTTCTTTTGTAATATCTTTGGACTTACCATTCCCTTTACTTTTGTAAAGTCCACAATATTTTTATGTCCTGCAATAGTAGCTTCAAAAATGTCGTTACCTACAATATAATCGTTTGTAATACGCAAAAAATCTATAATAGGTTTAGTTATAACTCTGTACAAATCTAGTTCAGAACCTAGATTTACAAAAATTATAGTATTAATATATAAATCTTCAGCAATCATAAAACTAAGCTGGTAACTTATTATTTTGTCGGTGTTTTGTAATATTAAATTCTTTTCAACTTCTAATTCTTCAGGCTCATTAATTCTTGCATTGTACTGCAGATTACTTTTATATTCGGTATCAAATCCAACGAAAAGTTTATAATGTTTATAGTTTATAACAGTATTGTTTTTAACAATTTTAGATTTTTCATAACAATTTATATAGCCTCCAGTGTCAAAATCATTTAGATACTTTATAACATCATCATTTTTAAAACTTATACACAATTCTTTATCAAAATCACAAGAAATGAACTTTTTAATTTTTAAATAATCTTGTTTACCAGCTTCAACTTTTAAAGTTTCATCTCCAAAAAAATCTTTTGAAGTATGGATAAAATCTAGTCTTAAACCACATACATTTTTACCACTGGCGACACTCTCACAATTGTATAAAATATTTCTATTACAAAAAGTCTGATCTGTCGCATCAAAAAAATACTTTTTATTATATTCCATCTTTCTCTCCTTCCATAGAAAAAAATTTAAAAAGTATTTTAATAAAAATAAAAGTATGTTATAATCTTCTTAGAAAAGATTTGCCAAAAGTTTTATTTTATATAAAATGTTTTAAAAATACTTCTTCACAGAGAAGTATTTTTTCTTTTTATACTTTTTTCTATTTATATTTGTATTTTTTTATTTTTAAAAAAGATAAATTTTATTCTTAGCCTTCGTCTTAGACTTCCGTCTAAGACTTCGTCTAAAAAATCTTTTTATATACCCCCTTAGACGGGGGTCAATCAACTTACGAAAAAATAAGTATTACATTAAATATTTTTAAATACGATCTATACCCCCTTTCGTATTTAAAAAACCTTCTTTTTCGTTAATTTATTATAACATTTTTTTAAAAAAAATAACAATTTTTTATACAAAAATTTTTTACTTCTAACATCCATAAATTAATCTTTTCAGATGCCTACATTATTAACTAAAGATAAATATATGGCAACTAAAATACTAAATTTTTGATATATAAAAAATAGGCAATTATGCCTATTTCTCTGATTTTATATATAGTCTATTCATGGCGACTCTAACAGTCATTTGTAAAATGTCGCTATCTTTATTACCCGTTTTTTCAATGATTTCTTCAACTCTTTTATTAAATTCTTTTTCCCATTCTTCAGAAGTTAGTACCTTTTTTTCTACTTCTTTTATTTCTTCAGCTTCAAGTTTTTTTATAGTTTCTTCTTTTGTCGTTATCTTTATATTTTCTTTCTTTTTTATATTTTCCAGCACTTCAAGTATATATTTTCTAGTCTTTATTTTTGTCGTTATGTTAGAGTTCAGCAATTGTTTAATACCTAAAATGACGATATTTTCTGTATAATTCTTTAGTAAATACTCTATAATGCTGGGTTTTTCTAATATCTCTAATTTAGGATTTTTAATAGCAGTATCCAAAAGATTTTTTAAAGTTTTAGAAATTTCTAAAGTTTTCACTTCTTCAGCATCTTCTATTTCTTTATTTTTTTCTTGCCATGTGAATAAATAAGATTTTATTTCATTCTTTGTATTTCTACTAGATTTCTTTATTGTCTTTATTTTCAAGTTATTAAATATTTTCGGTAGTTCTTCCTTTATAGGTTTTATAACTTTCTTATTGAAATTACTAATATCTTTTTTATAACTTTCTGGAACTCCCAATATTTCAAACATTTCTTCCTTTTCTATCTCAAGCTTCTTTGTTCCTTGCCATTGGCATAGTTTAGGTAATAATAATTTTGAGTACTTACATTTCAGCGATTGAAATTCTTTGAAACTAAATTGTGTATAATAATCTACTATACCATTTAAAATATAGGCATATTCAGGGTTGATTTTTATAGTCATCTTATTTTCTTCTAAATCTGCATCAAAGTCATAGAAAAACACCCCTTTTTTCAGTCTTTTTTCAGTCCTTAGTGCATATTTCAAACTTAAAAATTTATCTTGTGTATTTTCTAAATATTCACTAAATCTTTTTTTATTTACTGCAGGAATATTAAATGCTTTTCTAAATTCTGTAATATCTACAACTACTGTATTTGTGCCTTTTTCTTTTAACTCAAGGCAAATTGCATAAAACAGTTCTAACTCTTTTTCTTTTAAACTAGCCATATTCAACTTATTAAGATCATTATTGTATTTTACAATGTCTTTATTCATTTTATCAACACCTTTTATATTTTTATAAGTTATTATATATCAATAAATAAGTACTGTCAATATTAAAAGTACTTTTTTATTGACAAAAAGTACTGTTTTATATTCTACATTAGACTTTATCTACATTTTAGATTGTTTTATATTTTTATAGATGCTGAATTTATCTATATTTTCTCATTTTAACGGATTGACAAAAAGTACTGTTTTATATTCTACATTAGACTTTATCTACATTTTAGATTGTTTTATATTTTTATAGATATTGAATTTATCTATATTTTCTCATTTTAATGGATTGACAAACAGTACTGTTTTAATTGACAAAAAGTACTGTTTTATACCCTTGAAATAATCATTTTTTCGATAGTATAGGTACTCTTAAATCTTTTTAAAGATAAAAAGAATAAAGATAAAGAATATAGATATTTATTTTTTTTATTTGTAACCTAATGTCCTATTTATATTCTTTTAATTTTTTAAAGCTTCCAGTTCCATAAAAATGATCTACAAATTATAAATATTAAATTGTTTTGTAATATCTTATATAACATGTTTTAATTCTATAAAAGGACTTGTAGTATACCTAACTTTTTAAAATGCTAAAAAGTGTGTTATAATAGCTTTAAATAAAAAAAGCAGGTAGTTGTTCCAGCAACTACCCACATAAAACACTTTCTTAGAAAGTATCTTTAGATAATAGACATAGCATTACTACTACAACTATTATCAAGATCAGAGAATTTCTAGACATTTTACACCTCCTTATATGCAGGTTTATAATGTCTCCTAAAGACAGTTTTATTATATCATTATTTTATTGACTTTTAAAATCTAAAACGGTATAATGAATTATAAGATATTATAATATATCATTAAAAAGATCAGAGACTAAAGACTATTGAATACTACTTGTTCCAGCAAGTAGTATTTTTCTTTTCTCAAAAAATATGGTATAATAGATTTACTATATCAACAATTAAAAAAAAAGATGCTGTTCTCTCCCCTCATGACTAGCATCTTTTTTATTTATTCTAACTTCCTAATATTTAGTTAGTTATGTTTTTTATAGAACTCCCATAGTATATAAGTTACAAGCTCCCCTTTTCCAACTTTATTTTTATAACTCATTTCAACTATTTTGTCGTACAACTCTCCGTTGACCTTGACTGCCATATTACGATCTAATTTCAGTTTTGCTTCAGCTGGGATAGTGATTATTCCATTTTCTATAATCTCCATATTTTCACTTCTACTTCTGTATTTTTGGACTATTTCTATCAATGCTTTTATATTATCACTATCTTTGAAAAAACTTGCTTCTGATTTAGTTAGTTGGTTATTTAGTTCGTTAGTTTCTTCAATTTCTTTATTTTCCACTGTTTTAACTTCTTCTTTTTCTTTATCTTCTGAAAATTCTAGGTATACAAGTTCATCACTTGTAAAATGTTCTTTGTTTTTAGTAAAAAAATCTTTTTTCTTTTTATTACTACCAAAGTATTTTTTATCAATTTCTTTTAAAACTTCTTTGTTTTTTATAGCTTCTTTTATATTTTCAATTTTTTCTTTTGTTTGGTAATTCATACTTTTATCACTCCCATGTTTTTATAACTAACTAACAGTTTGTTAGTTAGAAGTATGCATCCATTTTTTAAATTTCTTTCAATTTTTTATAAATTGTAGGTCTACTAACATTTATCAATCTTGCAAGTTCTGATAAATTATAATTACTTTTTCCATTCTTATATTCTTTTAATAATTCTATCTGTTTATTATTTAGTTTTTTCTCTTTACCCCCTATAACAGTACCCTTTTTAGAAATCATTTTACCTTCACTATTCTTTTTTAAGGCTTCATATCCTTGTCTTTGTCTTTCAAGTAATGTTTCTCTTTCTTGTTGTGCTACCCAGCTAAAAACATTTATTAGTAAATCTGTAATACCTTTATTTGTAGCATCTATCCCTTCCTTAATAAATTTTATTCTTACTTTCATTTCTTTCAGATCTTCAAGCTCCTTCAGAGTTTCTTTAGTATTTCTACTGAATCTGTCTAAGGAAGTGAATATAAGTACATCTCCTTCTCTTAACTGGAGCTTCATCATTTTATATACTTCTCTATCTTCGAAATTTTTACCACTTTCTTTTTCTATATAGATTTTATCAACTCCTTCCCTTTCTAATATAGCTTTCTGTCTTTCTTCACTTTGGTCTGCAGTACTGACTCTTATATATCCTATTTTCATAAACTTGTAAAATCTACCCCCTTTTTTATACTTTACACTTTCAGATTTTTATAACTACTGATTTTTTCTGTATTTCAACTTCTATAACTTATTATAACATATTGGTAAACAAAAGTCTAGTTCATTTTACAATATAACTAACTATAAATTAGTTTGTTAGATGAATAAAAAAAGAAGATATATAAAATACCTTCTTTTTTATAAAGCTATTAAAATCTAACTTCCAAACCTTCTCTTTCTAAAATCAAGGCTCTGATCTTATTTTCTAAATAATTAACATTATTTTCTCTAATTTGTATTTTTTTCTGTATTTTTTCTTGTTCTTCAAAAAATTTTAGAAGATCTTTTTTATTATTTTCTAACTGCTTCTTTAAAATATCAATTTCTTTATTAATTTCTGTTTTTCTTTCTTCAGATACATCTACTTTTAAAGCTTCAATAGTTTCAATAACTTCTTCCTTTTTTTCTTCTACAACTTCATTGAAATTATTTTCTAAATTTTCCATTGTTGTTAACCTCCGATTTTTCTATTTATTATATCAAATTTAATTTCATCCATCAACTTTTTATTTTTTTCAAGGGTGGGTTAATACATTATATACTATAATGTATTAACCTAATAGGACTTTTGACTAAAGTCAAAAATCCGATTAGGGTTAAGGGTATCCCTTAACAATCCCAAAAATTTTGCTTTAAATACATTTGCAAGTGTATTTAAGAGCAAAATTTTATTTAGATCTAATATTCAATATCAATTCTATTGTTATTCTTTTTATCTTGTTCTCTATTAAAATAATTATCTTTTTCTATATTAGTATATCCGAATTTTTGTTTTAAACTATCCACGATAGCATTTTTAAAATCGTTTACCTTCTCTTTTATAAGAATTATAAAGTTATCTAATCTAGTTGGTTCAAATTCTATTTTATCTTTTTCAGTGTAATGATGTAAAACTTCTACTTTAGTTTTTCCATCTCCAGTATTATAGTTTATTTCCATCTTATCAAAATTGTTTGAATATAATGTATAATTAGCACTTGCTAAATTATAAGCAAGATTTTCTTTTTCTTCAGCAGTTAAAATTTCTTTAGATACTTTTTTATTATCTTTTATAGCTTCAACACTCAATTTATACTCTTTATTATATCTACTTTCATGATCTAAGATACCGTTCATTTCCAATTTTATATTTATACTATCGTATTCATTTACTATTGTATCTTTCACTGTTTCTATAATTTCTTTTTTCTTTTCTTCTTTTTTGATTTCTTGTAGTGCTGGAGTTAAAATAGTATTATAATCTTTTTGTTTTTCTATATATGCTTGTACTATATCTTTTAATGCATCTTTTTCATTTTCAAGTCTTGATTTTTCTTCTTTTAAAGACTTTATAAGATCTTGAGTTTCTTTCTTATCTTTTTGAAGTTTCTCACTTTCTTCTTTAATCTTTTTATAATCTTCAGCTTCTTGTTCTCTTTCATTTTTTATAGATTTTTGAGTAATTATAAATTTGTTAATATTAGTAATATCATTTTCTAAATCAGCTTTTTCTTTTTCTAAATCAGATTTTTCTTTTAATAGTTCTTTTCTCTTTTCTTCAGCATCTTTTGAAATATTTTCTTTTTCTAAATTATAGGCATTTTCTATATTTTTCTTATCTTCTTCTAGCTTTTTCTTTTTTTCTTCTAGGTTGTTTTTTTCTGTTAAATGATCATTATATTCTTTATTCTTCTTATCTAGTTCTTTCTTAACTTCTTTAATTTTCTTTTCTTTTTCTTTTAAATCTTCAGCAGTTTTCTTTTCTTCTTCTTCCAGTCGGTCAGCTTCTTCTTTATCTTTTACTATTTTTTCTTTATAATCTTTAATTTTTTGCTGGTATAAATCAAGAGCTTTTTCTAAATCATCTTTTTCTTTCGACTTATTACTTTTTGATGTTTCTAACTTTGTTAGTTCGTTAGTTAGGTTGCTAGTTTCTTTTTTAACATTTTCAATGTTTTCAATTTTATTTTCTTTTTCTTTTTCAACTTCAGCTTTTTCTTCTTCAATCTGTTTTATTTCTGCTTTAGTGTTTTCAAGTTCAGTTTCTAGTGTATCTTTTATTTCTTGATTATATTCATAGGCTTTAGCAACTTTTAAAATTTCTTTAGCTTTTTTATATTTTTTCACATCCAAATGATCTGGAAGTTCACTACCTTTTTTAAGTGTAATATCTTCTTTATAAGTCTTTTTATATTCATTTATAAAAACTTTTTCTATCTCTTCTCTAATCTCTTTTATAGTTTTTATAGTTAAAACTTTATTTTGACTTACTTGTTTGCTAAGACCTCTTTTATTATTTTCTGCAATGGGTACTGCTATTAAATGTAGGTGTGGACTACTCTCATCTAGGTGTACTGTTGCTTGTGCAGTTACTATATTTCTATCTTTTAAAATATCTATTGCTTTACTATAAATGTTTACCATCTTCTTTTTATCTTCCATAGATTTGTCTTTCCAATGTTCAGAATCTCCTAATTGAAATAACATTTCGACTGCAAGATTAGTTTGTTTGTCGTTGTTAATTTGTTCGTAGTAATCTAGTATTTTTCGATCTTCTCTCTTTTGCTTCAGATTGTAGTTATATACAGCTTCATTAAATTCGTTTTTATAGACCTTTTTAACATCTTCAATAATATTATTAGTTCCAACAATTACAACATTTTCGTGACTTTTTTCGGGATCAAGTTCTTGATTATTCTTATTTTTGTATTTTCTATTATTATGAGCATCTGCCTTTTTTAAATCTTTTTCTGATCTTATAGCATTTTCTCTACTCCCACAATGAAAACTAACTCCTAATTCTTTCATCTACATCACCTCATTTATATAAAATAAAATTAAAATTTATGCAAGAATAAATATAAAATTTTGCTCTTAAAATACACTTGTAAATGTATTTTAAAGTAAAATTTTTAGGGGATTTTTAAGGGGAAATATTCCCCTTAAACCTAATCGGATTTTTGATGTAGTCAAAAGTCCTATTAGGTTAATACATTATATGAAATATAATGTATTAAATTTATTTTAGCATAAAAATAAAAATATTTATATAAAAATCAAAAAAATAATGGAAGAAGAAAAAAAAACGACCTTCTGATAGGTCGTTTAACGAATTTTAAAAGGGGTAGACATATAATACCTACCCCCTTTTTTTATTGAATTAAATTTAATCTTTCTATTTCTTTTATTTCTTTTTCTTTTATAGCTTCTCTTTCTTTTATAATTTCTTCATCAGTTCTAAATACTTCAAAGAATTTTATTAAATTATTTTCAGCTCCAGCAAAGCTAAATCTCAATTTTTCTTCTTCAAAAATTCTATTTGCAAGTTCTAGCATCTCATATTTAAGATCTTCTAGATTATCTTTTATAAACTTTTGTAATTTCAGTTTTTTAAATGCTGTTTCATCAATATGTAGAATTATACCTTTAAGCTTCAGAAGTCTATAAAGTAAAGTATAATCTAATTCCTTCCCAACACCAACAATAGTGAAAATCTTAGTCTTAGCAAGTGCTATAAAAAACTTTTCTGTAAGATCTTCCATTTCATTTTTCTTGTCAACATTTCTAAATTTATAAGTTCTTAATTTCTCCAGCAAGTCCATTTTCATATCTCCTTTTAAGTTAATAATTTGTACATCTTTGTTCTTTTCTCTATAATCTTTTTCCCTAAAAAAATCTTCAATGTTATCCCAAGCTTCTGTAGTTATAGAAATATAACCATTTTCCATAGTTATTTTTTTAGGTTTTCTTTTATAATCATAGTTAAAACTTATTTCTTTATCTACCATTTTTCCAACAAGATTATTTTTTCTAACATCTTTAGTAGAGATCAATTTTTTTGTAGTAATTTTAATTCTTTTTTCTCTGTTTATAACTAAGTCTATAAATGCTTGTATTTGTTCATTTAAACTGTAATCTATCCATTCGGGTGGATTGTTAAAACCTGTAGTTGCAAATTGACTTAATTCTTCATTAGTTGTATTGTATAATGCACAAATTCTTGTTTTTACTACTAGCAAAATATCTCCTTCGTGTTTTATCTCCAGTAAATTTTTTTCTTGTAAACTTTCAACAGCTTCAACCCATCTTTTTAATGTAGGAAATCTACTATCACTTATATATTTTCTAACAATTGTATTCAAATCTTCAGTAGTAAATACTTTATCTTCTGGACTTCTTGCTAAAAAACCATCTGTTACAACATTCATGATAGCCCAACCTTCAATTATAAAGATGTTCATAACTTCTGTTATAACCACCCGACCTAGACTTGTGAGTTCTGTTATATATGCTGGACTAGACACTTTACTTTTAGGGATTGTATTCATATCATTACTGCTAAAGTCGTAACATCTTTTGCCTTTAAGTCCTTGCCCCATCTTCCCAGTAAAGCTATTGGCTATTAGCTTCCAAAGTTTATTAAGTTGTGATTTTTTAGGATACTTGTTTCTTTGTTCAGCAAAATACTTAAAAAGTTCTTTAAATGGGTATTTTTCAATACCTACATAATCTACTACTTCAAACTTTACACCTTGCAAAATCTCTACTTTTGCTCCTTGAGCAACAGCACTTTTTATTTCTGTTAGAGTAGCAAAAACTTCTTTACCTTCTCTGCAGAAAACTAAACCTTTATCATCATTTCCACGCTTCGCCTTTATGGGAATGCAAGGTAAAATGCTAGGATCTACATTATTGTAATCAAAATTAATTATAGCATAACCAACCTCTTCATTAGTAAAGTCTAATGTTTGAGATGTAACAAGTCCAGTAGGTAAATAAGTTGGATTTTTTCTAAAGTCCAAAAGCGGTAGTATACTAGCCATTACGGGATAGAACTTAGCACCATCTATATCGTAAAACTTACCTTTATACAAGCCATGTGCAAAAGTTTCATTTCGCCCACCCAAATAATAATCAGAGATAGTATTAAAATGT
>QWCT01001794.1_pt1 | contig 10289 bp, 11 predicted proteins | sample 1972681 | NCBI WGS metagenome assembly QWCT01 (sample SAMN09866701, study PRJNA288562) | Human oral metagenome isolate pre3_saliva, whole genome shotgun sequencing... | isolation source: mouth | host: Homo sapiens | place: USA: California | reverse complement strand
ACATCGTTCCCAAGATCGTTGAGGGCCGCCTGAACGCGTTCTACAAGGACAACTGCCTCGTTGACCAGGCCTACGCCCGTGACCCCTCGAAGTCCGTCGCCCAGGTCCTCAAGGAGGCCGGCGCCACGGTCACCAACTTCGTGCGCGTGCACGTGGGTGCCTGATCTGGCCACCTCGTCAGCTTGCTGACAAATGGGAGCGGTCCCGCCGAACGGCGGGGCCGCTTCCCTTTTACCAGGTAGTATGGTTCTTAACCGTTCCGCCCTTCCCGGGCCGATACAAAGGAGAAGCGTCATGTCGACGAACCGCCGCGTTTTGCTCAAGCTGTCCGGAGAGGCATTCGGGGGTGGATCGATCGGTTTGGACCCCAAGGTTGTTCGCAACATCGCGGAGCAGGTCGCGACGGCCGTGCGCGAGGGCGTCCAGGTGGCGATCGTCGTCGGTGGTGGCAACTTCTTCCGTGGTGCGCAGCTCGCCCGCGAGGGACTTGAGCGTTCGCGTGCAGACTACATGGGTATGCTCGGCACCGTGATGAACGCGCTCGCACTCCAGGACTTCATCGACCAGTCCGGCATCCCTGCCCGTGTGCAGACGGCCATTACGATGGCTCAGGTTGCCGAACCCTACCTGCCGCTTCGAGCGATTCGTCACTTGGAAAAGGGGCGCGTCGTTGTTTTCGGGGCCGGCGCGGGCCTGCCGTACTTCTCGACGGACACGGTGTCCGCTCAGCGCGCCCTTGAGATCCACTGCGACGAACTTCTCGTCGCAAAGAACGGTGTGGACGGCGTGTACGACGACGATCCGAACAAGAACCCCGATGCTCACCGCTTCGACGCCCTGACGTATTCCGAGGCCCTGCGACGCGATCTCAAGGTGATTGACGGTTCGGCGCTGGCCCTGTGCCGCGACAACGGGCTCACGACGCGCATCTTTGGTATGGGGGGCGATGGCGCCGTGACCCGCGCGCTGATGGGCGCTGAAATCGGTACCCTAGTGACGGCGTGATATAACCTTCACAGACCACTGACTTAAAGGAGCACATAGTGATCGACGATATTCTCCTCGAGGCCGAGGAAAAGATGGACAAGGCCGTGGAAGCGGCCAGCCACGAGTTTTCCAACATCCGTACCGGACGCGCGACGTCCTCGATGTTCGAGCAGCTCCTGGTGGACTACTACGGCGCGCCGACGCCGATGCAGCAGCTGGCCAGCTTCCAGATTCCCGAGGCTCGTACCGTCCTGATCTCTCCCTTCGATCGCACCGCGACCCAGGAGATCATTCGTACTCTGCGTGAGTCGGACCTCGGTGTGAACCCGACCGACGACGGCAACGTTGTGCGCGTCGTTCTGCCCGCACTGACGGAGGAACGTCGTAAGGAGTACGTGAAGCAGGCTAAGAGCAAGGCCGAGGATGGTCGTGTGTCCGTGCGTGGCGTGCGCCGTAAGGCCAAGGATCAGCTCGACCGCCTGAAGAAGGATGGCGAGGCTTCTGAGGACGACGTCGAGCGCGCAGAAAAGCAGCTCGATGCGCTGACGAAGGCCCACACCGAGCAGATTGACAAGATGCTCGCGACGAAGGAAAGCGAACTGCTGACGATCTGATGGCGTCGACGGATCGTTCACTTCTTGCCCGAGTCTTCTCCCCGGGCCCCACTCCCGACAATCATCCCGCGGGTGGGGCAACGGGGAAGGCTGGGCGTAATCTTCCGCAGGCGATCACGACCGCCGTTGTCCTGATCGCTGCGGTTGCCATTCCTTTGTTTACGTCGCTGCCTGCGTTTGTCGGCGTTATCGCCTTCGTGTGCCTCGTCGGCATTTGGGAACTCGCGGGCGCCTTCGCGCGCATGGGCATCACCCTGACGGTGACGCCTCTGTATGTCGGCGCTATCGGCATGGTGACCTGCGCGTGGTGGCTGGGTAGCGAAGGTATGCTCTTCGCTCTGTACATCACCGTGTTCGTCTGCGCGGCGTGGAGACTCCTGGACCGTCGTCAAGAGTCCCGGATGAGCGACGTCGTGTCGTCAACATTTGCGGCCGTCTACGTGCCGTTCCTGGCCTCGTTCGTGGTGCTGATGATGGCGGCGTGGCATAACGCTTGGGTGTTCGTTGTCTTTGAGCTGATGGTGATCGCCAACGACACCGGTGGCTGGGCTGCCGGCGTGATGTTCGGCAAACACCCGATGGCTCCAGCGCTGTCCCCGAAGAAGTCCTGGGAAGGCTTCGCAGGCTCCGCCCTGACGGCTATTGCTGTTGGCGTGGTCGGACTCTGGCTCCTGGGAGCTTCCTGGTGGTGGGGTGTCGTTGCCGGTATCTCGATTGCCTTTGTGGGTACGATGGGCGACCTGACCGAGTCTCTCATTAAGCGTGAGGCCGGCCTGAAAGACATGTCGCAGATCCTGCCGGGCCACGGCGGCGTTCTCGACCGAGTGGACGCGCTCCTCATGAGCGCGCCGGTCGCCTACTTCATTTTCGCGTGGGCGCTGCCGGGTATTTCTTGGGAGTCTAGCCATTGAGCCAATCGACGAAGGGGCCCCGCGGGGTGCAGGCACATACGCCGAACGCCCTGGGCGTGTCGGATCTTCAGCGTCGCAGTCCGCGCCGTGAGGTTCGTCCGACCGATCAGCCGCCGGAGGGGGCGACGCATAAGGACGCTAAGCCGGTCCTGTCGTTCACCGCGAAGCGGCGTGGAAAGGCTCCGTCGCATCTCGCTGATCTGGATGCCGCGTCCCGTAAGCAGGTGCTGAAGGACCTGGGGTTGCCCGCTTTTCGCGCCGATCAGCTGTCGCGCCATTACTTCACGCATTTTGAGGCCGATCCGGCGAACATGAGCGATATCCCAGCCGGGATGCGCGACGCGGTGTCGGAGGCGCTGCTTCCGAAGCTCGTGACCAAGGTCGTGTCGCTGGAGGCTGACGGCGGGCGCACGATCAAGGATTTGTGGCGCCTGTACGACGGCGCGCAGGTCGAGTCTGTTCTCATGCGCTACCCCCAGCGAACGACGCTGTGCGTCTCCTCGCAGGCCGGCTGCGGTATGGCGTGTCCATTCTGCGCGACGGGGCAGATGGGTCTGACGCGTAACCTGTCGACGGCGGAGATCGTCGATCAGGTTCGCGAGGCCCAGGCGTCGTGCCGTGACGGAAAGCTCGCGGGTGGGCCTACGAAGCTCTCGAATGTCGTCTTCATGGGCATGGGCGAGCCTCTCGCCAACTACAAGACGGTTGTCGCCGCGCTTCACCGTTTGATTGATCCGGCGCCGGAGGGATTCGGTATGAGCGCCCGAAATATCACCGTGTCGACGGTAGGCCTCGTTCCCGCGATCAAGAAACTGGCGGGGGAGGGCATGCCCGTGACGCTCGCGGTCTCGCTCCACGCCCCCGACGACGATCTACGTGACGAGCTGATTCCCATCAACTCGCGGTGGAAGGTCGGCGAGCTCCTTGACGCGGCGCGCGGGTACTTCCTGGCGACCGGTCGGCGCGTGTCGATCGAGTACGCGCTCATTAAGGACATGAACGATCAGGAATGGCGCGCGCAGCTGCTGGCCGATGAGCTGAACAAGCGCGGCCACGGGTGGGTGCACGTTAACCCCATTCCCCTGAACCCGACGCCCGGCTCCATTTGGACGGCGTCGACGCGGGCCGCTCAGGAGGCGTTCGTCAAGCGCCTGCAGGACAACGGCATCGCGACGTCGATCCGCGATACGCGCGGCTCGGACATTGACGGCGCGTGCGGGCAGCTGGCGACGGCGGTGGCTAGCGGCGAGCGGTCGCTTTCGAAGGAGGCCCAATGATCTGGAGTAGTTTCTCACGGGTTGGTTGGTTCGACGTCGGCTATGACGTGCACGCCGTCCAGTCGTTTTTCGCCGATGTCGAGCGTACGCTGCGCGGTCAGCTTGCTGATCCCGCCGATGCAGTGACGCCGAAGGCGGCTGAGGATGTTCTTTTTGCCTACAAGCGCAACGGGTACGAGGTGACTGCTGTCGATGCCGCAATCGACGAGGTGATCGAGCAGCTGCGTCACGCCGAGCGCAGACGAGCGGCGCGCCGTGAGAATAGTGCGGGCAGTGACGTTCACGATGGGGCGCTTCCGGGTGCGGTGCCGACTGCCGCTTCCTCTGAGTATCCTGATTTCAGTTCGCCCGAAGCTGTCGATCAGATTCTTCGTTCCATGACACAGGAAAAGGAGTAGTCATGACTGAGTTTCCTAGGGTTGGTCTCTTCTCGAAGGGCTACGACTGCGCCCAGGTCGACGCGTTCTTCGAAGATGCGCGCCGCGCCTACGAGGGTGGCGTTCCGCCGGAGCAGTTCAGTTCCGAGCAGGTGCGTCTGGCGACTTTTGAGCTGAAGAATCGCGGCTACAACATCGATGCTGTTGATGGTGCGATGAACCGCCTGGAGGCCGCTTTCGTCAACCGAGATCGTGCGGATTCCGTCGCAGCCGAGGGTGAGGCAGCGTGGTACGACCGCGTCGCCGACCGCGCGACGACCCTGTACCCCCGTCTGCAGCGTCCTCGCGGCGAGCGTTTCGCGCACCCGACGTCGGGACGCGGCTACTCCTGCGAGGAAGTCGATGACTTGCTGGATCGCATCGCGGCGTACTTCGACGAGGCCGGGGAGCTGACTGCTGACGAGATTCGTCTGTCGACCTTCCGTCCCAAGCGCGGCAAGAAGGCCTACATGGAGGGCCCCGTGGACGCCTACCTCGGGCGTGCTGTCGAAATTCTGCTTGCGGTTGACTGATGCCCGTATCGGTGGAAGAACCTACGTCCACAATCCCCGTTGTACTGCTTGGCTCGACGGGATCGATCGGTACCCAGGCGCGTGAGGTGATCCAGGCAAACCGCGGGCGTTTCGACGTCCTTGGCCTCAGCGCCGGCGGTGCGTCGATCACTGAGCTTGCTGTGCAGATCGTTGCGTTGAATCCCGCGTACGTGGGCGTGGCTCGCGACGTCCGCGAGGAATTGTCGGCTGCCGTGGAGTCGATGGGCGGCACGTGCCCGGAGGTTTTCGTCGGCGAACACGCCTCGGTCGAGGTCGTCTGCGCGTCGGTTGAGCGTGCGGCGCAGCTGTATCCGACGGCGACGCCGGTGGTGTTCAACGGCATCACGGGTGGCGTGGGGCTGTCGTCGACGCTTGCGGCTCTCAAGTGCGGCGCCCGCCTTGCGTTGGCTAATAAGGAATCGCTGGTTGTCGGCGGTGCGCTGGTCAAGAACGCGATGCGTTTCCCTGGCCAGATTGTTCCGGTGGATTCCGAGCACTCCGCGATCGCCCAGGCGTTGGCCTCGGGCGTGCATGAACGCGGTCTGACTTCACCGGTTGTCTCTGGCCGATCCGAGGTCGCCGACCTCGTTCTGACTGCTTCGGGCGGCCCGTTCCGCGGTCGGAGGCGCGAAGAGCTGCGCGGCGTGCGCGCCGAGCAGGCGTTGGCACATCCGACATGGCAGATGGGGCCCGTCGTTACGATCAACTCATCGACCCTGATCAACAAGGGTTTGGAACTTATCGAGGCTCATCTGCTGTTCGACGTGGCTCCCGAGCACATTGTTGCGACCGTTCACCCGCAGTCGATCGTGCATTCGATGGTGACGTGGTGCGATGGTGCGACGACGCTCCAGGCGTCGCCTCCGGACATGCGCTTGCCGATCGCGCTCGGACTGACCTGGCCCGAGCGCCTTGCGGATGTCGAGAAGCCCTTGACGTGGGCGAGCGCGTCTGAATGGACGTTTGAGCCGGTGGATAACGAGACGTTCCCCGCGATCGACCTCGCTCGCTTCGCGGTCGCGGCCTCTGCGACGCATCCGGCCGTACTCAACGCGGCGAACGAGGTGCTGGTTGATGCGTTTATTGCGGGGGAGGTGCCGTGGCTCGCGATCGTGGACACGGTCTCGCGCGTCGTGCATGAGCACGAGGGTGTCGCTGACCCCTCGTTGGAAGACATTGTGGCCGCACAGCGCTGGGCTGATCAGCGTGCGCGCGAACTCGTTCGCGCAGGTCAGTGGAAGGATATGTGAGCGTGGGCTCAATCGTCGGTATCGTCGTTGTCGTTATCGGAATCTTGGCATCGGTCGCCCTGCATGAGGTGGGGCATATGCTCCCCGCGAAGAAGTTCGGAGTGCTGGTGCCTGATTACGCGGTGGGTTTTGGTCCGGCGCTGTGGAAGAAGAAGATCGGTGACACGACGTACGCGCTGCGCGCGATTCTGCTCGGCGGCTACGTCAAGATCGTCGGCATGTACGCGCCGGCACGTCCGGGCACTCGGCTTCTGGGGCGTGGCGGTAAGCCGACGCTCGCGCAGGAGGCCCGTGAGGCCTCGGCCGAGGAGATCCCCGAGGGTCAGGAACATCGCGCGTTCTACCGCCTGAGCGCCCCGAAGAAGATCGCCGTCATGCTCGGCGGTCCGCTCATGAACCTGCTCATCTGCATCGTCTTGTCGGCCGTGACGATGATCGGCATCGGCGCTCCCGCCGCCTCGCGCACGATCGCCGCCGTCCCGGCGACGCTTCAGGCGGTGTCCGGCGAGGTTGCTTCCCCCGCGTACGAGGCCGGCGTCCAGCCCGGCGATACCGTCGTCGCGTGGAACGGGCAGCCGGTTGCCACCTTCGCGGAGCTGCAGCGCGCGGTGGGTGCCACCCCCGAGGGCGAATCTGCTGTGCTGACGGTCGAGCGTGATGGAGCCACCGTGGACCTGACGGTTACCCCGGTGACGGGATCTCAGGGGGCACGCATCGTCGGCGTGACCGCGGGGTATGAGTATGTGTCGGCCTCGCTGTCTGACGTGGCAGCAGCCAACTGGCAGATGTTCACCGGGACGACGGCCGTCGTGACGCGGCTGCCGCAGGCCGTGTGGCAGGTGGGCCGTTCCGTCTTCACCGACGAGAAGCGTGATGCCTCGGGTGTTGTATCCGTCGTGGGCGTAGGTCGCCTGGCCGGTGAGGTGACGGGCGATTCGCAGGCGCTGGGTCTACGCGATACGCGTCAGGTCGTGGCCGTGCTGCTGAGCCTCCTGGCCTCGCTCAACATGGCCCTCTTTGTCTTCAACCTGATCCCCCTGCCTCCCCTGGATGGCGGTCACATTCTCGGGGCGATCTACGAGGGCGTGCGCCGAACGGTCGCACGCGTGCGCGGGGCGGAGGATCCCGGACCGGCGGACACGGCTCGCCTCGTGCCCGTTACCTGGGTTGTTGGCGGTCTGCTCGTCGCAATGAGCGTCATTTTGATTGTTGCCGACATCGTGAAGCCGGTGTCGCTCGGCTAATCGCCCGGGCGTATCGGACGTACTCCTCGTAAAAGCGACTCTGACCACGCGTTCGTGGTCCGTGTGGGAAGGAAGGCCACTGTGCGCGATAATGACACGGTGAGTGAAATTAATCTTGGTATGCCCGAGGTCGCGGCGTCGCCGTTCCCGCGCAAGCAGACGCGTCGCATCATGGTGGGCGACGTCCCGGTGGGCGGTGGCGCTCGAGTTTCCGTCCAGTCCATGACGACGACGAAGACGCACGACATCGGCGCGACGCTCCAGCAGATCGCCGAGCTGACGGCCGCCGGCTGCGACATCGTTCGCGTCGCCTGCCCGACGGATAAGGATGCGGAGGCGCTGCCGATCATTGCCAAGCAGTCGCGTATCCCGGTGATCGCCGACATTCACTTCAAGCCGAAGTATGTTTTCCAGGCGATCGAGGCCGGCTGCGGCGCCGTGCGCGTGAACCCGGGCAACATCCGCAAGTTCGATGACCAGGTGAAGGACATCTGCAAGGCCGCCTCCGATCACGGCGTGTCGTTGCGCATCGGCGTGAACGCAGGATCGCTCGATCCTCGACTGCTGAAGAAGTACGGTCGCGCCACGCCCGAGGCCCTGGTGGAGTCCGCGATCTGGGAGGCCTCCCTGTTCGAGGAGAACGACTTCCACGACTTCAAGATCTCGGTCAAGCACCACGACGTGCTCACCATGATCCAGGCCTACCGCATGCTGTCCGAGGCGGGGGACTGGCCCCTGCACCTCGGTGTCACCGAGGCTGGACCCGCCTTCCAGGGCACCATCAAGTCCGTGTCCGCTTTCTCTGTGCTCCTTGCCGAGGGTATCGGTGACACGATTCGCGTCTCGCTGTCCGCTCCTCCGGTCGAGGAGATCAAGGTGGGCACGAAGATGCTGGAGTTCATGGGGCTGCGTGAGAAGACCCTTGAGATCGTGTCGTGCCCCTCGTGCGGCCGCGCCCAGGTGGACGTGTGGACGCTTGCCGAGGACGTCACCGAGGGCCTGAAGGACCTGACGGTCCCGCTGCGCGTAGCCGTGATGGGCTGCGTCGTGAACGGCCCGGGTGAGGCTCGCGAGGCCGACCTGGGCGTCGCCTCCGGCAATGGCAAGGGACAGATCTTCATCCGTGGCGAGGTCGTCGAGACCGTTCCCGAGGATCAGATTGTTGAGACCCTCATCCGCCGCGCGAACGCCCTCGCTGAGGAACTCGGCCTCGAGCCGGGCTCCGGCAGCGTCGAGGTCGCCCCGGTTACCGCCCCGGACGTCAAGCTCCCGGGCATCGACTTCTGAGTTTCGATAAGGATCATACGCATGCGTATCCGCACTCTTGCCTGTCTGTCCCTCCTCGCCGGCGCGTGCGCCGTTGCGGCAACCGGTTTCCCCCGTCGCATCGGTCTGACGGCATCCCAGGCGGACGTGTCGCTTCCGGGCGACCTCATCCTGCCCGGCGCGAACGTCGTCGTCGACCGAGGCATCGCGATCGATGCGCCCGCGTCTGTCGTGTGGGACGTGCTCGGCCACGTGTTCGAGCCGGAGGACGAGTCCACGATTATCGATATCGAGGACGAGGACCACATCCTCATGCGCGTCGCCCCTCCGGCTGCCCCGGAAGGAGCCGAGGCCTCGGGCACGTGCGTGATCGCCCTGCTGCCGCTGTCTCCCTCGCGCACGCTTCTGCATATCCGTGAGCGCCACGAGGCGCAGGGTCGTGACCGCGCGCTTGCGTGGGCGGGCGTCGCAGCCGAGTCGCTGTCCTCGCTGTCGATGCTGCGCGATCTGCGCGATGCATGTGTCGGCGGGCTCGTTGATGCCTGATTAGTCTCGTTCCCGCGGTTTCGGTTGGACATTACTCCCCGTTGGTGTTGTAGTATCGGCCTGTACGCAACGCCAACGGGGATGTTGCATTGTCCGAAGGGGGACGCATGGTCGCACACTCCACCGCCGTCATCGCACTGGTCGGTCTCGTCATCGCATCCGTGTGGGCGTGGGCGTGGCTCGGTTTCGGCGCGAGCGCCCGCCGTATGGCAGTGCGCCTGGAGATCGGCGGCGGTAGCGCGGCTGGTGAGATGTCTGCGCTCGTGTGGCCCCTCATGCCTTTCCTCTCCCTCCTGTGGTTCCTGACGGGCGACCTTGTGGCCCGTGAGGCCTTGGGCTTCGCCACGGCAGGCACCTGCCTGCTCATCGCGCTCGTTCTCGCCACGATGGTGGGCGTCGCCGTGCGCGCCCTCTACCTGGGTGGTCTTCCCGAGTGGGCCTACCCGGGCTGGATGGCTCGTCGCTACTACGCATCTCACCCGGGCGCACGTGAGCGCGAGCTCGGTGCCCGCGCGGTTATCTGAGAGTGTGGCTGACGCTTCCATGAGGGGCTCCACGGCTGTGCCGGTGGCCCCAGGGCCTTCGCGTGCCGTACTCTTGGAGCATGCTTCGAAATCTCTCGACTTTCTTCCTGCGAACCCTGCGTGAAGACCCGGCCGACGCCGAGGTCAACTCGCACAAGCTTTTGGTGCGTGCCGGCTACATTCGCCGCACTGCGCCCGGCATCTACACGTGGCTGCCTCTCGGCCTGCGCACGCTGCGCAAGATCGAGGACATCGTCCGCGAGGAGATGGACGCGATGGGCGCGCAGGAGGTGCACTTCCCGGGCCTGATCCCCGCCGAACCCTACAAGGCGACGAACCGCTGGGAGGAGTACGGCCCGACCCTCTTCAAGCTGAACGATCGCAAGGGTGGCGACTACCTGCTGGCTCCCACGCACGAGGAAATGTTCACCTTGCTGGTGAAGGACATGTATTCCTCGTACAAGGACCTGCCCGCGACCCTGTACCAGATCCAGACGAAGTACCGTGACGAGGCCCGTCCGCGCGCCGGCCTGATCCGCGGCCGCGAGTTCATCATGAAGGACTCCTACTCCTTCGACATCGATGACGAGGGCCTGAACGCCTCCTACCAGGCCGAGCGCGACACCTACGAGCGCATCTTCCAGCGCCTGGGCCTGCGCTACGTCATCGTCTCCGCGATGAGCGGTGCGATGGGCGGCTC
>QWCT01003058.1_pt1 | contig 10303 bp, 15 predicted proteins | sample 1972681 | NCBI WGS metagenome assembly QWCT01 (sample SAMN09866701, study PRJNA288562) | Human oral metagenome isolate pre3_saliva, whole genome shotgun sequencing... | isolation source: mouth | host: Homo sapiens | place: USA: California | reverse complement strand
AATAATATTTATGAGATAATAGCTTTTACAGATACAGCTAACAGAAAAAAAGGTTATTTCAAAGCTCTGTTAAACTACCTATATACTGATTTAAAAACCGGTACAGAGCTTTCTTTTATATGTGAAAGAAACTTTTCACCTGCAATTGAATGTGCAAAAAGACTTTCATTTGACTATGAATGCACGGAAACTATGATGGAACTTGACTTGTCCACATATTCGGACGATGAGATACCTGATATCTACATTTATGAGGAAGATAATGACATTTTCTATATTTATTATAAAGACGAAGAAATAGGATCGTTCTGCTTTTATACTTTTAACTTTGATGTTGGTGATATATATTTCCACAGTTTTAGTATATATGAGGAGTTTCAAAATAAAGGGCTTGGAAAACTTTCTATGAGGGCAATACTTTTATTTTTAAAGGACATTGGAAAAACCAAGATTCATTTGCAACTGCTTTTGGAAAATACACCTGCATATAAAATATACAAAGACTTGGGATTTAGTATTTCAAGCGAGATAAGCTATTACAAAAAATTTATACAGTAATACATTCTTTAGGTTTATATATTGCCATTTGTATTTATAAATGTTATCATATGCCTATATTGATAGTGCGCAATCAAATTTATATAAATCTAATATAGGAGGTGTATTTATGTTATATGAAGCAATACAAGGAATTCTTATTCCTTTTGTAGGTACATCATTAGGTGCGGCATGTGTACTTTTTATGAAAAACGGACTGAGCAGAAGTGTTCAAAGAGCACTGACAGGCTTTGCCGCAGGTGTTATGGTGGCTGCATCCGTCTGGAGTCTTATAATTCCCGCTATTGAACAGATGGAAGAATCCGGTGCAGGCAGGCTCAGCTTTCTTCCGGCATTTATAGGCTTTTGGCTCGGAACCTTATTCTTACTGAGTCTTGACCATATAATTCCTCATTTACATATGTATGCAAATAAGGCTGAAGGTAGAAAAAGCAAGCTTGCAAGAACAACTATGATGGTACTTGCAGTTACTCTTCACAACATACCTGAGGGAATGGCAGTCGGTATAGTATATGCAGGATTTTTAAACGGTAACCTCGGTATATCTGCAGGAGCCGCTCTCGCACTCTCTCTTGGTATTGCTATTCAAAACTTCCCTGAAGGTGCCATTATATCAATGCCCCTTCATGCAGAAGGAGAGAGCAAAATGAAAGCACTATTCTACGGTATACTCTCAGGTGCGGTAGAACCTGTAGCTACTTGTCAAGGACTTTTTAATCAAAACCATCTTTTTTTCATACGATTTTTCCGCAACTCACTCAGCATTATTCTTGTCAGCTTGTCTTGTATTGTTTCAGTTGCATTTTCATTGAAGTGGACAACAACCTCATAGGTGTTCTTTCCAATCTTTCTCTTTGTGCTAATGCCTTTTTTATCTGTATTTTTAAGTTCTTCCATAAATTATCCTTTACATTTTTTGAATTTTGGGAAACAAAAAAAGGAAGTGTCGGCTATTTGTTTTTACTTCCTCTTTAGTAATCTTATTTAATGTTTTAGTGCGACAAATAATTTATTTGTATTAGCACAGTATTAGTCTATGATCTAATATAATTAATTAACCACTCGTACTTTTCTTGTACAATTATATTACTATTTGATTCAGCTTCTAAGCGCTTTTCCTCCGCAAAATGCAAAAAATAATTTTTAAAATCTAAAGAAATTGTTTTTATTTCAGGTAAAATAATATGAGATAATGTATTAATTGAATTTAAGTAATTGATTATATATTTATAATCTGATTCATCTTTTATTATCATCCTTCCTTGACTTTCTTTTATATTTCCAATACCCTCTTCTTGACAAAGTTTATAAAGAAGTTCACTTATATCACCAATAGGATTATCAAATTCTTTAACACATTTTTCAAAATGATTATTATATAATTTAGCCACATCATCTGATACTATAATTCTTGGATATTTTGCCTCTTTATCCTCAATTTGAAATGCCTTATTTATAGCAGGTCCGAAAAGTATATTATTATCTTTTTCATAAAAAACTTCACCAAAAGATGCACCTCCTCTAAACACAATTCCATCGTTTAACAATTTAAGCATTATTCTCTCAAAGTGACATAAGGAATTCTCTATCAAAATTCCTTTGTCATCAACACTATTTAAAAATTCATCATCATAACTATACATCATATATGCACAATCTGAAAAAGTATGACTATGCATATATATTTTCTCCCCAGAAATAATTCCGTCACCTCTTCCGTCAGTAATGTATTTCCCATCTTTGCTTAACAGCATTGAATGAAAATTATAATAATCTGAATATATGCTATTTATGTCTTTTTTAGCTTGTGTTCCAAGCATATCAATAAAAATTACAAAACAATTTTTATATTTTTTTGTTGTCTCCATATTTCCCCTATAAAGTCCAATTCAATTTCTTATTTATTTCATTTTATCACTTTTCCCATATTTTGTCATTCCATCAAGCTGAATATTCATTCTTGTAACCATATTTTTATTTAATCCACTACAAAACGGTGGTAATCGTTTTAAGGCTCTTTTTCTCTCTCGGCTTATCCTTATACCTAAATCATATTTAGAAACAAAATAGGGTGCTTGCACCGTCTTTTAAGTATATCTTAAAGATGATCTCCTATCATATATTCTTCAATCGTCGGAGCTTTGCTTCTATCATTTGTTTTCTTTCGCAATTCTTCCTCATCTTTCTCATACCAGTGAAGCAAGGTTGCATAATGGTCTTGATAGGTCTTTACACTGCTTTGCATATACCTTGATAGCTTTTCAACCATCGTGTTTGTGTGGCTTTTTAACTTTTCCTTTAGCCTTTGATATTCTTCATCACTTAGATTGACATTTTGAAATTCCCCGTAGATTTTTGAGTTTGGGGGTGGAGGCTTTCTTCTTCTCCTCTACTCTTATCTAACCTATCCTTACCTATCCTATCCTGTGTATCCAAATCGGATACATTTTGGATACAGATACGCTCCGTTTTCTCTTAAAGATTGTTGTTACTGATGTTTAGATAGCTTTTTTCATCTTTATAGATTGTCCCCTTGTACCTATCTTTCTGAATGTAGTTATTTCGTTTCCAATGGGTAATCACAATAATTCTGCTCTCAAATACAATCACAAAGCCTTTGGTAACTAATATCTTAAAATCATCTTCACTTGCTCCTATCATTCTCAAGATTGTTTTGGGATTGCCTACAAATCCATCATCATCGGCACTCATATTCAGGTGCATATAAAGTGCCTGTGAGGATAAAGGCATTTCTAAAAACATATCGCACCAGATAACGGACTTGGAAAACATTCGTCTTTCTGCTATTTTTCTCTCCTTTCTTACGCAAAAGGGAGTAACAAATCATTACTCCCCTCATAGTCTTTAAGGAAGTCGTGATTTACGACACCCTTCGTTTTTGTGCAAGTCCCTAAAACAAGGACTCCGCTTTATATCTGCGTTCCTAAAATGGGTATGCAGACCTTATGCACCGAAACAGTGCGTCTGCTTGTAGGAGTGAACGATTTGTTCACCTCCCCTTAAATGGTATCCCATTTCAGGACTTTATCTTTCCTCATTCCTGTAATAATCCTTTGTCTTTTCCTTTCGTTTTTCATAGACCTCCTGTTGCTCTTGATATTTCTTAATCTGTGCAATGACACTTGGTTTTTCTCCTCTCTTGATTGCCTTATCAATCTCAATGGACAAATCTATTCCATAATCCTCATTGACCGTTTTGACTGCATACTTGATATGGTTAATACTTTCGTATTCGTCTTTGATTCGATTAGATTGATGGTTTAAGTTCTTTATCTCTTGTTCAAGACTTTCAATCTCTTTCTTCCAACTCTTTGGCTTTAAGGCACTTTCTTCACTTAGCTTTTCAATCCGTCCTTTTGCTCTTTGATACTTGTCGATTTCCTCTTGATGGGCATTGTGGAAGCTGTCTTTGAACAAAAAGGTTTTACTTTTCCACTCCTCATAAATCTTCCTGTTTGCTTTGATGATGTCTGCATAGACACAGCATTGATGAAGTGTTTCTATTCTTTGGGTTTTGTCTTTGATGTCCTGATAGATTTTATTATTCTTGCCTTGTAGTTCGGTGATTTTCCCTTGCAAATCTGCAATGGTCTGCAATTTGTTATCGGATAGATATATCCTCGCTTTGGAAAATCGGTTGAGGTCTGCACTGATCTTTTTGTTGCTTGCATAGAGGTTTAACTTTCTTGCTTTTTCTCCCTATAAGTCATAGTAAATGCTGATGTGCTCATAGAGATTAAAGAGTACCGCTTTGTTCTAATATTCTTCTTTCTTCTCCTGTTTGTACTGCTCATATTTGTCAAATAATACTTTGGTAAAGTCATTCAACCAAGAGGTGATTTCTGCAATTCTTTCTCTCACTGCTTTCACAATGGAATTATGCTTTTTGATTTCTCGGTTGATATTTCCTTTCTCGGTTTCTACTCCTTTTCGCTCTAAGGCACCGGCACTTACTCATAAATGAATGGTCGGAATTTCTTCTTTTCCTTGTCTTTTGTAGGAGCAATGATCCACTCGTTTTGTTCTCCGGCTTTTTCTAAATATTGATTACAAAGCGTGGCAAAATGTTCTCTCTATTTCTCCGCATTTTCTTTGTTGTTCCAATCGGTGAGGTCGATTTTCCTTGTTTTAGGTTTTCCGTTCTTGCTTAAAATCTTGTTTCCCTGTTCATCAAGAAGATATTCTTTTTTGCTCTTTGCTCCCCAAATGCGATCTTGATTGAAAGGTCGAACAGTTGTCATTATATGAGCGTGAATATTTCCGTTTCCCTCATCATTTCCTGGATGAATGGCAAGGTCTGCAATCATTCCTTTGGATACAAAATTCTCCTGTATAAACTCTCTGATAAGGTCTTTGTTTTCTTCCAAACTCAACTCTTTGGGTAAGGCAATAATGAAGTTTCTTTCAAGTTGTGCATTGATGGCTTTTTCATTTAATTCCACACTGTTCCATAAGGTGGAGCGATCCAAAAATTCTTTCGGTACATTTTTCGGCAAGAAGATTTATTTATGCTCCAAACCTTTTTTGTTGTGATAATCGTGGGTTACTCCGTCCCATTCATTCGTGAGTTTCTCACAGGAAATATAGGCAGCACTTGCCACTGCACTTTTTCCTTTTCCTCTTGAGATGATGGAAATATTAAAGTGAAAACTGTCTGCCACTCTTATCAACTCCTTTCGTTTTTCTTTTGTTGTTTTAGGTGTCAGTCTTAACGGTTTTCTTCTCTGATAGTCCGTAAAGTGACTGACCGTTTTGAAACGATACAATAGAAAAAACCGACTATACTGTAACTGCTTTTGTTGTTTCAGTATGTCGGCTTGCCGAATAGTATCCGTTTCAAATTTTTAGGGTCAAGGGTAAGCGGTAGCGAATGCACTTTACCCTTGACGATAAAAAAGGGAATTGGGGATATGCAATCGTCTTTGCTACTCCTCTTTTGCTCCCTGCAAGGGTAAAGGCTCCGCAGGACGCAAGGACACCCTTTAGGGTGTATAATTGCGCCCTTAGAAAATCTAAGTGAATTGCAATTATACGATGTCCTTGCTTTTCTTATCTTCTTCGAAATGTTTTTGTAAAATATCATTTATTTCTTCATTACTTTTCTCACTTGCCCCCTCAATAAAACTTTCTAAGATTGCTCCTCGTTCTATCAATCTATGATTTCGTTTTTTTCGCTCTTCAAGTCTCGCTTGCTTTCTGATTTTCTTTTCCTGATTTTTTAACTGCACCAACTTCTTTTCGTACTTTTCAAGCTCATTTTCTTTGAGTTCAATTTCCGATTTTACTTTTTTTAGTTCTGTCCTATTGTCTTTCATATCAATTCCTCATTTACCTTAACCTCTTTTCCTTTGACATAAAGGAAATATTCTTTTTTATCCATTGTATAATCCTCCTTTTTCTGCTCTCTGATTTTGGTTTTTAAACATAAAAAAGGAGGACTTCTACACTTTGGCGTAAATAGTCCTCTTTCAAAAATTATGATTTTTGGTTTTTCAGCAAAAAATCAGTGAAAAATCACTCGTTATTTCATTCCACATAGCTTCTTTATTTTTTATTGGTGATATATTACCTCCCGTCGTTTGTGTTACTACCTAAAGTAAGATTCCTTTCAGAAAAGATTTTTTTTGCAACGAACGTAGCATTTAAGACTTTTGGAAAACCCACATAGGGAATGCACTGAATAAATGTCTCAATAATTTTTTCCGGAGATATTCCCACATTTAAAGATCCATTAATATGAACTTCTAATTGTGGTTCGCACCCTCCTAATGTCAATAAACTTGTGATAGTTATCATTTCTCTTTCTTGCAAAGAAAGTCCTTGTCTACTATAAATATCTCCAAATGCAAATTCGATAATATATTCTCCTAAATCTGGAGCAATATCTTCTAATGTTTGTATAACTTTTTCGCCACTCACACCATCAATTTCTTGTAATTGTTCTAAACCTATTTCAAATCGTTTACTTTTCACTTGAATTCACCTCCTTTTTTCTTTTATAATATGACTATACTACTTAAACTTTGGTTTAAGTCAAGTTCTTTTACTTATGAATTTTAAAAATTAGGAAAGGAGTCATCTGCAATGAAAATAGGCGAAATTGCAAATAAAACAAATCTTCCAGCAAGCACCCTTCGTTACTACGAAAAAAGAGGATTACTCAAAGTAGATAGAGACAAAAATGGTAGAAGATATTATAAAGAAAGCGATATAGAGTGGATAAAATTTATAAGACGGCTGAAAGAAACAGGAATGCTTATCAAAGATATTCAGCAACTAAAATGGACTGAGTATCTTCAAAATTTAGATGATAAAATTGAGTTCTATCAGCAATCTATTAAAAATATGACAAAACATAACTTGTAATTCGATAAGATCTGTTACATTGAGTGCGTGAAAAAAAGGAAGTCTATAATTAGGCTTCTTTTTTCACTAACTTTTTATATTCACTTAGTGGTATTCCGCTTTTTTTCAGCGTTTTAAGTTTCTCCTGTTTGAGTTGCTCCCTTTTCTCCTTGTATCTGTCCTCATATTCTTTTTGCTTGTCGTTTGCTTTACGATTGAGGTAATTTTGATGAAACCTGTCTTTTCTTTCCCGTTCTTTTTCTTACTCCTCCCTTAATTTCTGCATTTCTTCTTCGGATAATTCTTCTTTCGGAGGTTCATAGTTGCCGATAAAGTTGAAGTAGATTTCGACTTTCTGATTGGCGGTTTGACTACCTTTTCAATCTCGTTCGTGTACTAAGATTTTTTCTACAAACTCGTTGATGATGGTCGGTGTCAACTCATCAAAGTTATCATAGCGTTCAATCAACCGGATAAACTTCTTGGCTCTATCGGTTTCTTTTTCGTATCGCTTGATGGCTTTCTCCAACCCATCGATTTCTTTACTGAGTTCCCCTTGCTCGGTTTCATATTGATTATTTAAGATTTCATATCGGGTATTCGGTATTTTCTCCAGTATCATATCTTCATATATTCGACACATTAAGCGCTCCAGTTCCTGAAGCTTTTTTTTACTATCTGTGAGCCTTGTTCTTTTCTTTTCCATTTCCATTTTCTCGCTTTCTTCCATTTCGTTTTGAACGGAACGGAGAAAGGCTTCGTTATCTTCATCAAGGCTTTTCTTAATGTCTTGTAGGGTGCTTCTAATGAGATTTAAGACCACTTCCGCTTTTATCCTGTGGGCAGATGGGCAAAGTGTTGCACAAGGTACTTTCGTGTAGGCACTGCAAGTATAATATGGGATATTTTTGTAGTTGCTCGTTCTGTGAACATACATTTTACTGCCACAATCGGAACAATACATCAGTCCTGTAAGGGATGGTATTAGACCCAGCCGTCAGGATACCGTTTGACATTTCCTCGTATTCTCTGCACATTATTAAAGGTTTCTTGGTCGATAATCGGCTCGTGGGTGTTCTCAAAGATAAGCCAGTTATCTTAGGATACATATTTACCTTTCTTGTCTTTGAAATGCTTTCTGGTTTTGAAGTTGACGGTATGTCCTAAATACTCTTGCTTTTTTAAGATACTTGCAATCGTGGAACTGCACCAACGATACGGATATTCAAACACTTTACTTTGATGTAGTCCATATCCCAATTTTTGCTGATGATAGGCGGTTATTTCTACCTTATCGGCTTCTAATATTCTTGCTATGGCATAGGGTCCTTTTCCATCCATTGTCAGATGGAATATTCTTCGGACAATCTCTGCCGCTTTTTCATCGATAATCCACTGATTTTTATCGTCCTTGTCTTTGATATATCCATAGGGTGGACTGCTTCCTGTGTGTTTTCCGCTTTCTCCTCCTTTCGCTTTGAATGTGGACTTGGTTTTCCTTGAGGTATCCCTTGCATACCACTCGTTCATAATGTTTCGGAAAGGAATGAAATCATCGTCTTTGTAAAAGCTGTCTACATTGTCGTTGATGACAATGAGCCTAACTCCCTTTTGTCTTAGGATTTCCATACATTGACCGACTTTGAGTTAATCTCTACCAAGTCTACTCATATCCTTTACGATGATATAACCGATATTTCCTTGATTGACTCCGTTCATCATTGCCATAAATCCTGGTCTATCAAACTGTGTGCCGCTGATTCCGTCATCGGTAAAATGAACGATGTTCTCCAAATGATTTTTCTTTGCGTATTCTTCCAAGATTTTCTTCTGATTGACAATCAAATTGCTCTCGACTTGACCTTTCATACAAGGCGGTTATTTTCTCGTAGTTCCTCACGATTACCTCCTTTCCCTTAATTTTTCAAATAAAAAAGAATTAAGAAGCACATATTTCACTAAAATAGTGATGAAGTGTTCTCCTTAATTCTATAACTCCTGTAGCAGCCCTGATAATGCTTGGAGCATCAAATATTTTTATCCCCGTGATGCCATATCTTTTAAGCTTTGCGGCAGGAGCTATGATGTATGTTGTAATAGAGGAACTTATCCCTGAAATGAGTGAGGGGGAACATTCAAATATAGGAGTTATATTATTTGCCTTCGGATTTACAGTGATGATGGCACTGGATGTGGCGCTGAGCTGAAAACAATAAAAACACCGGACATGCCGGTGTTTTTTATTGTATAAGTACAAACTCAATAAACACTAACTCAACTTCAACTACATTCAACTTTTTTCAATAATAGTATTCACTATTAGGGCTATAGCAAAAGCTACGTTGATTAAAATAGTCATAGCCGAGTATTTATCATGGATATATCCACTGTTAGTTATAAGTATATTGGCTGTAAATATAACGGCCAAAATACCGCTGTATAAAGTATGTCTTTTGTCATCTTTATTCTTAATACTCTGCGTATCATTCACAAAAAAAAATGAAAAAAAACCATAAAAACAAAAAAATGAAAAAATACTACATTATCAAATACAAATCCTAAAAATCCTAAAAAACCTAACAATCCCAAGCATCCTAAAAATTTTTTAAATCTGTATATTTTTTTATTCTCCAAATTTTCCATCAAAGTCCTCCCTAATTAAATTACATGTTTTCTAATATAAGCTTTATATGTTCAGATAAATGAACTTTAAAAAATGCTTTTCAAATTTCCAATCCGCTTTTACTTCTATCTTAACTTCAACATCGGATTTTTCAAGAGCTTATTGATAAGATCAGTGTAGATCATCTGATCAACCACTTCCGTTATGCTCGTAATTCTTTGTCCCGCATCTTTGGAAGATGCTCCACAATGATAGATTCTCTGATGTTCGGTATTCCAGTCGATAATAATGTATCTGTCATGAAACTCTCCACCGGATTTTTGGAATGTTATCTTTCTAAACGGATATTCCTCACAAAAATCCTGATATTCAAGGGTATGAAGTCCTTTTCCTATGTTATCACTGAATATAATGACCTCTACCGATGAGGGGACATCTTTTAACAAGACCAAAGTTTTCACTCCGATGTAGTTATCGACGATATAAATACTCTTTTTTGCTATGCTGTAAATGTCCTTATAAGCAAGATTGGCTTCGATGGGCTGTCCGTTCAAAAGTAAAAATCCGTATTTGAGCTGTGGATTGCTAAGGTCGAGAATCAAGTCGGACAGTTCGGATTTATGCACAACATTATTTAAAGTGTCCATCACTTCCGCCACCTGATCTTCCACATCTCTTAAATCTCGTCTTAAATCCTGCATTTCCACGACATTACTTGTAATCTGCATCGAAAGCTGCAAAAACTCTCTTTTCCCA
>QWCT01001791.1_pt1 | contig 10304 bp, 8 predicted proteins | sample 1972681 | NCBI WGS metagenome assembly QWCT01 (sample SAMN09866701, study PRJNA288562) | Human oral metagenome isolate pre3_saliva, whole genome shotgun sequencing... | isolation source: mouth | host: Homo sapiens | place: USA: California | reverse complement strand
CTGTGAGTCGCCTCAACCTGACGTTATCAGGCATCCTGCTCTATGAAGCCCGGACTTTCCTCTCCCGGTTTCCCGGCAGCGACCATTCACAATACTTTAGGCTCCTAGTGTACTTCAGGATACTTTTCCCGTCAACGAAATCCTATTCTTCCTTTTGACTTTCGCTTTCCAGTATTCTTCCCTTAAGCGGAAGGATTGACGGCACATTAACGGAAAGTTTTGTCACTCCAATTGATAAGAAAAAGGGAAGCAAAGAAGAATCTGCCGCCATCTCTCCACAAATTCCGATAGGAATTCCGATTTTATACGATTTTTCCACTATTTCACGAATTGCCTTAAGAACGGCGGGATGATGAGCCAAATGCACTTCTCCATTAGTCCCGTTTTCTCTATCCATAGCCATAAGATACTGGCTTAAGTCATTGCTTCCTATCGAAAAGAAATCCACTTCCTTTGCAATATCTTCCAGAATAAATAAGAGAGCAGGAACTTCCACCATAATTCCCAGTGAAATTTTTTCCGAATATGCTTGTCCTTCTTGCATTAATTCTTCTTTGCACTGTTCTATTATCTTCTTGGTTTCCAAGACTTCTTCAATCGAAGAAATCATCGGAAGAAGGATGGACAGATTTCCATATAGGGATGCACGAAGCAATGCACGAATCTGTGCTTTGAATAAAGCTCTTTCCCGTAAGCATAAGCGAATTCCTCTTATCCCCAAGGCGGGATTCTTTTCCTTTTCCTGTAAAAGATAAGGTACTTCTTTGTCCGCTCCTATATCGAAAACACGGACTACCACCTCTTTTTCCTGCATCTTTTCCAAAACTTCTCTATACAAAAAGAATTGCTCCTCTTCTGAGGGGGCTGCATTTCTGTTCATATATAAAAATTCGGTTCGAAAGAGGCCTATTCCGTCCGCCCCATTTTCCAACGCAACTTCTGCGCCCGTTTCATCTGCAATATTGGCAAAAACCTGCATGATTTTTCCGTCTTTACTGATGCACTGCTTATTTTTTAAATCGTGCAATGCCTTTCTTTTCTCTTCCTCCTTAGCTTGCTTTAGCCGATACTCCTCTAAAAAATCCTTATCCGGATCCAGAAAGGCTGTTCCGCTAAATCCATCCAAAATACAAAGCCTTCCTTCCATTTCCGGAGAAATCTCCTGACACTGTACCAAAGCAGGAATCCCTATAGAACGGGAAAGAATCGCGGTATGACTGAACAAGGAGCCCTCTCTTGTAACAAACCCGAGAAAAGTATTTTTTCGATATCGCATCGTGTCGGAAGGACTTAAGTCCTCTCCCATCAAGATAAAGGGCGTACTTTCCTCGTCATCCTTGATTCCTCTAAGGCAAGAAAGCAAAATATGTCGAAGATCCTCTAAGTCCCTTTTTCTTTCCCTAAAATACAAATCATCCGAATCGGAAAAATGAGCTAATTGAGCAGAAAATACGGCCTGTATGGCAAAATCCGCAGAACTGCCCTTCTGAATTTCCCGACACATCATTTTGTGTAGCTCTACATCTTTCAAAATCAAAGCATGGAAAGCAAAGATTGACGCACTGTCTTTATCTGTTTCCTGCAGTGCCCTTTTATAAAAGGTATTTTCCTTCTCAATTGCCTGTTCAATAGCCCGCTCCAATATATGTATTTCATTTTCCGGAAAAATAGTTCCGGAAGCGCCAAGCTTATCTTTGCTTGTTTCTTCCGGCTTTGCGGAAAAAGTCTCTTGTTCTTCTTCCAACCTGTATTTTATTCTACCAATTGCAATTCCGGGAAATACGGAAATCCCATGCAGCAATTCCATCTTCTTACACATTCCCCAATCCAAGCTGTTAGAAACCGGTCTTTAACCAAACAAAATCATGAGAAGGAATAATCAAGTCTCTCGCCTTCATTTTCTTGCCGGTCAACATATTTACATAATCCTCCACCTCGGAAACATACGCAACTTCCGTATTGACAGAGAAATTATAGAAGCAAAGAAGCTTTACTCCCTCAAAATATCTGCCAAAAGCCAAAACATGACTGTTTTTTGTATCAATAATCCATGTATCCGCCTTATTGGAAAAAGCTATATTTTCCCTTCTTAATTTCTCAAGCTTCAATATTCCGGAATAAATTCTCTCTTCTACCGTACCGACAGTCTGCCTTTTCTCCGCCTTCTTCCAAGAGAAAGCCCCTCGATGCAAATAACGCGAATCCGTTTTCTTGATAGGATCATCATGGTAACTGTAATCATTTTCCAAGGCTATCTCATCACCGGAGTAGAGAACCGGAATACCGGAGAGACTCAGAAGAAAAGCATGGAGCATGATATCCAATCGTATAGCATCCTCCATCTTCTGCTTATTGCCTTCCTTTCCAGCCGCCTCTATTCCGCAAAGGGATGCGGTTGTTCCGCAGAGTCTTGCATCTCCGCGAAGAGGATCGTCATTATAGAGTTCGCCTCTGGCCTCGGATAAATCCGTAAATCCGCGGAAATAGGCATTTAAGTACGCTTTATGAGGAATTTCTTCCATCCCGAAGTTTCGTAAGAAGGCATAATCCAAGCCCCAGCCTATATCATCATGGCAACGCAGATAATTCAAGAATACCTTATCTTTTGGCAAGGCAAAAATTTGTCCCAACTGATGTTGTAAGAGTCTGGTATCCTGTGTTGCCAGTGTATGCCATGTGCTGGCCATCGTGGTCACATTATAAAGAAGATGACATTCCGGCTTTTCCTCAGTTCCGAAGTAAGGCAGTACCTTCGTCGGATCCATCACAACCTCTCCAAGAAGCAGAACTCCGGGAGCTACTATTTCCATAGCCATACGGAAAAGACGAATCAGGGTATGCACCTCCGGAAGATTTCTACAGCAAGTTCCGAGTCTCTTCCAGATATAAGGTACTGCATCTAAACGAAATACATCCGTACCCATGTTGCAAAGATACAAAATATTATCCAGCATATCGTTAAATACAGTCGGATTGGCATAGTTTAAATCCCACTGATACGGATAAAACGTGGTCATAACCACTTTCTTTATCTCATCACAATAGGTAAAGTTTCCCGGGGCAGACTCGGGAAAGACTTGCGGAACCGTTTTCTCGAATTCATTGGGAATAACCCAGTTCGGAAAAATAAAATAGCGATCCTGATACTCCTTCTCTCCCTTCCTTGCTCTCTTAGCCCACTCATGCTCTTCCGAAGTATGATTCATGACAAAGTCCAAACCGATACTGATTCCTTCTCTGTGACACGCCTTCGATAAGGAACGAAGATCTCCCATTGTGCCGATTTCTGCCTGTATCTTCTGGAAATCGGAAACGGCATAGCCTCCATCAGACTTGTCCTTAGGACTCTCCAAGATAGGCATCAACTGTAAATAATTGAATCCGCTTTCCTTAATATAATCAAGGTGCTCCTCTACCCCCTTCAAGTTGTTCGCAAAATTGTTCACGTAGAGCAAAACACCATACTGATCTTTCCCTTTATACCAGTCCGGATCCGCCATCCTCTGCTCATCAAGAAGAAGTAAATCTTCCTCACGACTCAGAGCATATTTTTCAAGCAGGGACAGAAAGTAGGAAAATGCTTCTTCATCCCCCCTATATAGCTCAAAGTACAGCCACTTCATTTCATCAAAATAGGAATTTAGACGATTCTGATAAGACTCCAAAGCCCTTTCCTTTATCGATTTAAGTTTTTTCGGACGCTTTACCTTCGGCTCGGCTGCCTTTTTTTCTGTAGGCTTTTTCGTGACAGACTTTGCCGTAGTTTTTTTTGTGTCAGACTTTTTCGTAGTATCTTTCGTGTCAGACTTTGCCATAGTATCTTCAGTGTCAGACTTTGCCATAGTATCTTTCGTGTCAGACTTTGCCGTAGTCGCCTTTTTTACACTTGTCTTAGTGCTACTAAGCTTTTCTTTATCAACCTTAACCGCCTCTGCTTTTTCCGTCTCTTTTTCTTTAACAGACTTCGACTTCATCTTTCCCCTCCTAAGAATCCGATACGTAGTATAACGAGCCTTATTATACCCTAAAAAAAAATGCACAACAAGCCAAAAGGAAAGGACATTTTTTAGTGAATCCTCTCCTCTTTGCGATTGCATTTTTCCCCTTACTTATATAAACTAATACAGAAAAAGGAAGGTCGGTCGAAGTAATAAATTATACATAAATAATAAAAAGAGGACATTTCCGATAAAGCATTTCCATTAATTTTCATTATAAACTACTTTTAGAAAATCGAGGTGAATCTATGATCTATGGTGCATTAGAAGCGGGCGGAACAAAGATGATTTGCGCTATTTGTAAAGAAAACGGAGAAATCATTGAACAATGCTCCATTCCTACAATCAGCCCCGACGAAACCATCCCGGCCATTATTGCCTATTTCAAAGATAAAGGGATAGCCGCTTTAGGTATTGCATGCTTCGGACCGATTGACCTGCATAAATCTTCACCCACCTATGGCTATATCACCAGTACTCCTAAGGTAAAATGGCAGAATTATCCTATTTTGCCCGTTATTCAAAAGGCACTTTCCGTTCCCTGCGGTTTTGACACCGATGTAAACGGTTCCTTGCTGGGGGAAGTTTCTTACGGCGCAAGCCGCGGAATAGAAAATGCGGTTTATATTACTATAGGAACCGGCATCGGTGGAGGAGTGCTCAGTAATGGCAAGTTGCTTCACGGGATGTTGCATCCTGAACTGGGGCATATGACTATGGTCCCTCATGAAAGAGATCATTTCCAAGGCATCTGTCCCTTTCATAAGAATTGCTTGGAAGGTATGGCGTCCGGCCCTGCAATGGAAGCCCGTTACGGAAAAAAGGCCGATACCCTTTCCGAGATCCCTATGGTTTGGGAAATGGAAGCCTACTATATCGGACAGGCTTTATGCAATATCATCCTAACTTTAAGTCCGGAGAGAATCATACTGGGCGGCGGGGTTATGCATCAGGAACAGCTCTTCCCTCTGATTCGTGCCGAAGTAAAAAAACAACTGAATCAGTATTTACAAACGAAGGAACTGGATGATATCGACCATTACATCGTTCCGGCAAGCCTCAATGACAATCAAGGTGTACTGGGATGCCTGCAACTGGCAATCAATGCAAAAAAAGGACTGTAAGAACCATGAAGGAGCTGGAGAAAAAACTAATATCAACCTATGGAAATGGTATAAAGTGGCTTGCTATCGGACTGTTTACCGGAGGGGTAGTCGGAACGGTTTCCGCCTATTTTGCTAAAGGTATTCAGATTGTAGGAGGACTTAGAGCTGCAAACCCTAAGCTTATCGGGCTCCTTCCCTTGGCAGGTCTTATCATTGTCCTGTCCTATCGTCTCTTTTCAGTAAAAAACCCGAAGGGAACAAACCTTGTTTTGGAGTCCATTCAGAACGGGGAAACGCTCCCTTCCTATATGGCTCCTCTCATTGTTTTCGCTACTCTTATCTCCCATTTCTTCGGAGCATCCGTAGGGCGGGAGGGAGCCGCTTTACAGCTGGGTTCTTCAATGGGATCCACAATCGGAAAGTTTCTCCATATTAAAGAACAGGAAAGACGCAGAATGATGATGTGCGGTATGAGTGCCGCCTTTTCCGGCTTATTCGGAACACCTCTTGCCGCTGCAGTTCTTTCCATGGAAATCTGTACCGTAGGACATATGTACTATACGGCATTGTTGCCTTGCACTATTTCTGCCTTGGTCGCCCATTTCTTTGCAGAAAAAGTGGTGATGGTCAGTGAACCGGAGCTTAGCTTAACTATGGTTTCAGAAATCACTTGGAAATCAGCACTGGCCTGTATTGCACTCGCTATTATCGCTTCTCTCGTCAGCATTCTTTTCATCGTAACTGCTCACAAGGTAAAAGCAATCTTTACCAAATATGTTCAGAATAATTACATTCGCATCTTCCTAAGCGGATCTATCATTGTCCTTGCTACATTACTTCTTGGAAATACCGATTATAACGGAACCGGAATGGAAATCATCGTAAAAACAATAAGCGAACCGGGCTACAAGGTCTTTGCCCTCGCCTTTTTACTTAAGATTCTTTTTACCGCCGTATCCTTAGGCGGTGGTTATCAAGGTGGAGAAATTGTCCCTTCCCTTTTTATCGGAGCCACCTTAGGAAATGCTCTAACAGTTTTTTTACCGTTGGAACCCGGCCTTTGTGCGGCACTCGGTATGGCGTCCGTTTTTTGTGCTGTAACCAATTGTCCGCTTGCCACCTTGCTCATCTGCTTTGAGCTATTCGGCTTTCAGGCATCTTCCTATTTTATTCTGGCAATTGCAATAAGCTATCTCTGCTCAGGAAATTACGGACTCTATCACACACAAAAAATACTCTTCTCCAAGACGGAAGAGAAAGAAATCAACGAACTGGCACATTAGAAAATGCTTAAGACTTCGTGATTTTTTTTACAAAGCTCACATCATCGGGAAGAACACGCATATTGCTGACCTTTTCTTCTTCTCCCGGTCGCATGATTTTCAGTTCCAAAATACTCCCTTCCGGAAGTCCCTTAGAAAATTCCGTAGCCAAAAATTTAGCCACCTTCGGGTGGTTCTTTTTGAATGTTTCAAGGTCTCTTGCAAATTGCATCATTTCTATCGGATTCATCTTCCCGTCCTCTCTCTATACCGAAAATATATTCTAATATTATTTTTTTCGAAAGCTTTTAAATATCATTCCGCTTGATTATAGCTTATAAGATGAAAAAATAAAATGAATTATCCGGCTATATTCATCTACTCCCATTCCTATTCATCTACAAACCGGAATATTCCCTTTGATCCTGATTTTATGCTATACTGTTTTGGTTTTAGAATGAACTGCCGGGGTTATCTCCGGCTAAAACATTTACCAAGGAAATACTATGTCGAAAATAAGAGAAATCAGCCCCGAAGAATGGGAAAAAGAAGAATATAAGAATTTTACCGCAATTGATATCCGTGACGAAGCGGAATATGAACTGGGACATATAGATAATGCACTATGGATGTCTATCTCTGATTTACTTCGTGAAGACAGAGCCTTGGATAAGTCCAAGGCCTATTTGCTCTACTGCAAATACGGAACCATCTCCAGAGAGCTCGGAGAAAGACTTCTGGATGAAGGATACCGGGTAGCGAACTTAATCGGAGGCTACGGGCAGTACATTCTTATGAAGATTAAATCAGCCTCGGAAAACGAACGTAGAGAGGAAATCGAAAAGAGTCTTCGCAAAAAATTCAAAAAATCTGTTTTTACGCCCTTCGCAAAGGCCATCAATGATTTTGCATTGATACAAGAGGGAGACAATATCTGTGTCTGTATCTCCGGCGGAAAAGACTCCATGATTATGGCAAAACTCTTCCAGGAATTAAAAAGACACAATAAATTCCCCTTTAGCGTGCAATTCCTCTGCATGGATCCCGGCTATAACGAATATAACCGGAAAATCATTGAAGAGAACGCAAAGCTTCTCGGTATTCCCCTTCAATTTTTTGAAAGTGATATCTTTGAGTCCGTCTTTGAAATCGAGTCCTCTCCCTGCTACGTCTGTGCAAGAATGAGGAGAGGCCACCTATATTCGAAGGCAAAGGAACTGGGCTGTAACAAGATTGCCCTCGGGCATCATTTTGATGATGTGATCGAAACCGTACTTATGGGTATGCTTTACAGCGGACAATTCCAAGCTATGATGCCGAAACTGCACTCCACGAACTTTCCGGGCATGGAGCTTATCCGCCCCCTCTACTATGTGCGTGAGGACGATATCAAGCATTGGCGAGACTATAATAAACTGAATTTTATCCAATGTGCCTGCAAGTTTACGGAGACTTGTTCTACCTGTCATACGGACGGAACCACAAGCTCTAAACGCTTAGAAACAAAGAAATTGATTGCTGAGCTGAAAAAGACCAATCCCTTTATTGAGAAAAATATCTTCCGGTCTACCGAAAATGTTTCCAAGCAGACTATTCTCGGGCTAAAGGATAAGGGGGTAAAGCACTCCTTTTTAGAGTGGTATGATGAGGAATAAAATATAATTTTTCTTCACACGGAAGTGTTTATAAAAAAGCCCAAAATACTGCATAAGCCCCCCCGAATGTTCAGAAAAGGATTCTAAGCATCCGGGGGTTATTGTCTTTAAACAGAAAGTCAATTTACAATTGTAGTCCCTATTGCAAGACTAACTTTCAATTTCATAAAAAAAATCTATTCTATAATATAAGCTACTACCCCATGAGAATAGTTCAGAGGAACCCATGCATCAGAAGGAGTAAAAAAATGATCTGATTGAAATACTACATTAATAATCTTCCCTGATAGCGTACCATAGCGCTTAATAAAGTCAGAATCTACTGCGAAGGTCAATGCATCTGCCCAAACATAGCTTCCAGGTTCGCCTTCTTGATGCATAAATACTTTTTCTGGCTTTGTAAATTGAACTATTCCAAACCGTATCTTTGCAAATTCCGGTGAATTTCTTAAATTTCCATCAATTAAGTCCTGATCATGTCCTGCATTTCTCCATTCTAAATTCGTCCATATTTTCATCTTTCCCTGTATTACTGTATACCCCTTATTCTTCGCCTCCTGAATCTTGGCCTGCCTTGCAGCTTCTGCCATGACTTGTTCTTGTGCCTGGTCTCTCTTACCGTCTTCTCCCAGATACTTTCCGTCAATCTCTTGATTTCTAGCCATGGAGCCATCTCCCAAGAGATAGTAGTCCTCAATCCATTGATTTTTCGCCATGCTACCATTGGGCAAAAGATAGTACCAGCTTCCCTGCTGTTCCACCCACTCCTGCTTTGCCATAGCGCCGGTGGTTTTAAAGTAGTACCATTCTCCATCAATTTCTGCCCATTGGTTTCTATAAAAATGTTTTCCTATCCGATAACGCCATAGGCTTCCGGTTTTGACCCAAGTGCCGGCAAAGCTGATTCCGGAAAATAAAGTTGCTAATAAGATGCTGAGCCACGCTATTTTGAAAATTCTATTTTTCACTTTGCCCTCCATTTTCTCAATTTAAGAGTATGTTCTAAGAAGCGTAACATTTGCCTGTTCCACATCATTCATTACGGGATAGATTTCTTCCATATCGGCAGTTCTTGGGGTATACCAGCTCTTCTGCGCAAAATAATCCGTTAGAGCCTGATCTTTGAAAATATAGCCGTGGCGGGCATACATTTCATTGATAATCATTTGGGTAATGCTTCTCTCTCCGGGAAACATACTGTTCGGATATCGGGCTTGGAAATTTGAGACATCCGCAGTAGTTAACAAACGACTTGCACTTTCTGCAAAAAGATACTCTCCTGTGGCGGGCGTTTGCACTGCTGCATTGCCTCCATCTGCACCGGGCTGAGCATTGGCATCAGCCTGCGTTTCCGTAGAAACAGTGGACTGCTCCATAGTGCTTTCTTTCTCATTTTCTGCAAAAGAAGCTTTCTCTGATTTGTTTTCCTTATATGGGTCTGTAGCATCAGAATTTTTCTTAGAATCCTCTTTTGTTAATCCGGATACTTTATAGCTTCCACCTTTAAGAGAAAGGGGAGTGGCTAAATTCTTTGCACTTTCTTCAGAAAAATCCCAATGATACTGTACCATATCTCCATTTTTCAAATCTGTAGTTTGGCTAAAGTCCGGTAGCATAATGATATTTTTGGCATAGTCGACGGCATCCGGATAAAGAAGAGGAAGAAAACCTTCCTCCGCTTCTTTGGAGTAACGAATGTTCTCCTTCTCTTTTTCCAAGAGAGCATCCCAATCCATTTCTGCCTCTAAAGTTCCTTGTCCATCGGTGCCTAGTGATTGAATTTTTAGGTAAGCGTTTAAATCAATACCATGATTTTTCGGGCGAAGCAGAAGAAATCCGCCTCCTACTATTACTAGTAAAGCAAAAATGACAAGCTTGGGTAGAAGCTTCCCCTGTTTAGTTTCTGTATTGCTCAGTTCCTCTTTTGGGGATGAAGCTCCGGGGAAAATCTGCTCTTCTTCAGGAGAAGCGTTTTCGATATTTTTATTTTCATTGAATTGTTCCGTCATAGGACACTCCTTCTTTCCATGAAAAGCATTTTAATAGGGATATTTTTTCACGAAATTATCCCAGCCCATATTTAACGCATCCGAGGCAGGAATATAATCAATATATCCTTTGTCCAAGTATGCAGCGTACAAAGCGGCATCCGAGGTAACCGGTTCGTCATGTCTTACATCATCATCAGTATACGTATAAGTAGCTATTTCTATTGAATCAATTTTTGAGCCATCATAGTAGTAATAATACATACGATTCCGTCCTGTTTCATAATCGTCAGCA
>QWCT01001789.1_pt1 | contig 10312 bp, 7 predicted proteins | sample 1972681 | NCBI WGS metagenome assembly QWCT01 (sample SAMN09866701, study PRJNA288562) | Human oral metagenome isolate pre3_saliva, whole genome shotgun sequencing... | isolation source: mouth | host: Homo sapiens | place: USA: California | reverse complement strand
CGCGGCGCGCTATGCCGGGGGAGACACGAACGTCCCGAAGGACGTGGACTCCCTGGCCGCGGATCACACGTCGACCGCGCGCTCGGACCTGGAGAAGGCGCGCGCGATCGAGCAGTTCCTGCACACGGATGGCTACTACTCCAACGACGACACGATCAATTCGCGTCCCGGCTCCTCCCAGGACCGTATCGAGCGCATGATCAGCGCCGAGGCGCTGGTGGGCGACGACGAACAGTACGCGACCCTCATGGCCCTCATGCTGCACTCGCAGGGCATCAACGCCCGCGTCGTCATGGGCGCCTACCGCGAGGGCACGTCCGGCAGCGTCGACCTGACGGGTTCGGACATGCACGCGTGGGTCGAGGTGGAGTTCCCCGGCGTGGGATGGGCGACGTTCGACCCGACTCCGCCGCGCGATCAGCAGCCCACGACGCAGGTCAACAAGCCCAAGTCCGTGCCCAAGCCGCAGGTCCTGCAGCCCCCGGAGCCGCCCGAGCAGCCGGTCGAGCTGCCGCCCGCGACCCGCGACCAGGCGACGGACCCGCACGACCCGAACGGCGTCCACATCCCGTGGATGGCGATCGGCACGGTGTCGGTGTCGCTCCTCCTGCTGCTGGGCCCGGTTCTGCTGGTGCTCCTGGCGAAGTCTCGCCGCCGCAAGAGCCGCCGCCGCGCGCAGGCCGCGGAGTCGGTGCGCGGCTCGTGGGACGAGCTCGTGGACACCGCGATCGACTCCGGCCTCGTCGTCGAGCCGCACCTGACGCGCCAGGAGGTCGCGTGGGCGCTGGCCTCGCAGTGGACGCCCAAGACGTCCGAGGACGACGAGGAGGGGGCCGCCAAGGCCCGCAAGGCTCGCAAGCGCTCGGCTGCGGACACGCGCGTGCCCGGCTGGTCGCTCTTCTCGGGTACGGTTCCCCGGGCCGTCACCGTGGCGCGCCGCGCGGACGTCGCGGACTTCGCTGCCGGCGGCGCCGGCCCCGAGGACGCGGAGCAGGCGTGGAACGACGTGGATGAGCTGCGCCGCGAGTGGGCGGCCTCGGTGTCGCCGTTCGCGCGACTGCGTTACGCGCTGTCGCTGAAGTCGCTGCGCTGGCGTCGTCGCGCCCGCCGCCAGGCTGATGCCGCTCGCAAGGGTGGTCGCTCGCTGGCTACGCGCATGGGCCGGAGGAAAGGGAAACGTTGATGGATAGCGACGCTCGCGTCGGAATGGTGCCGTCGCTGCCGGGCTACGAGTGGATTCGTCCGCTCGGGTCGGGTGGCTTCGCGGACGTGTTCCTGTGCCGTCAGGAGCTGCCCAGCCGTGAGGTGGCCGTCAAGGTGGCGCGCAGGGATCGGGGAGCGGACGGTGAGGCCGGTATCGCCCGCGAGGCCGATGTGATGGCTCTCGTGTCGGGTCACCCGGCGGTGGCCCAGCTGTACGGCGCGGGGCGCACGCCGGATGGTCGCCCGTACCTGGTGATGGAGTACTGCCCGGTCGCGAACATCCTCGATCAGGTGCGCGCAAACCCGATGTCAACGGACCGCGCGCTGTCGATCGTGATCCGCATGTGCGGCGGTGCTGAGATGCTGCACCGCGCGGGCTACGTGCACCGCGACATTAAGCCCAGCAACATCATGATCAACGCCTTCGGGTCGCCGGTGCTGACGGACTTCGGCGTGGCCGATCCGGTGGGCACGGACCCGCGTGGTGGCCGCGACGGCTTCTCGGTGATGTGGGCGCCGCCCGAGCAGATTGCGGGCACGGCACGCGCTCACCCCACGCAGGACGTGTGGGCCCTGGGAGCGACCCTGTGGACGCTTCTCATGGGCCGCTCGCCCTTCGAGGTGGTCGATGGGGATAACTCGGCTCAGACCGTCGCCCAGCGCGTCGCGCGAGGCCGCGTGTCGCGCATCGACCGCCCGGGCGTGCCCGAGGCCGTGACGGCCATCGTGCGCCGCGCGATGAGCCTGGATCCGGAGCAGCGCTTTGGGTCGGCGGCCGCGCTGGGTTACGCGCTGCAGACGGTCGAGCGCGAGATGCACCGCCCGGTCACGGAGATGAAGCTGAGCGTGGTGGCCTCCTCGAGTGCGCCCGCCTCGGCCCTGTCCTCCCCGTCCTCGGCGGCCCTCGACGCGGAGCGCACGCGCAACCGCCGCGGGAGTTTCGCGAACGGTCCCAACGCCTCGTCGAACGAGGCGTGGGCCGGCAATTCGACGACGAACCGAACCGGGTTGGTTGAGGGGCAGTCGAAGCGCCCCGCGTGGGTGGTGCCGGTCCTCGCGCTCGTGATGGTGTTGGCGACGGCGGGCCTGGTGGTCGCGATGCTCACCGGCGGAGGGCACAGTATCCACCTGGGCGGAGGCGGTGGCGGCGGTTCCACGCCGGCCCCCTCCTCGAGCGCAGGGGCAGTGAGCAACTCCGATCAGGGCGACGCTGGCGCAGTCCCGCCCGAGGCCGTGACCGGATTGACGGCAACCCCGAACGGTAACGAGATCCGCTGGGGCTGGGAGGTGCCCGAGCAGGGCCAGTACCAGCCCGGAGCGCTGGAATTCAAGTACGTCCTCACCCGCCCGGGCGAGGCCGTTGTGGCCGAGACGATGCGCCGCAACAGCCTGACGACGACCGCGGTGAGCGGCGAGAACTGCCTGACCGTGAGCCTCGTCGTAACCTCCACGGGCCGCGAGTCCGCCCCGGTCACCCAGTGCGTGACGGTGCCCTAAGGCAGCGAAAGGAAATGTGATGAGGTGCGCCATTGCCCGCCCGGCACTGCGAGGCACGGGGGTCGCCCTGGTGGGCGCGCTCGCCGTTGCGGCCCTCGTGGTTCCTGCTCCCCCCGCTTCTGCGGATACCGCGATTACGGCGAACGAACAAACCTTCTACGGCTACTACCGCTTGGACGCGATCCACTCGTCAGGCTACACGGGCGATGGTGTGACGATCGCGCTCGTTGACGGCCCCATCAACACGCAGATCCCGGAGCTGGCAGGTGCGCGCATCCAGTCCTACAGGCCCTGCACCGTGGACTCCCAAGACAAGTCCTGGGACCACGGCACCGTTATTGCACAGGTGATTTCCTCGCCTCAGTTCGGTGTGGCCCCCGGCGCGAATCTACGCGCCTACACATTGTCATTCGCCGGTGAGACGACGGGTTCCGACTGCGCGCTCGGACAGTGGGGGCGAGGGTACTCCGACCTCGCGCTTCTCATCGAGGACGCGCTTAACGACGGCGTCGACGTGATCACGACGTCGTCGAGCTATCCCAGTGATTACGAGGGCATGCGCTGGGCTCTGGCCCGTGCGATTGCGTCTAAGGTTCCGGTTGTCGCCTGCGTGGGGAACGACTCGACCAACAACTCGACGGATTGGCTGTCCGCCTGGGGTGGCGTCGTCGGCGTGGGCGCGATCGAGACCAACGGTCGTCCCTCCGACTACCAGAACTGGGGAAGGCCACTGTCGACGGCGGCCCTCGCGCGCCCTCTCGCCCGCTCGGGCGTGTCCCAGGAGCGAGGCGAGTGGTGGGGGACGTCCTTCGCGAGCCCCGTCGTGGCCGGCTCGCTGGCACTGTCCATGCAGCGCTGGCCGCACGCGACCGGCAACCAGATCATGCAGGGGCTGGCCCGCACAGGCGTGGGCGGCAACGGTGGTGAATGGAACCAATACACGGGGTATGGCGCGCTCGACATCTACGCGATGCTGACGACGAACCCGACGAATTTCCCGGATGAAAATCCGTTTATGGACAAGGGAACGAACACGGTTCCCAGCCGGCAGGACGTGCAGGACTACGTTGACGGAGTGGTGGATCCACGCGTCGTTATGAACGACAACTCATACGAATATCTGGGGTACGACGAGCGTCTTGCACTCAGCCGCGATCATGACTACCCGACGCACCTGGGGACCAGCCCTCGCTTCCACGCGAGCAATGCGAGCAACGCGAAGAAGAAGTAGCGCAAAGGGGAGGGCCCACGCGGCCCGTGGAGGCTACTTCCGGTGGTAGCGGGGGCTCGTTCCCAGGTGGATACTCAAGCCTTCGGTGAAGCCGAAGAGCACGTCCTCATCGGTGCCTCGGTAGATGTAGGACTTGGGCATCTCATTCATGACGGTGTTGGGCCTGATGGTTCCGTCAGCGTAGTCTTGTACTTCCTCTGGGGTGGGGGAGGAGCCGTCCTGTTTTTGTGCCAGGGGGTTTTCGTCGGGGTACTGCGACGGATCAGTGTTCACCAGGGAACCGAGAGCTGCAGCTCCATATCCAGTGTATTTGTCCCAGTCGTGGTTGGGGTTCAGGCCCGAGCGCACGAGGGACTGGAGGATCTGGTTGGGGGTTGCATTGGGCCACTTCTGGAGTGCGAGGGCGAGCATGCCGGCGACTAGTGCGGTGGAGTTTGATGTGCCGTTTGTGGTGGCTGTTTTGCCTGTGTCAAAGTCGCGGACGGTGAGAGGGCCGCCGACAGCTGATGTGGTGACTCCGTTTCCCCAGGAAGAATACGAGGCGAACTGTCCGTCGGTGGTGATGGCGGAGACGCCTACGACGCCAGACCACCAGCTCAGGTGCGTGTCGTTTTCGTCCTTCCCGTTGTTACCGACGGAGGCGACAATGATGACGCCCTCGCTCATCGCGCGAGCGATCGCCATTTTGAGTGCGACGCCGTGATCGGTTGAACCGTGGGAGATCGAGATGATTTGTGCGCCGTCATCGATGGCGTTGTTGATCAGTGTGGCGAAGCTATCGAGCTGCTCTGGACCATCATCGCAGGTGCCCGCTGAGCGGTCTCCGGTTGAGCGAACCTGGTAGGACAGGATTGTCGCGTCGGGGGCGACACCGTACTTCTGGGAGGCCAGAATCGCTGCCATCTCGCTGCCGTGGTAGCGGTTTTCAATGGATGCTTCAATGGTGCACCGGCTCTTGTCGGTGATGTTGGCACCGGCCAGCTCTGGATCACTGAGTTCTACGGGGCCGTCGATGACAGCGATGGTCACGCCCTTACCGGTGTACCCCTTGGCACGAGCTGAATCGAGATGGTAGTAGGAGAAATAGTCCTGGGTGGTAACTCCGTCATCGGCGAGAACAGGAGCGGGTGCCACCATAAGCGCACCCACAGCCAATGCGAGTGTGGAAGCGGCGGTGGTCAGGGCGCGCGCGGCGCGCCCCGCCCTCCCCACAAAACCGAAGGGAGAACGGGGCGCGGGCTGCGCGCTTGATCGCGCGTGTGTCATGGTCACTTCCGGTGGTAGCGGGGGCTCGTTCCCAGGTGGAGCTGATTCTTGAGCTCGGACTGGAATAGGACGACGTTATCGTCGATGCCCCGATACACGTAGGAGTCGTCAATGTCCCGATTGTTGGTGGGATCGACAAGTCCGTCGGCGTAGTCGGCAACCTCTTCAGCCGTGGGCTCGGAGCCTCCCGGCTTCTGGATGATCGGGTTTTCGTCTGGATACTGCGAGGGATCATCGTTCACGAGCGAGCCCAAAGCAGCTGCGCCGTATCCGGTCTTCTCATTCCAGTCATGGTTGGGGTTCAGGCCCGAGCGTACGAGAGACTGTAGGATCTGGTTGGTGGTGGCGTTGGGCCACTTCTGGCGGGCGAGTGCGAGCATTCCCGAGACGAGCGCAGTCGAATTTGACGTACCTGAGGCGGTCGTGGGTGCTCCGGTGTTCGGATTGACGATGTTGACGGGACCACCGAAAGCGGCGGTGACGACGCCGTTTCCCCAGGAGGAGTAGGACGCGAAGGTGCCGTCGCTGTTGATGGCGGAGACGCCGACCACGCCGGACCAACGGATAAGCTGGGCATAACTATTATCGGTTGCCGTGTTGCCTGCGGATGCGACGACGATGACGCCCTCGCTCATTGCGCGGGCGAGAGCCCACTGAAGTGTCGCTTGGTTTTCTGGGGTGGACTGTGAGATGGAGATGATTTGGGCACCGTCTTCGACTGCCTGGTTGATGAGCGTGTCGAAGCTGTTGAGCCTCTTTCCGTCATTCTTGCAGGTGCCTTCAGAAATTGAACTGTTGTTGGATAACTGGTAGCTGTACAGCGTGGCGTCGGGGGCCACGCCGGTGTATGGGGAGACCAGAATAGTCGCCATGTCGGTACCGTGACGAATACCCTTCGCGGAGTCCTCGATCGTGCAGCGGCTCTTGTCGACGATGTTGGCACCCGCCAGTTCAGGGGCGCTCGTATCGACGGGGCCGTCGATAAGGGCGATGGTCACCCCCTTACCGGTGTAACCCTTTTGGCGAGCGGAATCCAGGTGGTAGTAAGAGAAGTACTCCTGGGTGGTGATGGGGTCCGCCGCGTGCGCGGGGACCGGGGACACGGCGAGGGCACCGACGGCCAGTGCGAGTGCGGAGGCGGCGGTGGTCAGGGCGCGCGCGGCGCGCCCCGCCCTCCCCACAAAACCGAAGGGAGAACGGGGCGCGGTCTGCGCGCAGGCTTGCGCGTGTGTCATGGTCACTTCCGGTGGTAGCGGGGGCTCGTTCCCAGGTGAAGCGGTGTCTTGAGATCTGTGTGATAAAGGACAACCTTATCGTCGACGCCACGGTACACGTAGGAATCAGGAATCCCCACGTTTGCTGAGGGGCTAACGATTCCATCGGCGTAGTCGGCAACCTCCTCAGCCGTGGGCTCGGAACCACCCGGTTTGTTGAGGATCGGGTTCTCGTCCGGGTACTGCGAAGGATCGTCGATGACGAGACCGCCGCCGTCGATGGCTCCGTATCCTGTGTATTGGTTCCACTCGTGGTTGGGGTTTAGGCCGGTGTGGACCAGGGACTGGAGGATCTGGTTGGTGGTTGCCTCGGGCCACTTCTGACGCGCTAGGGCTAGCATGCCGGCGACGAGAGCGGTCGACATAGAGGTGCCTTCATTGCTTGTGGGCTGATTTGTTTCCGGATCGCGAGTATTGAAAGGCCCGCCGATAGCGGCGGTCACCACTCCGTTACCCCAGGAGGAATACGACGCGAACGTGCCGTCTGTGTTGATGGCGGATACGCCAACAACACCAGAGTATTTACCCAGGTGAGTGTTGTTTTCTTCGTGTGAGGTGTTTCCGGCTGAGGCAACAATGATGACACCGTGCGTAATTGCGTTGGCGATGGCCCACTTGGCGTCGTCACCCAGGTGCCCTGTTCCCTGGGAGATGGAGATGATTTGGGCGCCGTCTTCGACTGCCTGGTTGATGAGTGTGTCGAAGTTGTCGAGTTTCTTTCCGTCAGCCTTGCACGTGCCTTCAGAAATTGAACTGTCGTTGGACAATTGGTAGCTGAGCAGCGTGGCGTCGGGCGCGACACCGGTGTACGGGGAGACCAGGATAGTCGCCATGTCGGTACCGTGACGAATACCCTTCGCAGAAGCCTCGATGGTGCAGCGGCTCTTGTCGACGATGTTCGCGCCGGCCAGTTCGGGGGCGCTGGTGTCGACGGGGCCATCGATGAGGGCGATGGTGATGCCCTTGCCGGTGTAACCCTTTTCGCGAGCAGCGTCGAAGCCGTAGTAGGAGAAGTACTCCTGGGTCGTTATGGGGTCCGCCGCGTGCGCGGGGGCCGGTGCCAGGGTGAGAGCACCGACGGCCAGCGCGAGTGCGGAGGCGGCGGTGGTCAGGGCGCGCGCGGCGCGCCCCGCCCTCCCCACAAAAACGAAGGGAGAACGGGGCGCGGCGTTGGATTGAGTGCTCACCACTGGCGCGGGTCCCATCCGTCGTCGTTGCGCTTCGCCGGCGCGATGTCCTTGTCGGTGCCGGAGGTCTGCGACAGGGGATTCACGTAGCCCGCGGGCAGCTCGTCCTCGTCGTCGTCAAACTTGAAGGCCACGTAACGGTTCTTGCGGCCCTTCTTGTCGTCCTTACCCGCGCCAGCACCTGCGCCCGCGCCGGCACCCATGAAGCCGCCGTTCGCCGTTCCGCCCTTGCCAGCGGCGCCGGCCGCGCCGGCAGCACTACCGCCGTTCGCGCCCGTGGTGCCCGTGACGCCGGAGGAACCTGCAGCGCCGTTCGCTCCGCCGGCCGCGCCCGCAGAGCCGGCGGGGGGAGTGTAGGAGCCGAAGCCGGAACCCGAGTAGGAGCCGACCTTGAGACCGGCCGCGCCCGAAGCACCCAGGCCGTTGGTCGAACCGGTCACGCCGCGCATGCCCGCGGCGCCCACACGACCGGCGCCGGACAGGCCGCTGGCCGAACCGGATCCACCGAGGCCGTTCGCGCCGGCTCCGGCACTGCCGAAGCGGCCGAGGCCGCTCGCGCCGGCTCCGGATCCACCGAAGCGGCCGAAGACGCTGGAGCCGCCGAGGGAGCCGGAGCCGCCGAAGCTGCCCGAGCCCATGCGGGCTGCGCCGCGCAGGCCGAGCGCGCCTGCGCCGAGGACACCAGCGCCGCCGAGGCGGCCGGCCGTCGCGGAGTCGGAAGCCACGCCTCCGTTGAGGCGCCACAGCGGGTGATGAGCGTCCGCCGGCGGTGCCGGGGTGTGCCCATCGAGGACGCCGTTGCGGTACGCCGTGCCGTTCGCGGGGGTGTGGAGGAGGTCCGTGCCCATCAGTTCCTGGGGGTCCGTGATCGGGTTCGTCCGCGACCCAAGCTCACCGTAGGCCGGCTCCTGTGTCGGGATTGCGCCCGATGCGACCGTACGGTTACGCGCCGCGGCGGCGTCCGCATCGCTCCACCACGGCTGTGCGAAACCACCCGGGTAGGTGCCCGAGGATGGGTTGCGGCCTGCGGAACGGCCGAAAGAATCAGACGCGCTGTCTGCCCATGCCTGTGCGGCAGCGGTACCCGTCTGTGAGGAGCCCCCGAACTCATCGTCCGGCTTCTGGCCTTCTGCGAGACTTTGAATCTCTTGCATACTGCTGCTGAGGGTGCTCGTCATCGAGTTCACTTTTTCAAGAATGCGCGTTGCTGCGGCCTCACGCTGGGCGTTGGCCTGGGCCTCGACCGCATCGACGTAGGCGGCACCGGTTGTGAAGCGCTTGCCCAACACGGAAACGCCGCCTCCGGGATCGGAGCTAGGAACCATGACGACGGGGTTGTCGCGCATGGCTGCGGTATCGGCATCCAAAAGTGTCTCAGAGAGGAGCTGTCCCTCACTCAGTGCTGCCGCCATGGCCAAGCGACCTGCCTGATAGGTGTTGTGTCCCTTCCTGTAGGTTGCCGCGTGACTGTTGATGCGTTGTACGGCACGATCTACCCAAGCGTTCATGGCTTCAGCTGTCTCGCCCACAAATCCTTGCAAGTCGCGGTACTGTTGAAGGTGGTCAACGCAGTCTTCGAGCCCCTTAGTCGTTTGCTTGTGGTCGGAATCCCACGCGTCCAGATCGCGATTGGAGCGGGCGGCCTCCATGAAGACCTTGAGACGATCGTACATTGGTGAAGACACCATGATTTAAACCCTTCTCTCTCGAAATCTATCAGTACTTGCGAGGACCGGCTGTAGTGGTGGGGGCCGAACCGCTGGTAGCCGTTGAATTGCTCGTCCCCGATTGCTTGGTGGGTAGAGTGATCGGGTTAATTCCGAGGCTTCCGAGGAACTTGTCTAGCTTGTGTCGCGCTGCCTTGGCTGCTACTGCCGCGTCGGACTTGTCGACTCGGTTCAGCGCTTCCTGAATCTGCGCAAGCTGGAGCTTGTTGTCCTGTTCCATCCCGGCACACCTCTTGAGGGCTGCGTTGATTTCTTTTTCGAAGGTGGAGATGAGTTCTGCCTCCTTCGCAAGGAGCTCCGACATCGCGTCGAACAGCTTGGCGGAGCTGTTGCCCATGGACTTTGGCCCATCTTCCTCTCCCCAGAACATGGTTTTCTGAGCGGCGCTCAGGGAAGACGCCCCCTGCGCGGATGAGGTGACTGCCTCCCCGCTTTCGACGACCTTTTCGACGGCCTTTGCTTGACGATCAGAGTCGGTGCCGAAGTCTGCATTTCCGGCCATTTTTGCTCCTAATTGTTGAAGGAAGATAAAAGAGCGCTGCAATGCGCCCGGTTGCTTACTTGGCGACCTTGAAGCGGCGGACCAGCGGCTTGTCAGGCTGGTCGGAGCCCTCGATCTTCAGGGTCCATACGTAGGTCAGGTCAGCGCCGGAGCCCTCCACGTCCACAGTCCAGGAGGAGTAGTACTCGCAGTTCTGCTCCACGCACAGGTCGTAGGTGTCATTACCCAGACGCCAGAAATCAGTCGCCGACATCATCTGGTAGACCGTGTCGTTCTTGTTGACCACGGTCTGGCCCTTGGGATCGAGCTTGAACTGTTGGGAAGAGATCAGGCTGGGCTCCACGCCCACCAGCTGCGCGCCAACCATGTTGTTCAGAGCGATGGCCTTCTCTGTGATCTGCTTCTTCTGGTCGCCAGACGCGGAC
>QWCT01001787.1_pt1 | contig 10313 bp, 5 predicted proteins | sample 1972681 | NCBI WGS metagenome assembly QWCT01 (sample SAMN09866701, study PRJNA288562) | Human oral metagenome isolate pre3_saliva, whole genome shotgun sequencing... | isolation source: mouth | host: Homo sapiens | place: USA: California | reverse complement strand
CGAACTCCGAGGAGAGGACATAAACGCCCAGCCCGTGGAAGGCGGTCTTCCCGTGCCCCGCAAAAGAGAGGTAGATGGGCACCGTGCCGTCTGGTCGTTCATACTTCCCGATAGTAGTCACTCGTATGGTCATAAGTCTCCGTTCTTGCTCGATTCTTGTCGATTATTTGTCGATTACTGCGACACAAAAGTACCCCATAATACCCGAAAACAGCCCTGCGGAGAAAAGAGGCGTCATTTCATCCGGATATGAAGAAATCCCCTCAAACGCTCTAATACTAAGCATTTAAGAGGCTTTTTGCTATTGTTCGGATGTTGAAATTTGACTCTATAAATACCTGCCATAGAGGCGTTGTTGATAATCTGTGTGCAGGTCCAGTTGGTACTGCCCACTCATTGTTTTGTCTATAGCCTTTACAGGTTTCATGGACATAAACGTTTTTGGCTTAACACTAATGTGAAAGGGTAAATGTCGGAAGCGGCCCGGGGGGCGGGGAGGCGCCGACGGCCCTCGCAGCATTTTTTGCCGCGGACGGCTGTCGATCCCGCGTCCACGTCGAACGGCCCGACTGGAGCACTGCAAAGAATGGGGCGGCTGCCACGTGCTCCGATAGCAGCGCCTGACCGCGATAGGCTCACCGCCGGATGTTCCGACCGGGGCCACCGGGCTACATCATCCCCCCGAAAAAAGTCCGACGGGGGTGTCTGAGCAAAAATACGCCTCGTTGGAGAGTCCGACGGGGGTGTCTGAGCATAAGCGGCTCCTGTCGGACTCTCCAGCAGGGGCGCTTGAGTGCAATCGGCTCTTATCGTACTTTACGACGGGAGCGGCTGGGTGCAATCGGCTCCTATCGTACTTTACGACGAGGGCGACTGGGTGCAGGTGGCTCCTGCCGGATTTTACGACGGGAGCGGCGGAACGGTGGGGGCTCTCGCTGGAAAGTCCAGCGGGGGCCATCAGGTGATTAAAGCACACGACGGAAAGTCCATCGGGGGCGCCTCCTGAGTGGGGGTGCCCGTCCGACTGTCCGACTGAGGCTTCAGCGCGCCCGAAGTGGGCTGTGGCGTCTCCGGCGAAAGCGGCCGAGGCGCCGTAGGTCTGCGCGTACATATATAATACAGCTGAATCGTTCATGGCATGGCAAATTGAAAGTCTATCAGGAGCCACGGAGCGGTCGTAGCCGTGAAGGCATGATCCTTTTCGCAGCTCTGGGGGCTGTGTCGCTCATCGTCTGAGGGTATTTGATTGTTTGAGTCATCTCTTTTCTGCTTTATGCACCGCAAATGTAACCTTTTATTTGTGATCGATAAACAAACCCAACAAAAAAACGAACAACATTCTCTCCGCTGCCCCTATACATTATATAATAGAAGCCACCGACAGAAATGGGCCGCCCATGGAGAGTAGGAGAGGGGCGCCCTGCGGAGCGTGGCCGCCGAATAAAATCCGATTATAAGCAGATTTTGCCCCGCGGCTTATGAATAGAAACCTATTAATGGCTCAGTCCAGCCATTTGCAGGGGAAATAAATTACGCCGGAGGCCTTTTTCGGGTAGCTGCCTGCGGGTGAAAATACGTTGCGAGCAACGCGTAAAAGGTTGCTTGTCGAGATAAATGCTTGTGAAAGCCACTCCGTCGGCACAGCCCTCGATGAGTTCTAAACTGTAAGCTAAAGAGCGCGTTTCGATGATTAATTGAAATCTAATCAAAGATAAAAACGAAGAAATATCACTCAAAAGTTGTATTTTATCAAATGATGTTCTATTTTTGCCCCGTCGAGATATGAGAAATTTAAGCTGACTATTAACCAACACACGAGAGTTTCTATGAAAAGGATTACAATGATTCTTCTATGCCTCCTGATGGGCATAGGGTGGACCGTAGCCCAAACGGTGAAAGTGAGTGGAACGGTGATTTCCGATGAGGATGGGCAACCCATCATCGGTGCAGCGATCACTGCCAAAGGCGCCTCAGGCGTAGGCACCATCACAGACATGGACGGACGCTATGCACTCGACGTGCCAGCTGCCGTCAAGACGTTAGTTATCTCCTACGTGGGGATGCGATCAGAAGAGATTGCAGTCTCGGACAAGCACGTGACGACCGTGCTCCGCTCGAATTTGGCGCTGGACGAGGTGGTAGTGACCGCCCTCGGCATTTCCAGAGAAAAGAAGGCGCTCGGATACGCCGTGACCGAGATCGGTGGCGAGGAAATGCTCAAATCGCGCGGCGGTGTGGGCAATCCGATCAATGCGTTGCAGGGTAAAGTGGCCGGTCTGCAGATCGCCGGCGGTGCGGGGTCTATGGGCGGCTCGTCGAAGATCCTGATCCGCGGTACGAGCTCTATATCGGGCAACAACCAGCCCCTCTTCGTAGTCGACGGTGTGCCCATCGAGGGCCAAGGCTTTAACGACGCAGGTAGCGCCGGTAGTGCCCAAATGAACACAGCTCGCGGTGGCGGTGGCTATGACTATGGCAACCTGATCCAAGACATCAACCCGGACGACATCGAGAGCATCTCTGTGCTCAAAGGCCCCAACGCATCGGCCCTCTACGGCTCACGCGCCACGAACGGCGTCGTGATGATCACCACGAAGAAGGGCACCAAGAACGAAGGCTACGGCATCACGTTCAATACCGCGGTCGGCTTTGAAAAGGTCAACAAGCTGCCTAAGCTGCAAAAGCTCTATGGCGGTGGCGGCGAAGACAAGTTTACCGAGGTGATGATCAACGGGCAGAAGTACCTCTATCCGGACTATGCCACGGACGAAAGCTGGGGGCCGAAGCTGGACAACCAACAGGTGCTCTCATGGGCCGACCTGGCGCGCTGGGAGATCGGTGGTCAGGTGGGCAACCCGAAGACGTCCGCCTGGAAGACACCGGACAATGACGTGGAGACCTTCTTTAAGACCGGGGTCTCGTTCACGAACAACGTCGCCATCTCGCAGGCTACGGACCGCTCGTCCATACGTGTCTCTTACACCAACTCGGAGCTCAGCGGTTACATGCCGAACAGCTCTCTGCGTAAGAACATCTTCAATGTCTCTGCATCCACTTCCAGCGCGGACAAAAAGCTGGAGGTCATGGCCAACGTGACTTATTTCAACTCCGCCGCACGCGGCCGTTCGCAGACGGGATATGACAACAATAACGTCATGGAGAAATTCATCCAGTGGGGACACCGTCAGCTGGACATGAAGGAGCTCGAAGCCCTCTACAAGAACCCCAACGACGGCTCGCAGATCGTTTGGAACCGCAAAGACTGGAACGATCCGGCCCCGGCCTACGCCAACAACCCCTATTGGAGTCGCTACGTGAACTATCAGAACGACACACGTAACCGCGTGTACGGCAACGTGGGCTTCGTCTACCATATCCTGCCCATTCTGAAGTTCCAATACAAGGCCAACCTGGACTTCTTCGCCGACAAGCAGTTCGAGCGTAACGCCGTCTACTCGCAAGAGCAATCCCAATACAAGGAGACCGCCCGCCAGCAGTACGAACTGAACAACGAGTTCATGCTGCTCTACAACCAGACGACGAGCGACTTCTCCCTAAGCGCCAACTTGGGCGCCAACCTGATGAAACGCCACTACGAGATGACTTACGGTCGCACCGTAGGCGGATTGGCCATCGCGGACTTCTACAATATGAAGAACTCCATCTCTCCGGCTACGGCAGAGAACTACCTGCTCAAGAAGGCCATCAACTCCGTCTTTGCCAGCGCAACGCTTGGCTGGCGCAGCATGCTCTACCTCGATGCTTCGCTGCGTAACGACTGGTCGTCGACACTGCCGAAGGGCAACAACTCCTACATGTACCCCTCCGTGACGGGTAGCTTCGTCTTTTCGGAACTGCTGAAGAACAAAATCTCTTGGTTAGACTTCGGTAAGCTGCGCCTCGGCTATGCCCAGGTGGGTAACGACACCGATCCGTACCAGGTGATCAACTCCATGACGCAGTACACCAACATCGACCCATCTACGCCGGGCTACATCGTCAGCAACACGCTCAAAAACGAGAACCTGAAGCCCGAGTCGACGAACTCTTACGAGGCCGGACTCGAACTCTCGCTCTTCGACAACCGGGTCAGCTTGGAAGCCACCCTCTACGCCAGCGAGACGAAGGATCAGATCGTGCCGCTCTCCGTTTCGGGGACTACGGGCTACACCTTCCGCGTCGTAAACGGTGGTGTGATCGAAAACAAGGGTATGGAGCTTATGGTGAAGATCCTGCCGGTGCGTAGCCGCACGTTCACATGGGAGACGGCCCTCACGTTGGCTTCAAACAAGAACAAGGTGAAGGAGATGGTAGTCGATTATTACCGCATCAGCAGTGCACCCTTCAAGGTGGAGATTGGCGCAAAGAAGGGCGAAGCCTATGGCGTGATCATGGGTACCGACTTCAAGTACGACAAGAACGGCAACAAGCTCATCGACGCCAACGGACGCTATATGTACACCGACGGCAATGTGAACTTGGGCAGCATCTTCCCCGACTTCACCGGAGGCTGGAGCAACACGTTCCGCTTTGGCAACCTCGACTTGAGCGTACTCCTCGACTTCTCCAAGGGTGGACACTACTTCTCGACGTCTTACCTCTGGGGCATGTATTCCGGTATGCTTGAAGAGTCAGCCGCCAACGGAATCCGTGAAAACGGCGTCGTGCTGGAAGGCGTACACGAGGACGGAACGCCCAACACGACGAAGATCTCAGCCAAGCTCTACTGCAACGACCACAATGCAGGACCAGCGGCGCAGAATGTCCTCAAATCAGACTACATCAAGCTGCGCGAGATCAACGTCGGTTACACCATCCCGCTCAAGAAGAAGGACGCCTTCTTCAAAGCCGTACGCGTATCGGCCTACGGTCGTAACCTGGCCGTTTGGGGGCCGGATACGAAGCACTTCGACCCGGAAATGATCGTCACCGGCTCTGGAAACATTCAGGGTATTGAAGGCGGTGCACTGCCGTCGGTGGCTAACTTCGGATTCAATGTGAACTTGAAATTTTAACGACCTAAGAAATAGCAGTATGAAAGCAACATATAAATACCTCGTTCTGCCCATCGTGGCTGGTGTCTTTGCTCTTTCGTGCGAGAAGCTGGAAGTCACGAACGACGACCCCAACAACCCCGCAGAGGTCCCCTCACACATGCTTATGAGCGGCGCCCAAAAGCGCATGATGGACGACATCTACGACAACTGGTTCAGCGCCCGCCAATGCCTCACCTACAGTCAGTATTGGGCGCAGCGTAACTACACGGAGGAGGATCGCTATCAGATTCGCGAATCCGTGAACAACGGCTACTTCAATAGCTTCTACCGCAGCCTTTACTTCATGGATCGCATCATCGAGCTTAACACCGACCCGAAGAAGGCAGCCATCTCGGTCAATTATGGCAACAACAAAAACCAGATCGCAGCCGCCAAGATCATGAAGGTCTGGATGCTCTCCATCATCACCGACACGTGGGGCAATGTGCCCTACTCGGAGGCTGGCAAACTGATCCAGGACGTCTATCACCCCAAGTATGACGACCAGAAGGACATCTACGCCGCCATGATCCGTGAGCTGACCGAGGCTTCGCAGATGATCAACGTCAATGAGAAAGCCTTCGTCGGTGGTGACATCATCTACAAAGGCGACGCCTCGAAGTGGAAGAAGTTTGCCAACAGCCTCAAGTGTCGCTTGGCCGTTCACCTCTCCAAAGTGGACAGCAACTGGAAGACCTACATCGCCGAGGCGCTCAAGGATGGCGTCTTCGAAAGCAATGCAGACAACGCCGTGTTCAAGTATTCCACCACCGGACAGGAATACTGCCAGGTCTACTCCGGCTATTACGTTTCCCAACGCAACGACTTCACCATCACTCGCCCCTTCGTGGACATCCTCAAAGGCCAGCCCGACACGCTCAACAAGAAGTCGCACCCCTGGGAGGGCGTCGTAGATCCTCGACTGGAGGTCTACACCACGCCGCGTAACGACAAGTACATCGGCATCCCCTTCGGCATCCCCAGTGGAGACATGACTTCGGCTTTTCGGAACGTAGCGCCCAACTGGTACGCCAATCCGCCCATCCAATTGGCTAAGGACTTCGCTGTGCCCATCATGACTTACGCCGAACTGCAATTCATCCTCAGCGAATACAAAGGCTTCTCGGCCGACGAGTACAAGGCGGGCATCCGCGCCTCCGTCACGTATTGGACCACGCTGAACGGAAAGCCCATCTCCACCGAGGATCTCGACAAATACGTCGACGCCGTATCGAAGAAGGTGGACGCCGAGGCCCTGGCTGTGCAGAAGTATATTGACCTCTTCATGAACGGCACCGAAGCATGGGTAGAGATCCGTCGTACGGGCTATCCCGATCAGCTCATCCGCCCGGGCGAAATCTCCGCCATCGATGGCAAGGGCAACGTGCTGAAGTTCGAACCCCTCTCGGACACGAAGGGGATGATCATCCCCCGCGTGAAGTATCCCACGAACGAGAGTACGCTCAACGGCGAGAACTTCAACGCCGCCGTCTCGAAGCTCGAAGGAGGCACGAACAACTACTACTCCAAGATGTATTGGGACGTTCGCACCGGCCCCTACGATCATCCGGCGAATAAGTAATCTCCCTACCTCAGATCTTTTTATTGTTATTGTCCACGGGCGGGTCTGCAACGAGCGGATCCGCCCGTTTTGCGGTCGGCGTGTCCCGATTTTCGGCGATGGGGCAAGCCCTAAATCCCCGCTATTTGGGATTGTGCCCCCCTACATACGCCTCTACTTTTGCCGCCATTAAAAACCAATAAACGCAAACCGAAATGATGAAAATGAAGAACTTGATGATGCTCGCCCTCGTAGTGTGCAGCATGATGATGGTTGGATGTGGCGAAGACAAGCCTGAACCCAAACCCACGCCGGGCAAGACCGTAGCGAAGAAGATGACCGTCGATGCCACGAACTATGCCGACTGGACCTACATCAACCTCGAAACGGGCGAGACGGAAGTACATCGCGAATTCAGCAGCTGGACGTCTTATAAAGGAGACACTGTGATAAGTCACACCCCCGCCAAGGGATCAGAGTCAGACGTGAAGATCAAGTGGCACATCGCCATCCACTATTTTGATGTCAAGACCAACGCAGGCGAAGCCGTTGCCACCACAGAGACAGATCTGGACAAAGTGACCAGCCTGCCCGCCGCTGGCTACAAGCCTGACACCGTGGTCAAGGCGCGCGTGATCACAGACATGTCGAAGATGATGCAAGGCATTATCGGCTATGCTGATCAATCCAGCCTCAACGCCACCCTCGGCGGCTGGCTAATCCGCACCCCGACCGGCACCATGCCGCCCTACACCTACAAGCTCTCGGAGAAAGTCTACGTCGTGAAGTTCAAGAGCGGCGCCAACGCCAAGCTGAAGTTCACGGACTACAGCGACGCCACGGGGCGGAAGAAGGGCGTCGTAACCTTCAGCTACGTCTATAAAGCGAAATAATCCTCGCCTCCGCGCGAATCCTATCCCGAGCGGCGCTCCCCTCAAACAGTGAGAGGCGGGCGCCGCTTTTTTTCGCGCCCTCCTCGCCATTTGGCGAAACGCTCCGCGAACTGCAAGAGCAATTCCACCATTTGGCGAACCTCTCCGCGAACTGCAAGAGCAGCTTCGTAGGGCTACGAACATTCCCCGCAATTTGCAGGAGATCATTGTAGGGCTACGAACATCCTACGCAAGTTGCGGGGAGATCATGGCGGGGCGACGCCCATTCTACGCAAGTTGTGGGAGATCACGGTGGGGCTACGGACGTCTCCCGCAGGCTGCGGAGAGAGGGAAGCGCCGCCCTGGGCTTCATTTTTATTATACCGGAGAAAGCCCGATAAGGGCTATGAGAGAGAGTGAGTTGCGAGGAGAAAGCAGGATAAGTTTCGGGCTGTGGCGCATTTTTCAGTGATTCATTCTTGCAATTGTTCGAAGGCTTTTCCTTTACCTTTGGCGCAAAGTTATAATTCAAGTTTAACGCAATAAATACAAATGCCCCGTATGAAAAAGGTACTCTTGGCCATGTGTATTGTCTGTGGAGCCACCGCGGCTTCCGCGCAGAACTTCAATGACTATTTTGAAGATCGGACATTGCGCATCGACTACGATTTTACGGGAGATGTCAACAAACAAGAGATCTCCGTTATCCGACTGAACGCTATCCCTCGCTGGTATGGCAAACGACAAAACCTGGCCGAAGTCCCTACTGCGGGCAACGGCGACATCACCGTCCGATCGAAAGACGGTCGCGTGATCTACAAAAACTCCTTCTCCACCCTCTTTCAAGAGTGGCTCGCCTACCCGGAAGCCAAGCAGGTGAGGAAATCGTTCGAGAACGTCTTCCTCCTGCCTATGCCCAAGGATACGGTCGACGTGACCGTGGAGCTGCGCACCAGCCGCCTCGACGTCCTGGTCAGCTACACCCATCGCGTGATACCGTCTGACATCCTCATCAAGCACATCGGCGAGAAAGAAGTGACGCCCTACAAGACCCTCATGCAGGCCGCAGACACGAATAAGTGTATGCACATCGCCTACATCGCTGAAGGGTATCGCAAGGAAGACATGGACGACTTTATCGCCCACGCCACCGAGGCCAACGAGGCGCTTTTTGCTCACGAGCCCTTCAAGTCGCTCAAAGGCCGTTTCAACGTCATCGCCGTCATGTCCGAATCGAAAGAGAGCGGCACCAGTGTCCCCTCCAAAGGCGTGTGGAAAAACACCGTACTCGGTTCGCACTTCGACACCTTCTACAGCGATCGCTACCTGACCACGCTCAACCTGCGTGACATGCACGACCAGCTGGCTGGCACGCCCTACGAGCACATCATCGTCCTGGTCAACTCCGAGACCTACGGTGGCGGTGGCATCTACAACTCGTACAACCTCACCTCCACGCGGCACAAATACTTCAAGCCCGTCGTAGTGCACGAATTTGGCCACAGCATCGCTGGCCTGGGCGACGAATACGCGTTTGAGGAAGAGCTCATCCCGCTCTATCCGCACGACATCGAGCCGTGGGAGCCGAACCTGACCACACTTGTCGACTTCCACAGCAAGTGGGAAGACCTGGTCAAGAAGGGCACGAAGATCCCCACCATCCCCACGGAGAAAAACAAAATGGAAGTAGGCGTCTACGAAGGCGCAGGCTACAGCGTAAAAGGCGTCTATCGTGCCTTCCAAGACTGCCGTATGCGCACCAACCAATTCCCCGAATTTTGCCCCGTATGTAAGCGGGCACTCACGCATTTAATTGACTTCTACACGAAGTGATGGCCAAGGCCCGAGGCTGGCAGAGAGAACAGATCTGCCGGAGTCCTCGGGCTTCCTTTTGTCCCTCTTCCACAAACATATCGCAGAACACAACCAATTAGAGATAATCATTTTATAGTAATCACGACGTGAAAACCAGTATTTTCATTCTATCAGCAGCGCTCGCTTTGCCCTTTGCGGCACATGCACAGCATGACGAAGTGAGCAAGGACACCGCAGCAGTGCCCAACACCAAGGAAGTGAAGAACCGCAATGTGTTGCTTAACGCATCGGCCGAAAACCGTCCGCGACAGATCTCGATCGGACTTCCGGCAGGCGTATCAGCAACCATCTTTGAAGACGGTCTACCCGTGACCTACGACGAGTGGCCAGGCGTACCCTATTTCTATTGGACCGCCATGGGCATTCATGACCACATCGGTCTCTCGTCCATCAGTGAAAGTGCCATCACGAATGGTACAGTCAACTACACCGTACTCTCCACCACCCGTCGTGGATCGGAGAAGTTCGAAGGCCGCGCCGCCTACAACACCAACATCTACGGATTGCAGCGCTTCGACATCGCCCTCTCTGGCCCCATCGGCAAAGGATGGAGCTACACCGCCGGCATGTTTGTCAACCACGATCCAGGAACGATCAAGCTGGAGGATGCGGACATTGCCGACAAGATGGAAATCTTCAAGGCCGGTTTGACCAAGACGTGGAAGGACGGCAAGGGCGTCTTCAGCCTCCTCTACAAACACGTCAACACCCGCCTCTTCTTCGACAACATTGGCCCGTACTACTACGTGGGCGACGGAACATCGAAGGAATATCCCGGTTTCAAGCTGGGTCGAGACAATCTGCTGCCGAACAACGGTCGCTATCGTTACTACGACGTGGTAGACGGCGAGTATAAAGACGTGCTCCGTCTGCACAACAACGCCAACCACAGCCACGACCTCTTGGCCCGCCTCGACTATGAATTCGACAACGGGGTCAAGTTGTACGTCTCCAGTAAGGTGCGCCGCG
>QWCT01001786.1_pt1 | contig 10313 bp, 7 predicted proteins | sample 1972681 | NCBI WGS metagenome assembly QWCT01 (sample SAMN09866701, study PRJNA288562) | Human oral metagenome isolate pre3_saliva, whole genome shotgun sequencing... | isolation source: mouth | host: Homo sapiens | place: USA: California | reverse complement strand
AGAAGATCTGGTTGATAGGCGCAAGATGGAAGTACCGCAAGGTATGGAGTCGAAGCGTACTAATAGATCCATCGCCTTTTTATGTTCAAACTATCAGGGTTTATTTAAAATAGACGCAGATAGTTTGATAGACTTAACTAGTAATCGGTGCTCGATCAGAACACCGCAAGTTTATTAATTCATCACACCTAATGGACATCAATCAGCGCACATTGAATAATTCAATAAGCGAAATTGGTGCCCATAGCACTGAGGAAATACCTGTTCCCATTCCGAACACAGAAGTCAAGCTCAGCGGCGGCGAGAATACTGCAGCAGCGGGAAGGTAGCAAGGTGCCAAATTATACGGAATAACCACCCCAACGGGTGGTTTTCTGTTGTCTAAGTATATTATTGCGAGTTAATTATGTCTATAAAATATAACCGCAAAATAAATTAACCTATAATATTAAATCTATAATAATTAATCCTGTAGTAATTAGTTCTGCAATAGTTTAGCTAATTTAGCGCGCAAACCAGCTGGCTCATCTGTACCCGCAAGTGTATCAATCGCAACGCGAAGTAAACCAAATGCGGTAATAAAAGAATAATCAAGATCTTCAGTGGTTGCATTCTCGATACCTGGAATATCAACATCGTCGAGTAGATGCACCAGGGGGCGACGAGAAAAAGGTAGATCTGTGTACCAATCAGAGGTAGCTAGTGCCTCCTGTAACGAAGCTAAGCCTGCACCACCGCCGCAGAGTAGAATCTTAGTAGGAAGGGCTTCCACTAGTGGAAAATCCTCAAGAGCGACCGCAACACCACCTAGCCATACCTCAATATTATCAGAAATCGCCGTATTGATTTTCTTAGCGCGCTCAGGTGTGGCTAAAATTTGCTGGATCTCATTCTTTTTCTCAGCCTCCGCTACAGTTTCCTCCTTATGCTTCAGAGTCAACTGATCTAGCGATACTCCGCCAAGCTGTAGTTTTACAGCTTCGGCAGTGTCATAATCTAGTCCAGTGCGTGTCGCAATCTGATGAGTAAAACTACGCCCGCCAATCCCAAACATCTTCGTCCCTTCGACGCCACCATCATCAACTACTGCAATATCAGTTGTCCCACCGCCAATATCCATCACAATTGCAGAAAAATTCGACTCTAGTTCATTTCCAAGACAAGCGCGACAAACCGCAAACGGTTCTACTGCCACTGCTAATAGATCAAGATTTAGCTCTGCACAAACCTTTTCAATCGCCGAAATATGCACAAGTGGTGCAAAAGCCGTATAAAACTGGATCATCAAATCTGACCCCTTAAATCCAATCGGGTTTGATACTTTATATCCATCAATCGACAGGGAAACAATCGCAGAATTAATTAAGCGCACCTCAACTTCAGGGTTATCAGTCTCAAGTGCAATTTCTTGCTTAGCCTGCTCGCCAGCCTTATCCTGTACCCGCTGAATAATCAGCTGCATTTCTTGGTCTGAAATTGGCTTATTACTATCCTTGCGACGATACCTCACGGTTCGCGTATTACCTTTAATTAGTTCGCCAGCAATTCCCACTACGCAAGTCTTCGAAATCACGCCAGCCATCCCCTCAGCATTCGAAAGTGCCTTCTCACAAGTCGAAACTACCGCCGGAATATCAGCAATCGCACCAGCATACATGTTACCCATACTCTGGTGTTCCTTGCCAACCCCGATCACAACCAGATTGTCATCCTCGGTTCGCTCAGCAATCACTGCCTTCACAAACTCCGTACCAATATCAAGCGCCAAAATCACGTTCTCAGGTTTAATTTTGCGCGGTTTTTCGTTTTCTAAATTAATCTCGGACATATTGTATAAGCTTATTTATAACTATTATATCACAGACTTTTCCCATAAGGCTGTTGCTATTTTATTTATAGCTTGCTATAATATAAACATACTTGATACTTGAATCATCCGGCCGAAAGGTCGGATATTTTAGACTCAACTCAAGCTTAGTTTAAAAATAAAATTTCATAGAAAGGAAATATGGAAGGTTTAGACCTAAAACAAATGTCCTCAATGGTTAAGGTGATCGCTGAGGAAAAAGGACTTCCAGAAGAGTCCGTCCTTAATATTATTGAAACTGCCATTGCTGCTGCCTGGCGCAAAGAGAATGGCGATAAAGATATGAATGTCCGTGCTGTGCTAAATCTTGACAACGGTGAAGCCGAGGTTTTTGTTGCTAAAGAAGTAATCGAAGATGGTTTGGCTTATAATCCAGCCACAGAAATTCCAGCCGACCTCGCTGGCGGTAAGGAAATCGGTGAAATTGTTGAGGAATCCCATAAGGTAACTTCCTTTGGTCGTGTTGCATCAATGACCGCCAAACAGGTGATTGTTCAGCGTCTTCGTGAGGCAGAGCACGAGGCAATTCTCACTGTTTACGAAGATAAAATCAATACCATCGTCAATGGTACCATCGCTCGCGTTGAGCCAAAATTAGTTCGTGTTGACCTCGGTAAAGCCACTGGTATCATGCTAAAACAAGACCAAATTGAAGGTGAATTTTATAAAGTTGGTTCACGCATTAAGGTTTTGATCAAGGCAATTGAGCGCAATGAACGTGGCGCTGATCTCCTAGTTTCTCGTGGGTCTGCTGAGTTTATTAAGCAGCTCTTTATCCAGGAGGTCCCTGAAATTGAAAATGGCACTGTTGAAATCCATGCTATTGCTCGCGAAGCTGGTCGCCGCACTAAAATCGCTGTTTCATCTACTGTGCCAGGTGTTGACCCAGTTGGTACCTTTGTTGGTGGTCGTGGTATCCGTGTTCAGGCTGTCATGAACGAAATTGGTGATCGTGAGAAAATCGATATCGTCAACTGGAGCGATAATATGTCTGAATATATTCGCGAAGCCTTGAGTCCAGCCGAAATCGTGAAGGTTGAACTTGAAGAAAAGCGCGCTAAGGTCTACGTCACCGAGGATCAGCAATCTGTTGCTATCGGTCGTCAGGGGCAAAACGTCCGTCTTGCTTCCAAGCTTACTGGTATTGAGCTCGACATTGAACTCGCTGAAGCTCCAAAGAAGAAAAAGCGTGGCAACGCCGAGGATTCACTTCTTTCTGCTCTTGAAGATAACTCTGAAGACGAAGCCTAGTTCTCATTACAAAAAATAGACCTCTAAGAGGTCTATTTTTGATGTTGCTAAATTAGTTTTTGAACTTTCTCAAATTTTCCACGCTCTAGTTCGCCTAATTTGTAATGGCCAAATTCAATACGGTCAAGGTCAGTCACCTCATATCCTAGCGCCGCAAATGTTCGGCGAATCTGTCGATTTCTCCCCTCGCTCATCTCAACTTGCAAACGTTTTCCAGAAATCTCGCCATTTTTGTCAGCTAATTTTGTAATAAAAAGCTTACTTAGGCCATCCGGTAAAGTAATCCCAATATCCGAAATCATCTGTTGATGTAGGGGCGCGAGTGGCTTATCTAGTTCCACAATATAAGTTTTAATTTTGAAAAATTTTGGGTGCGTCATCCGGAAGGCGAAATCACCATCATCAGTCAGAAGTATCAGACCAGAACTTTCCTTATCTAATCGCCCCACAGTCTTTAAAGTTTGTAGATTCTTTGGCAAGAGTTCATATAAGGTAGGTGTCTCTCCCTGGCGTCTCCTCGAAGAGACATATCCGCGAGGTTTATTTAACATCAAGTATGTATAGTTATGTGAAAAAGCTACATTCTTCTTATCAACCAATACTCCCGTATTGTCATCGATTTGCATACCAAATTCCGCAATCTTACCGTCCACGGTTACGCGGCCACTAGTAATTAAGTCGTCGGCCTCACGTCGCGATATGCCAATTCTCTCTGCTAAAAACTTATTTAAACGCATATTATAAATATATCATATGTGAGATATTCTAAACTGTTCCCATACCGCCCAAAATTTGATCCATTTGATCCTTAATATTCATACCGGAATCGTCTGTTACAGAATTTATTGAGTATGAGTCATTAGTAAGATTTGATCCTATAGTTTGACTAGTCTGAGCCGGCTGGGTTGGCTGAATAGGTTGATCTGGCTGCACGGGCTGCTGCATAGGCTGGACTGGCTGCATATTTTGCATATTCTGAACCGGCTGGGCTATTTGTATAGCCTGTTCGGCTTGAACCGTTTGAACCGGCTGAACCGTTTGAACTTGCTGAACTGGTTGGGTAGATTGGACAGGTTGAATCGGCTGAGTCACAGGAGTACTTTGGTTCATTGGCATCGCAGTACCAGGTTGAATAAAATCAGCTTGATTTACAGCAGTGTTCTCTGGTTTGGCATCCAATACCTCATGTACAGCATTAACCACATCTTCAATACCAACTTGTGACTTTACAAGAAAGCGGTCAGCACCGAGAGCTTCTCCACGTTCTCTTTGATCCTCAGAGGAGAGCGCGGTCATCATAATCACCTTAATATCTTTAGTTTCAGGAGTAGATCTCAAAATATCCAACATGTCAAAACCTGAAATCTTTGGCATCATAACATCAGAAATAATCAAATCCGGTTTTTCCTTGACCGCAAGCGCTAGTGCCTGTTCACCATCGCCAGCCGGTACAATCTCATAACCCTCGGCCGTCAAGCGAATTCCATAAATTTCTCTTAAACTCTGATCGTCCTCGACGAGTAATATTTTTGCCATATCATTCCTTTTAATTATTTAATGGTGGTACTTGATTAAAATTATTAACGCTTGGGGGTGTTGTCTGATTTAAGTTTTGCGGAGTCTGTGGAGCTACTGGCTGATTATTAATTATTGGCTGGGAATTGATATTCTGTTGAGTGCTATTTATTGGTTGCTGGGCTGGAGTTGCGATAAATTGTTGCTCTGAGTTGGTAACTGGTCGTTGCGTCATTGTTGCAAGTGGTTGCTGCGTCGTCGTTGTAAGCGGTTGTTGTGTCGTAAGCGGTTGCTGAGCTGCAATTACGGTAGGTTGCACTGTTGGTATTGCAATAGGCTGCGGCGTTGGTGTTGTGGTAGACTGTTGAGCTGGCTCGATAACTGGCGATTGTGTTTCGGAATTTGCTGGCACTGCAGGCGCTTCGGATATTGCAGGTGTTACGGTTGCAGTAGGTACAGCAGGTGTGGCGGATACTACTGGTGTTGCAGTAGTCACAGGTGTGGCGAATGCTGCAGGCGCGACTGTTGCCGTAAATGTATTAGGAGTTATGGGCACCACAGGATTTACGGGTGCGTCAATCGTCTCAGAGGCATTAGTCGTAGTAGGCGCGACCGGTGTATCAGCTGGACTGGCCACGATAGGGTTCTGTGATTCTTGAGTTTCAGCTTGTGGCACAGTTGGGGTTGCTTGTTTTTGTGTGCTCATCGCCTCAATGTTTGAAGCGATTTGCTTACGCCTCTGATATTCCTCTGCGGTAATGCGAGGGAACGATAGATAGAAAGTTGATCCTTCACCAAACGAACTCTCCGCCCAAACTTTTCCGCCCATAGCTTCAACGCGCTGTTTCACTAGATAAAGTCCCAAACCAGTCCCACCAACGGTACGCGTTTGTGAGTTATCTGCACGATAAAACTTTTGAAAGACATGCTTCAGATCATCAGGAGAGATTCCGATCCCGGTATCCGTCACGTTAATTAAAACGCGATCATCATCTCCACGTACATTTACCCAAATTCCACCACCCTCGGCAGTATATTTGATTGCATTTTCCACTAGATTGTTTACTGCCTCGCGCAAAAAATCAATATCCACGCTGGCATAAACTTCCTGGTTTAAAAACCTACCGTTTCCACTCGTACTGGTTCCGTTCGAGCCAAAAGTATAGTGAATCCCTTTTTCGTTCATTTGTGGCACTTGACCATTGGCGATCGAGCGTACGGTAGAAGTCATCTCAACAGGTGAAAGTTGTACACGAATTTTCTTATCATCCAGTTTTGTCACATCGAGTAGATCTTTAAATAGCCGCCCAAGATGCTTTGAAGAAGTATGTGCTTCCTCGAGATATTTACGAGCGCGTTCATCGATGGTTGCAGTTTTTGGGTTAAGTGCGAGTCCCAAGTATCCTTCAATCGAGGCTACTGGAGTCCTCATCTCATGAGAAGCTGTAGAAATGAATTCAGTTTGTTCGCCTTCCTCTTCCAGTTCGCGCGAAATATCTCTCAAAGTAATAATTCTTTCATTCTGTCCAGAATTAGTACTCACAACGCTAATTGCCACAGGTTTTCTTTGTTCAATTAAATTCACTAATACGAAATCGCGTGTGGAGTAATTTTCACCGGAATTTATCGCCAAAAGTACCGGGTTTACACTATCTTCAAGTTTCATTCCTTCGCCATTTTCAAGTCTGAGAAGCGAGCTTATTTGAACATTTAAAATAGCTGAAGTATCAGTTACGCCGAGCATTCGCATGGCTGCCGGGTTAGATAGCAGTACCACTCCCGAAGGATGTACAATAATCACGCCCTCCTCAATCGAATTTAAGACAAGATTAGCTAGTTCCGCCGTATTCCCATTGCTAGGCTCCGCCGGATTTCTTACCTCTTTTTTCTTTGCAAAGCTAAAAATACTCATCCTCTAAATTTTAACATAAAAGTTTTGTAATGTGGTAAAATCGGTGCATGAATAAGGACATCTACTACATTGAGCCAGAAGATGATATTACCGATATTATCAATCATCTTAAGGGTTCCAAGCAAAAAGTCGTCGCTCTCGTTCCGCCAAAAAAACTTAGCGTCTTACGCAGTGCGATTAATCTAAAGTTGATCGCCAAAACAGCCAAAAATCTTGATAAGGCCGTTGTAATTATTACATTAGATCCTGTATTGATGAAACTTTCTGCTGCCTCTGGCCTGCCATTTTCAAAAAATCTACAATCACGACCGGTGTTACCGAGTGAATATAAAGATTCTACTGCCATTCATAAAACCGTGGCTGCCTCACAAGCAATTAGTGAGATGAGTGAAGATTCCTCTGATGTCCAGGAAGAATCCATTCAAGCTACCGAGTCTGCCTCAAATAATAAAAAGGAAAATATTTCTAAAGATTCGGCCGCAAAAGAAAATTTTAAAAAACCAGCTAATTCAGGTAAAACTAATAACATCAGACAAACTCCATCTGATACCGAAGCGGCTACCATGCATCTTGATGCGAATGAAGTAGAAGAATCTGATGGTGAAGAGAAAGCGGTTAAAAAGATCCCTAATTTTGACAAATTACGTAAATGGCTGGTTCTCGGTGTGGCAGGCCTAATTGTCTGTATTGTAGGTGGTGTTTGGGCCTTTGTCTTTGCACCTGCTGCCAAGATTTCAGTCAAAATCAAGACCACGCCAGATAATTTTTCGGAGAATATCACCTTCGCAAGTGCGGCTGATCAGGCTTCAAACAAAGATGGCAAGATTCTACTCGAGACTGAAACTCTGGAAAAAGAAAGTTCTGTTGAATTTGACGCAACGGGTGAGCGAAATGATGGTAATAAAGCAACTGGCCGCCTCACTCTCACAGCAAACTTCAGTTTCTCTACCTCAAGCGCCACTCCAAGTGCACCAGATCGCATCACCGTCCCAATTGGTAGCGCATTCGCGAAGGGGAATCTCAATTATCTTACCGTAGTTACTACTGAATTTAGTTGGGATGGCTCCACAACCAGTTGCACCGTCCGCACTACAAACACTTGTCAAATCCGTAAAACCGTAGATGTTGTTGCCTTTGAAGGTGGTACTCGTTTTAATATCGATCCAATCGCCTCAGGCTGGCAGTCATCCGTTGAACATGTCGATGCTTTTAATTCTACTGCGTTCACTGGTGGTACTGATAAGGTTGTCAAAATCGTCACCGCCGCCGATGTCGAGAAAGCCAAAGTAGCACTCTCGCAGCTTGATGAAGGAAAAGACGATCTATTTGCCAAAGTAAAAGATTCAGATTTGCGCATTGACGCAAGCTACAAGAAAACTCCAGGCGAAGCCACTTCTAGTCCAGCTATTGGCGAAGTTGCAAACGGTGGCAAAGCAAAATTAACTGCCAAGATAAAATACACTGTCAATATTTTGGATAAATCTGCTGTCGAAGAGTATATTAAAACCATCGTTAGTAGTCGACTCGGCAGTGACCAAAAAATCTATGAAATTAGTTCACTCTTCATCGAGCGTTTTCAAGAAAATAATGCCGCTTCAGCTAAGTTGAAGGCGGTCGTAAAGACGGGTCCAGAAGTTTCCGAAAAGACCGTACTTGATAAATCTCTTGGCAAGAAAATTGGTGAAGTTACCACCTTGATCAAGTCAATCAATGGCGTGAGTGAGGTCAAAGTTGACACCTCCTTCCCATGGGTTCGCAGCATCCCGGAGGATATTAATAAGGTTAGTGTCAATATTACAATAGAAGAAAATAACTAGGGGGATTATGAAAATTATTGGACTCGACGTAGGTACAGTGAGGATTGGCGTGGCGCGCGCTGATACCGCCACAAAAATTGCTATTCCAGATGGTTTTATTAACGTTAATGGACAGGAAATTTCTGAAATCCAGCGTAAACTCAGACTTTATAATTCAAATATTCTAGTCATGGGGATGCCGCGCAGTAATAACGGCAACCAAACTGCTCAATCTGAATTTGTTAAACAATTTGCAAGACAAGTGGCTGCCACTATTCCAGGGCTAAAAATCTATTTTCAAGACGAATCACTTACTTCTGTTGAAGCTGAGCGCCGATTGAAGGCTCGTAAAAATAACTACCAAAAAGGCGAAATTGATGCCGAATCAGCATCTATTATTCTGCAGGATTTTATTGAGCGAATGCAGGTGGCTCTAAACAATCAACAGTCGCTTTCTCCCGCCTCTTTGGGGGAAGCAAACAATAATTCAGATAACCAAAATCCTGCCTCGAATTTTGCCAAGGAGGAAGAAGTGGCTAGCTCAAAAAGTTCCAAAAAACAACCCAAAAAGAAGTCGTTTATGAAAAAAATAATAATCGCTCTGTTTATTTTATTAAGCATAGCTGGCCTTGGTGTTTTTGGTGCTTACGCCTGGTATGAAAAACAATTAGCTGCTCCTAAAAACTTTACTTGCAAGTTTAATTCACCGGCCGCAGCCGCCACTAGTGAAGGTAGCGAAGAAAATCCCGACTGTCACTACCAAAAGTTTGAAATAAAGACTAATCAAACCATAAGCGATATTGCTGAAAATCTCAAAAAAGCTGGCTTAATCAGATCCGATTTTGCCTTCAAAACTTATTTAAAATTATCAAATAAATCAGCCAAGATTAAGGCTGGCACCTATAGTCTTCGCGCCAATCTTTCCGCCAAGGAAATTGTGGAGCAGATGGAAAAAGGTGTCGCTTCAAGTGAAGTTTTTAATCTCACGGTTTTGCCAGGTGAAACTTTGAAGGAAATTAAGCAAAAGTTGATTAAACTTGGATATTTATCTGAGCAAATCGATACAGCTCTGCTTAAAAAATATGATAGTCCAGTTCTTAAGGGGCTTTATGATAATGAGGGCAAGCTAACTAATCCTGCACAACCAGCGAATATTGCTCTCGAGGGGTATCTTTATGGCGAAACCTATCAGTTTTACAAAGGTGAAACCGTCGAACATATTTTTGAGACCATGATTAATCAACTAAACAGCGTAGTTGTTGCCAATAATATCGAAGAAAAGTTTCAAAAACGTGGCTTTTCGTTGCGTGAGGGGCTAATTTTGGCCTCGATTATTCAAAAAGAGGCTCATTCTGAGGATATGCCAGGTGTTTCGATGGTTTTTCAAAACCGCCTCAAGGTTGGTATGACGCTTGGGTCTGACGTGACAGCCACCTATGCTGCCGACCTAGTTAATCCGAACCGCGATCGCAATGATCCGAACAATAATCTTCGCGTACTAGAAACGGATAATCTTTATAATACGAGAAAGCACACTGGACTTACTCCTGGCCCAATTTGTAGCCCCGGAATTACCGCAATTTTGGCTGTTGCAGAACCAGATGAGAATAAGAGATCGATGCGCTATTTCTTGACAGGAGACGATGGAAAGATGTATTATAGTGTAACCGATACTGAGCACACACAGAAGATCCGCGACTACTGCCAGAAACTCTGTAGTGTAGGGCTCTAGGTGGATTATCGGCATATTATGACAGCAAGAAAAAATCACAAACGATCATTTATCAAGCGAAACCTCAAGGTTTTGCCATATCTATTCATCTTTCTCGCCGTGCTTGGCGTCGTCAATTATGGCTCAAAAAATAAGCACGTCGATGAAGCAACTAATAACCTTAATCTTCAGTCGATTGCTAAGAAGGATTACGCCGTCTCAACCGACCAACTTTCTGAGTTCTATGTCGTATCCGAGCTA
>QWCT01004169.1_pt1 | contig 10315 bp, 6 predicted proteins | sample 1972681 | NCBI WGS metagenome assembly QWCT01 (sample SAMN09866701, study PRJNA288562) | Human oral metagenome isolate pre3_saliva, whole genome shotgun sequencing... | isolation source: mouth | host: Homo sapiens | place: USA: California | reverse complement strand
GTATGCTGGATATTAAATTTTTACGAGAAAATCCCGAACTTGTGAAGGAGAACATCAAGAAGAAGTTTCAAGATGAGAAATTGAGTTTGGTGGATGAAGTCATCAGTTTGGATGTGGAAGCCAGAAAAGTGCAGATGGAGGCGGATGAACTGAGAAGCAAGAAGAATCAGGTTTCCAAGCAGATTGGTGCCCTCATGGCAAAAGGTGAAAAGGAAGAAGCGGAGAAGATAAAGGAAGAAGTTGCCGCCTTCTCCAAAAGACTTGCTGAACTGGAGGAGAAGGAACCGGTATTGCAGGAAGAGATCATGAAGCGCATGATGGTCATCCCCAATATGATTGATGCCAGTGTGCCTATCGGAAAGGATGATAGCTGTAACGTGGAAAATGAGCGTTTTGGAGAACCGCTTGTTCCGGATTATCCTATTCCTTATCATGCAGATATTATGGAAAGCTTTGGCGGACTGGATATGGATGCTGCAGGAAGAGTTGCCGGAAACGGTTTCTACTATCTGGTAGGAGATATGGCAAGACTCCACTCTGCTGTACTTTCCTATGCTAGAGATTTTATGATTGACAGAGGATTTACCTATGTGATTCCTCCTTATATGATTCGATCCAAGGTGGTAGACGGTGTAATGTCCTTCGCGGAAATGGATGCCATGATGTATAAGATTGAAGGGGAGGATCTTTATCTTATCGGTACTTCGGAGCATTCTATGATCGGAAGATTTATCGATCAGATTTTACCGGCAGCTTCCCTACCGTTAACCATGACCTCTTATTCCCCCTGCTTCCGTAAGGAAAAGGGATCTCACGGAATTGAGGAGAGAGGCGTATATCGCATTCATCAGTTTGAAAAGCAGGAAATGATTGTCGTATGTGAGCCGGATGATGCAATGAATTGGTATCAGAAGCTATGGCAGAATACGGTGGATTTCTTTAGAAGTTTGGAAATCCCGGTAAGAACTTTGGAGTGCTGCTCCGGAGATTTGGCTGACTTAAAGGTAAAATCCTGTGATGTAGAAGCCTGGTCTCCCAGACAAAAGAAGTATTTTGAGGTAGGCTCCTGCTCGAACTTGGGGGATGCACAGGCCAGAAGATTAAAGATTCGTGTAAAGGGAGAGGATGGAAAGAACCACTTGGCCTTTACTTTAAACAATACCTGTGTGGCACCACCCAGAATGCTCATTGCTTTTTTGGAGAATCATTTACAGGCAGATGGAAGTGTAACCGTTCCGAAGGCTTTACAACCGTACATGGGAGGAAAGGAAGTTTTAGTTCCAAAGTACAATTCCATTGAAAAAGCAGGTAAAGCGGAGTAAGATTCTTTTTTAACTGCTGTTTTGAAGGATTATTCTAAATGGAAAGTTTTTAAAAGAAAAAATAGATGTAACGAAGAAGCCGTTCTTTCTGTCATACAAAGAGAACGGCTTTTTTCGTTGATAAATTTATTGCTATCCTCTATACTTTTTTGAAAAGACCAGTGGAGACCAAATAAGCGGGAAAGCTGAGAAAAAGAGCGAGGAGTCCCGTCGTTCATGACAGAACCTTACAGAGGAATTTTAGAAAGGACTAGTATGGAGCCCATCATTTCGGTGCGGAATTTGAAGAAAATCTTCACCATAGGAGACAACAAAGTTCCGGCCTTAAACGGACTGGACTTTGATATATATCAGGGAGAGTTTATAGCTATAGTCGGTACTTCCGGCTCAGGAAAATCTACTTGTTTAAATATGTTGGCCGGACTGGAGAAACCCAGTGAGGGAAAAATTCATATCGTTGGAGAAGAGATAGAGAAGATGAATGAGTCGGAACTGGTTACTTTCCGAAGAAATCATGTCGGATTCATTTTCCAAAGCTATAATCTGATTCCTTTTTTGGATGCCGTGGAAAACGTTGCCATGCCTCTGATGTTTCGAGGGGTCGGAAAAGAAGAAAGAAATAAGGCGGCCTTACATTATCTGGAGCTTATGAATATTGCGAAGGAAGCAAACCATACACCGAATCAGATGTCCGGCGGACAGCAGCAGAGGGTAGGAATTGCGAGAGCGCTCGTCATTGATCCGGAAATCATCTTTGCGGATGAGCCTACGGGAAATCTGGATTCGCATACCACGGAAGAGGTGCTTACTCTCATGAGAAAGATAGTAGAGGAGCAGAAAAAAACCTTGATTATGGTAACGCATGATCCCCATATTGCATCTTGGTCGGACAGGCAGCTTCGAATCGTGGACGGAAGAATCGTGGAAACAGTGCTTAGAGAAGGCAGTAAGATAGAGGAAGAAATTTTAGAAAAAAACGGGGAGAGACCCTTTACGGTGGTGCATCCCTTAAATACAGAGAAAAAGAGTGAGGAAGAGAATGATGAAAAACACAGTCAATAGAGAAAATGTAAGGGATGGCGGAAAAAACGGATTTTTGAAGAAGACAGTTAGAGGGACGCTTCTTTTACTTTTAAGTTTTTCCATGCTCTTTGTCTTTCTTATGGAGAAGAAGTCCTATGCATCTTACGTCAATACCAACTTGAATACATTTTTTCATGATGTACAAAATATCCCTACAGGCTATCCCGGACAGCAGATGGAAGTAAAGGTGCGTGTGGGTTATAACGGTGTAAACGGACTGGCGAATCCCAATACGGATGAGATCAAGAATGTTCGTGTTCGTCTTTCCAACGACCAAAGCTACCTTACAACGAAGAACAGTCCTTCAAGAACGAATAAGGATAATCCCTACAAAAATGCCGGAGAGGATGATGAGCAGGGAGAGGCGCAAAAGGACGCATGGGACGAGGGATATAAAGCAGGAAAGAACAATGCCTATAAAAATGGATTAAATTACGTATATCCGGTAGACGGCGGTGTTTATCCTTTTGAGGTAAATGCTTCCTTATTTACACAAGAAAAGACCTTGTCCAGTCTGAAAAAAGGAGAGTATCAGGAACTCAGCTTTACTGTAAATGTTCGTTCGGATGCTTTAAAGATGAAAGACAGTGCGGGAAATAGCAGCGACGGATACTTCGGTGTACCCTTTACTATTTGGTATACTGATGGAAACGGACAGGAGCAGAATCGTACCGAATTTGTCAATGTTTTTATTACGGAGAGCGGAGAGGTAAAGGACTCCGGAACCAAGCAGGTAGAAAAGACTTTTATTGTCGGAGAGAATCAGTTGACTCCGAGTGGAAATTATCCGGCTGTAATGAACTTTTCTGTTAACTTCAGAAATCAAAGCAGAAATGCTCTTTATGACGTTAAGGTAAAGCTGAATACAACTCTTTCCGAGAAGGATGCCGTTCAGCTTACGGCAAATCCGAAGTCGGACGCACAAAAGGATTTTCCATTTGCTATAAATGAGGCAAATTATGACAGAGATTTTACCGTGGTAAATCCGGGTGAAACCATCAGCCCGGAATATTCTATGGCCATTAAATCCAATACTGCAAGCGGCTATTATCCGCTTTCCTATACAGTGAGCTATAAGTCTGCGCCGGGAGGAAATGTTACGATTAGCGATACTTATTCCTTTTATGTCAATATTCGTAATGCTACTATGATTCAGGCAGATCAGGAAAAGCTCGGAGACTTTAATGCCAATGACAGAACAAAGGCAAGACTGATTGTGAGCTCTTATAGAACAGAGCCCGAGCAGGTTTATGCAGGACAGGAATTTAAGCTTTTCTTGACGATGAAAAACGCGTCCACCTCTATTGCGGCAAGCAATATTCTCTTTACTTTAACCTCGGAGAAGAGTCAGGATACGGCTGTGTTTGCTATTGCCGACGGAGCCAATTCCTTTGTGGTGAATTCTTTGGCAGCAGGAGCGGAAACGGAACTTACTTTAAATGTGAAAGCCAATGCCGGTGTAGACCCCAAGTCCTATATTATGACTATTAATGAAAAATACGATTCTCCCGCTTTTAAGAATGCGGAGGAGAAGGTGGATATCGATATTCCGGTAAACCAGACTGCTCGTATGGGATTTTCTAATTTCAGTGTAACACCGGAATCGGTAAGTGTAGGCAGTGAGTCCAATGCCATGTTTGGAATCAATAACACCGGAAAGGTGATTCTTTATAATGTAACAGCCACCTTCCAAAGTGACTACATTAAGAAAGCGACCTCCTATGTGGGAAATATAAAACCCGGAGAAACGGGTAATGTGGATGTCATGCTTTCCGCTATTAAGGCCACAGAGGATGATGATACAATTCCGGTAGAAATTCAGTATGAGGATGTAAACGGGAATAAATTCACTGAGAAAACGGAGATTAACCTGACCGTTACGGAACAGGAAGAAACACCGGCTACGGATGATATGGATAAAATGGATGTCCAGGAGCCGAAGTCCTCCTTCCCGATACCGATAGCAGGCGTGATTCTGGCAGTTGCAGCAATTAGTGCAGCTTCGTATTTTGTGAAAAAGAATAAAGGAAAGAAAAAATAATGAAGTTACTAGACTTATTTCTTCTGGCTTTATCCAATCTTAGAAGAAGAAAGATAAGAACCTTACTGACGGTACTCGGTGTAGTTATCGGTACAGCTTCTATCGTAGTCATGGTAAGTCTCGGTCTTGGTATGAGTGAAAACCTTTTGCGTTCTTTTCAGAGTGCCGGTTCTCTTACGATGATTACGATTACGAACTATGGCGGTATGGGAGATAATGCGAAAAACAAAGTGGAACTGACCGATGACAGTATTAAGTCCTTTGAATCTATTCCGCATGTTACCGGTACATCTCCTTCACTTGAGATTTATGTTACGGCGAAGGTCGGTGCTCTGCAGGGAGATTTCAGTGTGCGCGGTGTTTCTCAGGCATATTTTCAACAAATGAAGCTGAAGGAAGGTACCTTTCCGAAGAAGGGAGATGCCGAACTCGGTTTGATATACGGCAATACCGTAGCAGGTTCTTTTCACAAGGGAAACAACTGGGATAAGAATTACACAATAGATCCGATGAAGGATACGCTTTTCTACATTTTCCCGGAAGTGCAGGATACGAGTAAAAACGGTGCAACGCAGAGTGAAGGCGGCCAGGATAAGCCGCAAAAAAAATACATCATAAAAACAGTGGGAGTAATGGAAGGAAGCGCAGAGGACTATAGCGAGGACTCAAGCTATGTATATGCCGATTTGGATAGTTTAAAGGCCTTCCTGAAAAAGATTTATAAGAAAAGTTTAGTACCGAATCCGAAGACCGGAAAAAACGGAAAGCCATTACGTTACTACTCTTATGACCAGGCCTATGTCTTTGTTGATAATATGAACAATGTAGCCGATGTACAGAAGCAGATTACGGATATGGGTTACTCCTGTTATTCGCAGGTGGAGTGGCTAAAGCAGGCACAGGAGCAGATTAAGACAACGCAGCTTGTACTAGGTGGAATCGGTGCGGTTTCTCTCCTTGTTGCGGCAATTGGTATCATGAATACAATGATGATGTCCATCTTTGAACGAACCAAGGAAATTGGAGTGATGAAAGTCTTGGGCTGTGATATGGGAGATATTCGCAATATGTTTCTGACGGAATCCGCTTTAATCGGGGGGGCGGTGGAAATATTTCCACTATTCCGCTTTGGCTGGCGATTTTTGCCATCGTCTTTGCGATGCTTGTGGGCATGCTTTCGGGTTACTTCCCTTCAGTCCGTGCCATGAAGCTCAGTCCGCTTGCGGCAATACGAAATGAATAAATTGCAAATACGAAATCAATCGTATAATTTAAAGTAAAAGCAGGTCTTGTGGCAGACTCTTTTTAAAAATAAATCGAGGCTTGTCTCATGAATGGGAAAATGATACAATTTTCCCATTCTTTTTGTATCCACCGGGGATAAAGTCTGTAAGCTTTAAAGTAGTGTATCTTGTGTAGAGAATTTTTTGTGAGAGGGAAATCATATATGCTTAAGGTTGCAAAATTTGGAGGAAGCTCCTGCGCGAGCAGTGAACAGTTTGAAAAGGTTAAAAACATTGTGATGGCTGACCGGGATAGAAAATACATCGTGGTTTCCGCACCGGGGAAAAGAGATAGCAGGGATATTAAGGTGACCGACCTTTTTATTTCCTTATATGGGGCAGTACAGGAAAAGAAAAAAGTAGAGAGCATTGTAGAGAAGATTAAGAAGCGTTATCAGGAAATCATTGATAATTTGTCTTTATCCATTTCTTTGGATGAAGACTTTGCGGAAATAGTGAGAAAGCTTACGGAGGGGGCCAGCTTGGACTACGCTGCATCCAGAGGAGAATATTTAAATGCACGTGTTATGGCGGAACACTTGGGATTTCCTTTTGTTGATGCGGAAGACTTAATTTTCTTTTCCGGAGAATCCTGTGATTTCAAAAAAACGGAGGAGGTGGCGAAGTCCGTTCTTTCCTCTCTGGAATATGCGGTTATTCCCGGTTTTTACGGTGTCAATGAAAAAGGGGAAGTTGTAACCTTTAGTAGAGGCGGTTCCGATGTGACAGGTTCTCTTGTTGCCGCAGCCGTTTATGCAGACTTATACGAAAACTGGACCGATGTTTCCGGATTTTTAGTTTCTGATCCTCATATCGTAGAGAATCCGGAGGTTATTGATTATATTACCTATAGAGAGCTTCGAGAATTAAGCTATATGGGAGCAGGGGTTTTGCATGAAGACGCGATTTTCCCGGTAAGAAAAGAGGGGATTCCCATTCAGATTAAGAACACCAATGCTCCTGAGGATCATGGGACTATGATTGTGGCCAATACACTGAAAAAGCCTCGTTTTATTATCACCGGTATTGCCGGAAAGAAGAATTTCTGTTCTATTAATATTGAAAAAGCAATGATGAATGCGGAAATCGGCTTTATCAGAAAGGTTCTTTCCGTTATTGAAGAGAATGGTATTTCCGTAGAGCATACGCCTTCCGGAATTGATACCTTGACACTCTTTATTCATCAGGAGGAGCTGGAGTCTCACGAGCAAAAGGTATTGCAAGGGATTCAGAGAGCGGTGAATCCGGATCTCATTGAGTTGGAATCGGATCTTTCTCTGATTGCGGTTGTGGGAAGAGGAATGAAGTCTTCTCGCGGTGTTGCAGGTAGAATCTTCTCTGCTCTTGCCCATGAATACATTAACATCAAGATGATTGACCAGGGTTCATCCGAGTACAATATCATCATCGGTGTAAAGAATGAAAACTTTGAGGCGGCTATCAAAGCTATTTATAATATGTTTGTACTTTCTGCATTGCCTGCTAAAAAATAGAGGAAGCTTCCAAACAAATAAAGAGGTTAAAAAGAACAGGAATCATAACAAGAGACAGCGAGTAGTGCTTTAATAGACTTAAAAAAGAACCGTTTGGAAAAACTAAGACAGAGATAAAAGGGAGAAAAGTGGATATTATTGTAGTTGGCGGTGGGCCTGCGGGAATGATGGCAGCGATTTCCGCGAGGCAAACGAATAAAACGGCCGAAGTTCTCTTAATTGAAAAAAATGAGAAGCTAGGAAAAAAGCTTTTTATTACTGGAAAAGGCCGTGGGAATCTGACAAATAGCTGTGAAGAAGAGCAGTTCTTTTCGCATTTTTTGAGAAATCCTCGCTTTATTTATCCTGCTTTTCGGGCTCTTTCCAATAGAGACTTGATGGACTTTATTGAGAAAAACGGTTGTGCTTTAAAAGAAGAGCGAGGAGGAAGAATTTTCCCTGTCAGCAATAAGGCCTATTCGTTAACCGATGCATTAAAATCTGCCTTAAAAAAATACGCCGTTAAGGTGGAATGCAATCAGACTTTGAAAGTTATCAAAAGAAAAGAAGAAGGCTTCCTGTGCCGGATTGGGAACAAGGAAATTGATACAAAAAAGCTTATTCTTGCTACAGGCGGTCTCTCTTATCCTTCTACCGGTTCTACCGGAGACGGCTACCGTTTTGCCAAAGAACTGTCTATTCCGGTTACAAAGCTCTATCCCTCTTTAGTAAAAATGGAAGTTTTGGAAGAGGATATTTTTTCTCTTTCCGGGCTGAAGCTAAAGCATATTGTGGCTAGCGTGGAAGATGAAAAAGGGAAGGTATATGGGAAAAAGACGGGAGAACTTTATTTTCAAAAGGACTCCGTATTCGGTCCGACCGTGCTTTCCCTTTCGGCAGAGCTTTCTCCGATGATACACGAATCTCCCATGGGGACTTTTTCGATTGTCATAGATTTGAAAGGGGAAATGGAGGATTTCGATTCCTCTTTCTTAGCGGAATGTGAAATAAGAGGAAAAGAAAGTATCAAAGATTTGATCAAGGAGAAGCTCCCTAAGCAGCTATTTCCGACCTTTTTAAAACGCTTGGAAAAAGAAGGGGTCGCTTTGGAAAAAAAGGCTTCTGAATGTAAAAAAGAGGAACGAAAAAAGATTTTAAAGCTCTTTCATCGTTTTAGTTTTACGATTGCCGCAACAGGAGACTATAAGGAAGCCATTGTTACCATAGGCGGTATTGATACAAGAGCTCTTTCCAAGAAAACCATGGAAGTGAAGTCGGTTCCTGGACTCTATTTTGCAGGAGAAGTCATCGATGTGGATGCCTATACAGGCGGGTATAATATGCAGATTGCCTTTTCCACAGGATATCTTGCCGGAAAGTCTGCGGGTGAGTCTCTTGCCCTACAGTTATTGTGAAATATGGATACCCGGATTAATGGATACATGGACAAAAAGAGATGCGGAAATATGAAGAAAGAACAGAATACATAACGAAAAAACCAAAAACATAAAAAAGAGCAAATAACATAAAAAAGAGCAAAAACATAAAAGGAGCAGGAAATACAAATCGTATAAAAAGCTCGCAGAATCAAAGAGAAAAAGGAGAATATTATGCCATACTCAATTGCCATAGATGGACCTGCAGGGGCTGGAAAATCCACGATTGCCAAGGCTGTAGCAAAAAGTTTGGGCTATTATTACGTGGATACAGGAGCCTTGTACAGAGGATTGGCCTTCGGGCTTTTGCAAAAAGGGGTTCCTTTCGTGAATGAAAAGGCAGTGGAAGAAGAAATCAAGAATATAGATGTTGAGCTTCTTTATGAGAACGGTGTACAAAAGGTTCTTTCCAATGGCGAGGATTGCAGTGCCTATATTCGTACTTCGGAAATAGGCGAGGGGGCTTCCGTGATTTCACAGTATGCTTCCGTTCGAGAGAAGCTCCTGGATTTACAGAGGAATGTGGCAAGGCAACATTCCTGTGTGATGGATGGGAGAGACATCGGTTCCGTAGTACTTCCCCATGCCAATAAAAAGTTCTTTCTGACCGCGTCTTGTGAAGTGCGTGCAAAAAGAAGAACACTGGAGTTTCAGGAAAAGGGAGAGGCTGCAGATTATGAAACAATTTTAGATGAAGTAAAAAAAAGAGATGAGAGAGATATGAACCGCGCTGTGGCGCCTTTGAAACAGGTCGAAGATGCAATTTTAATTGACAGCTCAAATTTAAGCATAGATGAGGTCGTGGATTGTATTCTTAGTTACTGTGTGGGAAGCGAGGCATGATATGGCGGTTGTCCTTGCAAAAAGTGCCGGCTTTTGCTTTGGTGTGGATCGTGCGGTTGAGGCCGTTTATCGAGTATTGGAAGAGGAAGAGAAAAAAGAACTCGCCGAAAGGCTTCCGATTTATACTTACGGGCCGATAGTTCATAACGAAAGAATAGTAGAGGAACTGGAAGAACGCGGTGTACGAGTATTGAAAAGCCTGAAGGAACTGACAGAACTTGCAGAAGGAATTGTAGTTATCCGTGCTCATGGTGTAGGGAAAGAAATCTATGAGACGCTGGAACAAAGAGGTTTAAAAATCGTAGACAGCTCCTGTCCCTTTGTACGAAAGATTCAGAAACTTGTTGCAGAACATACCAAAAACGGGGAGTCGGTGATTGTTATGGGAGATCCGGAACATCCTGAAGTGCAAGGTATCCTTGGCTGGGGAGAGGGCGATGTCATTGCCTTAAAAGGAGTAGAAGAGGTAGAGGCTCTGCCGGATGGTAACGGAAAAAATGTATTTATAGTGGCACAAACAACTTTCCATATTGACAAATTCAAAGTAGTTCTTGAAACTTTTAAAAAAAAGGGGTATCATACTTCTGTTATCAATACGATTTGCAACGCAACTTTCGAACGTCAGTCAGAAGCAAGGGAATTAGCTGGTAAGTCCGATGCCATGGTGGTTATCGGAGGAAGCAGTTCATCTAACACAAAAAAGTTATATGAGATATGCAAGGCGATTTGTCCTAACACCCAGCTGATACAAACGGTGAAAGATCTCAAATTCAACTCGGATGAAGCGATTCGCAACGTAGGTATCACAGCAGGGGCAAGCACCCCAAAAGAAATT
>QWCT01001785.1_pt1 | contig 10316 bp, 14 predicted proteins | sample 1972681 | NCBI WGS metagenome assembly QWCT01 (sample SAMN09866701, study PRJNA288562) | Human oral metagenome isolate pre3_saliva, whole genome shotgun sequencing... | isolation source: mouth | host: Homo sapiens | place: USA: California | reverse complement strand
TAACTATATAATTATACGATTATTACTATCTCACTTTCAATACGCTATTATATTTCACATTAAAAGTATGGCCACGCAGTTATATATAATATTATTTTACATTAAATACGATTATTCGCTTTCATTCTTTGCCGTTTCATTTGCCGTATCAAGATTGAACGTAATTCTAATCAATTCTGACACGCTTATTTGCCGTTCTGAGGCTATCTTTTTTAATGTCTCATATTCTTTATCATTCAAGGAAATAACCCTCTGTTTACGCCGATTTTCTGCACCTACAGTAATAGGAGCACCGGCCCCCTCTCGGAGACCGCCCCAGTTTCTATCGTTTGCCATTATATAACCTCAATTCCAGTTTTTGCCATTTCAAGATCAATAATATGTCCTTGCGGATATATTATTATAGTTTGACTATCTATATATCTATAACTTTTAAAATAATGAGCGTAGTCATTAAGCATTGTTATTTTGTACATTATATCACCTCTATCTGAAAGCCTTTGCAATAATATCATCAATAATAACGTTTGTCGTTTCATATTCTGTGTCGGTTATTTCACTGTTCATATATAGAGAATATACATGATTAATATATGTTGTTAATTCTCTATATGTATTTATTTTAGCAAGCTGCATTTTACGTTTTATGATACGAACTAGAATATCGGATAATTCATCAGAAGTTATTGTACCATCCGCCTGTAGGCGGATGTACAACTTTAATGCTCGGTCTAATTCGATTACGCTTGTTTCTTTTTCTATCGTTTTCATTTTATTTGCACTCCAAGAAAATGTCTCGCATAGCCTGAATATCTTTAATTGTAGTTTTATTCTTTTCTACATCTTCAATAAACTTTGTTGCAATAAATATAGAGGTTGATAAGTTTCTGCCACAACCCAATAAATGTTTTTTTACTGCTAGGAATAAATCTTGCAACTCGTCTTTTCTAGTTTTCATAATGTTTGTCCTCCTAGTAAATTAAATTGGCTTTTAATAGTTTTGTGTATAATTCATCTACAGTACTTGCCACTGCATATAGATTATTAGTGTGAACGCTAAAACATTCATAACCAGTTCTGACTTGTTCAACTGCTAGATGTTGATTCTTTTTAAGTAAGATGTTGTTTAATTCTTGTAGTGTCATTTTGTAAGCCTCCTTATAGCTTAATCACTTCTTATCTTAATTATATTATATAACTTATTCATGATGAAGTCAAACGTTTGTTCGTAATAATTGCAAAAAAAATAAGGGCACCTACTGTTATAGTAAGTGCCCTATATATAACTAACAGAATTCGTCTGCATATCTACCTTTATGCAGTAAGGAGATATTGGATCACCTCCGTCTATCTACGCAACACACCTGCAAGGAATAATGCAGCATTACTAATTGCCCATGTATCACGTTGCCGGCGTAACCTTTGTTCTGTTCGTTTATTATTCTTTATTTCCGCTTTCAACTCGTTCGATGATGCGTAAGCTGCGTCCAATGAGTTCGCTTGCTTGGTTGTTAGTTCCGATGCTTTCGCTAACTCTTGCCCCTGTTTCTCGTTGATAGCTTTGAGCTCGGCCAATTCCTTGCTCCGTTCTTCGTTGATAATCTTCAATTCGTTCAATTCGGTCGCTTGCTTGACGGTTAAGGTCTGAGCCTCGTTCAATGACAAGTTTGAGCTCTTGATTAAGGCGTCTGCTTGTATCAAGTTCCCTTTGAGTTCGTTCCAACTTGTCAATGGCACGGTTATAGTTTGCTCTTGCGGTGAAGTAGCCGTCAATGAGTTGGCATGCACCAATGAGGAGCAACAAACAACTAAAACCAATAATAAGCCGCTTAATAGTAATCTTAGATTTAACCGCATCGAAGTACTTTTTGAGTATCGCATACATATATGCCCCCTTATTTAGTCAAGATCAGACCAACGAGCCTCGTATCCTCTAACATCAACATGTACGAAGTCTTGGTGATAATATTTGCCAATGCCATCGGCACCACATTCTTCGGCAATCTGTGCAAGATAGTCAACATCAATGCCATCGTATGTAATGTCTGCTGCTGTACCCTCTACATGCTGAGAATTAGGTACGCCCCCTACTTCCTCATTATGTTCAGGGCAACGGTAACCACTATTGATATATAATGGCACCCCTAAACGTTCACGAATAGCATCGAGCAAATCCACCAATCGCTTATCGATGATATGGTCTAATTTATTGCGACCATTCTCATCAACCTCATGTCGGTGGCAATTACAAGCAAATTCAGAGGAATCAAAATATTTTCCTATCTCCATAATATTATCCTTTCACAAATAATAAGAGGGCAGCTATTAGCCACCCTCTAAACCCTTATTTCTTTAAAATTCCATCAATCTTGCTTTGAACTAAATCCAATAGGCCTGTGATTGTTGTATTCCCACCGTCTCGCATATTTTCCAATATAGAAAGGAACTCAACGGAGCCAAGATACAACCAAACTAGATTGACTGCAAACGCATAATTGCCGGCCATAAAGTCAAAGCACCATGCACCGGCAGTCGCTAGGCAATATGTTAATACCTTTGTTACAAAAGGTTTTCGCATATGTTTTGAGTTTATTAAGCCCTTACCCCATGCAGCAGGAATCGCAATATACTTATCTGACGCACTGATATTGTCTGGGTTGGCCCCCATATCAATGAGCATTTGATAACCAATCGCCGCCCATCTGGTTATTAGATCCAAAAAGACAAGCATAATGAATATGCCTAACACCTGCACATGTTTCAAGCCTAAAAAGTAAATGCCTAAATCAGCAATCACCGCCAATATAGCTTTGAGTGCAAAGGACTCAGTTAAGGTTTGCCATGCCTCGCATAGAAAATCTGTTACTACTTGCATTGTCGCTCCTTTCCACTAGATTATAGATGGTCGACTACGTCGCCTGCACTAATATATTGATGCATGCTATCATACCATTCAATTCGAGAGGATTGGAATCGAACATCATACACACCATATTGCAACGTACCGATTTTAATAGGGAAACTAATATTATCACCATTATTAAATGTAACCTTTTGAGGAGTTTCTACTATGATAGGAATATTGCCAATAGCATTGCCATTTTTATCTCTGAAAGTGCCATTTCCTGTTACAGGTTGCACATTCCTACTCGTTTTGATTAGGATATTATCAATTTCAGATGCTAACCATTTACCGAGCATTTTAATGGCATTGTATCCAGTAAAGTTTGTTACATTAATTTCTAACTTGCGACCAAACAACTCGTATTTAACGCCATTTTCTGTATAAGTGTCGTCTGGTGTTCTAGTATTTTCATGACTGCCAGCAATTACAGTTTCGCCCACTTTTTCGCCAATAAAGTTGTGATAAGTCAAAGGAATATCATCAACACCCAACGGTTCAATAGAGATGGAGCCAGTTCCATTGTCGCCAATCTCGAACGGAGTTTCCATGCCTGCCACCTTAATAAAGTAATGAGGCTCACCCTCCACGGCGATAACACGTTGGCCTTTCAATACCGTGCCTACTTTCAACGGTTTAAATTCAGTGCGTGGGAACGCTTTACCTAAATTAGTAATCACCGCAGCCAATACGTCTGCAATAGAGTTAGATTTACACCAAACATTGCCATTCAACAACATTGTGCGTGCCTCATCTGCAATGGCACCTACTTTGAGGCTGTCTAACCACTCTTTACGAGTGCCTGTAAAGCCCTCTAATTGTGCAATATCATAAGCACTTAAACCGTCAGCACCATTGCGACCGTCTTGACCGTTTTCACCTTTCATGCCCGGAATGCTTACGTTTAAATTTAAAGGTTTGTCGCCCAAAGTAACCAAAATTTCTTGAAGTGTTTTTGTTTCTGCCATGATTTTGCTCCTTTTAATTAATGCATAGACACATCATGAATAATAGTCATTTCACCCATAATTAACTTATATGTACGATCCTCTAATATTAGAAATACGTCATATTGAGCCTTGTTATAGGCTTTATCAATGCTTAACGTGCTGTCTTTCGGAATGGTAACATAAATGGTTTGTCCACTCACGCTTGTTTCAGCCTCGCAAAGCACTTTACCTTGTTTAGTACGAACCTTACATACGGCACTAGCATTATGTAGGCTTACATCATCGACAATGGTGTATGCCCTCCGCCAATCTTCGCCAATATGTAATGTCTCGTTCTCACGTCTTACAAGATCCATTAATAACCCCCTTACCAGAATGAAATGATAAGTAAATCAGCCTCGCCATAATAACCATACCGACCTGAATTATAAAAATAATAGAAATAGCCCTCTTTGGTTATGCCGCAACCTTTGAACCATTTACCATTTGTGCTTTGACTGGCAGCATTATTTTTAGGGTAGCCACGCCCAAACGAGAAAGTGCCACCATCTGGAGCATCGCCATTAGGAAAGAATACACGGTTTTGTAATGGTTCACCGTGTAACCAATGACCGTTATCTAAATCATCAATCCTGCCACCACCCGGCCGTTCGTTCCAATACATGGAGTAACGATTGTTAAAATCACGAATCTTATTCATATCGTTATCATTCAAATATTGGCCTGTAATTTTATAAACGGAACTTTCACGCATTTTTACGTTAGTTAAGTAGTATAAGCAACGCTCAAAATTGTAGCCTGTAGGCAAGTTTATTTTTTGTCCGCTAACTACATGTAAGCTCATGAAGTTGGTATTTTTTAATGGCTCACCATTAGCATATACGCTGTTAGCGTCGATTCTTGAACCGGTAATATTTACACCTCTAATATTGCCATTAGCGTCAACCTCAAATGTGTTAGACGCATTTTTGATAACAGTACCAGTGATTGTGCCGCCTCTTAAATCACCAATATTGGCAGTGATAGAGGATAAGTTATCAACTTGCATTTTATCGGCTGTAACGGAACCGGCTTGCAGCATACCTTTGGTAATGATGTTATTTTCAAACAATGCATCGCCAGTAACATGCAACAATTTACCCTCAATGCGTGTGCCTGCTGGGCTCAAATTAATGCGGCTTACAAGCTCAGCACCGTCAAGGCTATTAAGTGCATTATTTACCCTTAACTCAATACCGTTTGAGATTTGAGTTATCTGTGTACCTAAATTAGTGTTTAGATCACTAATACTGTGTTGGAACGCATTGGCTTGGTCGATAAGTTTACTTTGAAAACCGTCAACGCTAGTTTTGACTGTTCCGACTTCATTTTTTAAAGCCTTAACTGCCTTATCCATATCGGATATGCCCAGTTCTTCCATATCTAGTAACTTACTATCGATTTTAGCTTTTACTGCCACATTCGTTGCGTCGGTTCTTGGCCCCTCGCCAAAGATATCGACATAAGCAACACTGACAGAATATACACCGGCCTCGATAGGAATACTCATTGCATTAGTAGATGTGAAATATACAGTATTATCAACATAGACATTGGCACCCTTGCAGCCAGTTGGAATGCTTTCAAATACTACTCCAATACCGCTAATAGTACCAGTTAATTTGACATTCGTAGGTTTAGGTGGAATTGGTACATTATATGTAACCTCAGCCGGTGCACCATAGCCTTTTGATGGGTTATGTGCGTATAAATAGACTTTGCCACTACGTTCACGCAGCATACCACTATAAGTAGTGTTGTTACTTTTACCAATTAGCCCATCGGTTTGGCCTGTTCGTGTGTCTAAACGCAATTCATAGAAATCGACGTCAGCATTACGAACTTCAAGCCAGTTAAAATTGGCCTTATCACTAAACGTGATAGAAAAGCCTTGCGGTGCATTAGGCACTTCCGTTTTCATGGCTACAGTAATGGACTTTGTAACACCTTGCGAGGTGTTCCCATGTACGTCCTTAACAATAGCCTTTACTTCGTAAGTATGCCCAAGCTCGCAGCCACTAATAGATATTTGGCCGTTACCATTACCGCCATACTTCCATTTTGCAGTGCCCTCACGATACCATAGCTCGACCGTATCAAAGCTATTGATTTGAGGTACATCAAATTGAGCCACCACATCAAATGACAATACACCGTTACCAATTTCATAATATTTAGTGAATAACGTTAAATTATCCACTTCTGGGATATAATAAGGCACGATTTTATAGGTATACTCTTGCACTTCATCAAACCCCTGTTCATTACTACCGAACAGATTTAACGAAGTGAACTTGAGATAAATCGTCTTATTAATATCTTCCTTACGATAAGGATAACGGAATAAAGCCTCATCAACTCTGACAAACCTTTCATTCGCATTATGGTTAATAGCATTAGTGCCATATTGCCCACGAACTAAACCTTTTAGCGTATACCAGTTGTCCGGATGAGTTTCTACCGTTTCATAGCTCAATGCCTCGCCATTTATCCAACATAACGTATTGGCACGTTCAGCATCGACATGTGTTACAGTTTTCAACACACCTTGATTGAGTACTACATCACATACATTGGCGGACTTATCAAACGCATTTTTGGTTCTGCCCATTCTAGCTTGTTGTGTGATAGATCCAATACGTCGATAGTTTTCGCCTGTATCAGATACCCATACGGAGCAACCACCCCAACCGCTCGGAGCATTAACCCCAACGAATACTTGATTGCCACCTACATCGCCAACGGTTTGGAATATAGCAACATCATTAACGCTCGGTGCAGCTTGGTTATAATCAATAAATGGTCGTTCATTTTCATGTACATTGTACTTTGCAGGAGCATATGTCCCTGGCGGTTTACCCTCGGCAGTTATTTCTAACTGTCCGTCGGCTGCCTCAGATACAGATGTTATGACGACAATTTGATTATTTAAGCCACATAATTCGTCGGTTAACGTAACAAGGTCGCCCGGCTCCAATCTACAGAACGCCCAATCTAAATGGAATGTATATTGATTTTTAGCATATAGCCGTTTCATGGCTAATTGCTCCGCATAGTATTGAGCCCTAGCCTTAGTATATAGATAATGTGCTGACTTCTTGGAGGCTGGCTTTAAACCATTTTTTTGCACATCGGCTACAACCTCGAAAGCGACTGTTTCCTTTTCATAACCATTCGCACGATTAATAAATTCAACCGTAGCTTGGTTATAACTTTCTGAGCTGTCCTTTCTCTTATATACAACTAACTGCCCATCGCTAGACGGAATAAGATCATCTGCATTTAGGTTATATTGAATTTGATTATAAGGCGTCCATGTGCCTATTGGCTTATCTGCTAACGGTACGATTTTAAGTCGGTCTGTAGACCAAAAGACCAAACTATTTGTAATTTCAGCGATGTCATTAATTACAGTTTGAGCCTTGGTACTTTTACTGTCAGGAGGTGTACTGATTAATATATCAGATGCCTTGCAATACTCCCTGTAGTGTTCTAAACCGTCAATGTTAACATCATCAATGCCGATAGACTTTAACACATGCACAATATAATCGGCAGGGTTAACGTCTACACCGTCGCCAGTATCTAGCAACTTGCCTTTTATTTCAAAGTTGTATTGCGGTAGACTTCCTCGTTCGCCTAGATCAACCACACCGGCCATATATGCCAAGCCACTATAAGGCAATGCCTTATCCGGATGCTTAGATAAAACATAAGGCCACGGAGCTTGTCCGTAATCACCTTTATATGCCGTAAGTTCAATCTTTTCATTCGGATAGTTGTATATTTCCTTATCTCGCCATACTTTGCCTATACCTTGTATTGGCCCCTCACATAAGCCAATCGCACATGCGACTGTATATGTGTAGGTTATTTCAGTATGCTTTGAGCCGCCACCTTTACCAGTTCGTGTAGTAGTTTTATGTTCATGAGGGGTGAAATCATCATAATAAATAATGTTGCCACTCAATCGTGTAGTGCCTAGTACTTCTGGAACTACTTCGCCGTATGATGCCGTATTGATTTGAAAATCGCCTATCATATCGGCTCGATTGGTAGTGTTATGCCCTCGACTAAATAGAAAGCCCATTATTTACCCCCTTTTCTAAACCTATAAACTGCACGTAAGCGACTTCTGCCTTTAGCGTCATAGAATAATACATCGTCAATAGATGAATAGATGACGCCTAGATCAACAAACGCATGCACGACTAAATTATTGCCAACATAAACGGCACCGTGAGAAATGCACCGCCCATATTGGTATAGTAAGAAATCACCGATACGAATATCATCAATAGGAACCTCGTCAGCTACTTTTTGAACGTACTTTAGGTACTTTTCTTCGCTACGATGTAAATGCCATTCGTTAGAATAATTTTCTATTTCTAATGCATCTCGTTTCATGAGGCCACTATCAACCAATGCAGCAACCAACAAATAGGAGCAATCGACACCAACACCATGAACCATAGTATTATTTTGATACGGTGTGCCTATCCACTTCTTTGCAGCCTCGGCAATCATTTCACCTGTTGTCAATCTCATCGTATCGTCTCCTTTAACGGAACGTAAGGCGTTGCCCTGTTCCTACTAAAATTATTGAACTTAGCCTTGCAAGTTGCTGGCGTTTTGTCGCAGCCCGGATAGATATAAGCCACATCGCCAACATGAGGTGCAGTATTAGTCACACTCATATAGACGATTGTATTCGTAGCACTATCCATAATTTGAGTTGCTTGCCCTGCTAGTGGTCCGCTTATCCATTCCATACCACCGGCAGTGTAAAAGCCATTTTCAAAGCTAGTGTCAATCTGCACGGTATTAGTACCAGTAACGGCTGTTACGGTAACACGCTTGCGATACTTTGTAATATCAACGCCACACTCTTTTGAATATACGGAGTATGGGCATTGTGGATAATATCGTCTGTTAGGGTATTCAATATTGAGCCTTTGGACTACTGATTTTGCATTTATTTTCAATGCAAAGCCACCACCCTGTGTAACTTCACAAATACCCTTGAACAGATCAATACATTCGATAACGTTTCCATTATCACCAAAGAAAGCACGTCTCAAATTCAAAGTCGCACCGTCTAAGCCACCATTATGGGCAACAGTTAAAACAGGTACACCACCAATTTGGTCGGACTGATTAGCAGTTATGGTAACGTTCAACTTATCAACGCTAACAGTACTGCTTGTTGCAATCTTTTCACGTACAATAATTGGCCCATCGCCTTTGTATGTGTTTCCGCCATAGCTAACATCGATGTCAGTGTCTGCCCAGTAGTAAGAAATGCCACTTTTTAATTTGAGTTCATATAAGTCGCACGACACAAACGTCTGAGATGAGCTTAAATGAACGCTTAAAGCCTCGCTAACTTGTTTCATTTATAATCACCTCACCGTAACCAATTTAAACGATTTAGACTTAAATATGTCCTTAAATACTGCCTCGTCAGTGTAGTCGCCACTGAACATGACTTTCCAATAATATGTGTAGTCAGCTGTAATAATAGCAGTTGGTGCTACTCTTACACCCGGTGCCAATCTGATAACACCCTTATCCGATACTGCACTTACTGGTGAGCCATTAGCGTATAATTTAAGGTTTTCAATGTGTGCGACTGGTTCTCTAAAATCACCATACAAGCGAACTGCTTGCCATTCATTCTGAGCCCCAGTACCTAAACGAATACCCTTTTCTTCGTAGTCCTCTGGATCCAACCATAAGAAAGGAACTGTGCCACCCTTTACAGACGCATAAAAGCCCATAAGACGCTTATGTTCTTCTGGGCTTAATATTGCAAATTCTGTTGTAATAGTGTACTGAGGATATTGCCAAGTCGTCATGGTTCGCACTCGACCACTCCCAGTACGTTTTATTTTGGTGTCCCATTTCTGAGCTTTTGTAGACTTCCACGCAAGGGTTTTTATGTCCGGAAATTTCAATAAATCTGCCATTACCATGTACCCTCCGTAGCTACGAATTCCCTATTTTGATTAACTAAAAATTGACGTAAGGAACGACCTGCCGAATTCTCTAACCAATCACCAAACGAATGAGCGTCCATAGCGGATACGTTAAACGTAATGCCACCAGTAGCACCACCACCGGCACGTGCTATACCGGCACCCATTTCATCGTATGTGCTTTCGCTTAGAGGTAAAACGGCCTCTTTATACTTACCCTCGCCAATCTCAGCATAAGTGGAGCCATAAGCCACACCGCCGCTTGCTAGTTTAGGCAACTCTAATCTGCCACCACCTATAGACGCAAAACTTGTTGCACTATTAGCAAGGGACAATGCACTACCGGCCGCCGTGTTAGCACTCCATGCAGCCATACCAGCGATAGCACTAGCACCACCTGTTGCCATGCTAACTTGTTGAGCCAATGCAGCCCATGCCGGATATTGA
>QWCT01001784.1_pt1 | contig 10321 bp, 7 predicted proteins | sample 1972681 | NCBI WGS metagenome assembly QWCT01 (sample SAMN09866701, study PRJNA288562) | Human oral metagenome isolate pre3_saliva, whole genome shotgun sequencing... | isolation source: mouth | host: Homo sapiens | place: USA: California | reverse complement strand
TTTGACCTGTATCAGTATCTGCTTGATCGAGGCGCCGTAGATATTTGGCGGATTCAGGATTCTAATCCGAAAGATGCGGATGTGGCGGTACGTTTCAAGAACAATATCATTGCGATCTTTTATTTTAGCAACGAAGTTGGCAAGGGAAGCAAGTATGGCAAGCTGATGGGGATTAGCGTCTTTGCTGCCGATCCGGATTATCGTCCGGAGTCTTGGGATCCTTCCGCGACGATTACTAAGTCGGCTACTCGTTCTGAGTGGAGCCGGTGGTTTAACACCACCAATCCTGATGATTTCGTTAACGACGCGAAGTATAAGGAGAAGAATGAGGTCGACCATTTCTACTCGGTCTCACCCAATAAGATCTTCTATACCATCAACTCGGCCGGCAAGACGGTTTTGGTTTCGGTGCCGCAGTATTTTGGCGCAGGGTTCGAGGCAACGGTGGGGCGTTATCTCCAGCAGCCTGACCCGTCGTTCATCATCGACCCGCTTGATGGGACTAATATCGGTGGTGAGACCAACTAAGAATTTTTGGAGTTGAAAGACTAGACCAGAACTCCCCATGTTTGGGGAGTTTTTATATTGCAAATTCCGTGTAAAGACTCTGAATCTTAACGTCATACTTGCGGAAAATAAAAAATATGTTATAATAAATACAACTAATCAAATGACTAGAGCTCCTTAAAACTCTAGTCTTATTCTTTTAGAAGGGGGTAACCTTATGAAGAAACTGTATCTCGCAATTGCAACTCTGGCACTCGCTGCAACACTTGCAACTGGCTGCGGAAATAATGCTGGGGCTACCCAGGCTGATTCCCGCACCGAAACTAGCCCTAATGTTGACGGAGGTGCTTACTCATATAATGAGCCTGGTTCCGATGTCAGCTATGACTCATCTAAGGAGTACAACTCTGGTGACGAGAACGGGAGTTATGTTCCGCCCAAGGTGGGTGGTTCTCGTGATAAGAGTGGACACAATTTAGCAGAGATTTTTAAAGGCAAACCGAAGGTCGACGTCGAGAAATACATTAAATATTCGTATCGCCAGGCAGATACAAATAAAGAGAATCCGGTAAGTGGATTTTTCAACCTCGAGGATTACCTGTATGCCTATGGAGCAACTGAGATTAAGTATCTTGGAGTAAATAATGGTAGTCTAGCCTACGGCGTTAGATTTAAAAATGGTATCATTTTGGGAATGCTTTTTAATCAAAACCAAACATATGATGACCACTATAAGGACTACTATCTTTACAATATTGCTGTTTCTGCAGGTACACCGAAGTATGAATTTACTACTTACGAGGCTATTGACTATGCTCTTGTAGAGAGCACCGATGGACAGGCGTCATGGTCGAGACTGTTTTATGTAGATGGTACGCGACCTGTTGATCCGGATTATAACCAGACTCACAATAGATTCACGGTTCTCGATGTTGATAAGTTTGGTAAATGTGAATCATTTTACTCTGTCGGCCCCACAACGGGTGGCCGCACCCTGTATTTAACTGCACAGTTTGACGAGGCTTTTAGAAGAAGCGTGGTTCCATATTTGACTTTGAGCAATCCTTCTCTCACCAAAGACCATTTCAGTGATGAATATTTTCAGTGAATCCTAGAGTAAGACAGAAGGCTCCCGATATTGGGAGCCTTTTTGCTGGTTCAAAAACTTTTCTATTTTTGAAAAGCTTATGCTATAATCAAAATAACATGGGTCTAGGAATAAACAATATTCAAAACAACTTGAATACAAATAGTTTTACATATGAACAGGCGGGAATCTCTTCCACCGGCCCGACAATTCAAGCTAAGAAAAAAATAAAACCCATAATCCTTATTATTGTCAGCATTATCATAATTCTAGCTGTATTTGGCATCTTCTTCATCCTGAATTCTCCTAAACAAAAGAGAATTGGTTCAAGAAAGAAAGAAGATCTTATTAGCTTTATCAAACTCTATCAGTATGGAGACATGAATGATAAGAAAGATATAAATACGAATCTTCCAGCAAACTATACCTATGCGTACAAGATGCTAAGTGAAAACTACTCTGATAAAAAGCAAAAAGAGTACGCGGATTTAATGACTTCATCCTTATTAAAATATAGCAACCAAGAGATTGTCTATGATTTCTTACTTTACTATACGCAAAATTTACAGTTGTATGCAAATCTGGATAAGATTAAGAACGAGTACCTTAATAACGGCAGTGAATCAACAAATAAACTTATTGAAAATATGTCAGGAGATTTCAAAAATATCAAAGTTGACTACCTTAAGGATAGATTTGATCTAATGACAGAACTATTTAAAAATACAGTTAAGTATTATAGCTTAATTGAAAAGGCTAATTGTATTAAAGATAAAGAAGTCGACAACGCTTGTGAAGTCAGGATTCGCAATGATGACATATATCACCTTGAAATATATAATACATTTTCTGACATCAATGATGCAGAATCAGTAATCGCGGAAAGACAATTGGACTTTTCAGTAAAATTTAATGATATATTGATTAATTTTTATAAAATTAATACGGCAAGTAATGAAAAAGGAACAGAAAATGCCAAAACAAAGAAATAATAAACATAAGAAAAGCATTCTCGAACTAATCACAGCTGTGGTGTTGTCTTCATTACTGACTTTATCGCCGTTATTTAGCTTGGTCTCGCAAAAAAATGATGTATATGCTGATGGTTTTTCGAATGCAGACATCATATTGTTGGAGGCAATCAAGAATGGTCTCAAGAAATGTATTGACAACGGTTTTCTTAAAAAAACAGAGATCCCAAATTCAAATGACTTAAAAGCCGAAAAACTTTACAATAACACCGGAGATGTAAGAAAAGAGAACTTTGTTGCGCTGCCGTATCGTTACGGAACCGGCAATACGCTCAGTGATGGTGGAGTAAGCTGCAAAGAATTGTTTGAAGGTTTTTCTGGTGGTGCAAGTAATTCGTTCAATACTTATCTACAGCTTGGGGGTTCCGGGGCGCCAACAATTACAAATGGAACGGACCCGACAGAACGAAAAAATGCATTCCTAGAAGCGCTAGGTTATAGTTCTGATGAAAGCGGAAATAAACAAGCGACTTGTGGCAAGTTGGTTTACTCTGTTGTGAAAGGAACTATATCTACGGCGAATTTTACTAATACGATTTGTGTGAGTACGGATGCGGAAGGAAACATTGTGTCGTCTCGTGGTGCTGGAAAAAATCTTAACGAAGATGATTTCACAGATAAAGGTGGGGCCAGTAATCAGAACCTAACACTTAAGTATGAAGATGGTGCCATAACACTCAAGGTAGATACTTCAAAAGACGTCGGTAACTGTACATTAGGTCCAGCAAAAGTCTATTCTAGTCAAAAAATTAAGAATGGCAACTCAAGGACAAACGCAAAAGACCTTTTTAATAATTTTTTTGACAGTATTCCAGCAAACTCATTGAGCGATGCGCATTCAGAGGTAATTGGCTCAACTAATGATTTTGATGTAAACGGAGCGCCCGCAGTTCATGGTGGATGTGTCCCTAAAACCCTTAAAAAAGAGCTTAAAGCCGACTCTGTTTTGGTCAGAACTAGCGAATCAAAAAGTTCGGTTAGTGCTGAAAATACCAGCACCAATAGTGACCTAAATGCTGCCATGGGTAAGCATTATAAATATACAGGATCTCCTGACTACGACAAGTTGATGAAAATCCTGGTACCAAATTATTCAGCCCCTGATGATAATACTACAGCACTCGCTAGTGCCTATAACTGGTTTTATCTCCTAAATGATGTATTTAATGGAATAAGTGTTGATAATTCGATCAAGTGTAATAAAACACAACCTAGCAACGGTATCTATCTTAAATACTATAATCGATCCGATGATGATCCAGAGAAATTTGAAGAAGAATATTGTGCACTTGATGAGGCTGCACTTAATCAAAAAAATACTACTGTGATTATGTCGGATGGTGAAGCTGGAAAGGTTAACGGTGCATTAAGGTCGAGTAGTGGGGTGATGATTGGGCTACTTACAGCTAGAGATGTACTAGACAATCTAAATAGACTAGATCTACCTTCACTCTGTGCACAGGATGGAAGTTTTCCGCTCTGTCGTGCTAACCCTTCGGAATGTCAAGAAGATCCGACAAAGGAGGATTGCCGTAATGCTAATAATGCTAGTGAGACTGAAGAAGACGGGCAAAACGGCGAGCAGGCTGCTTGTATGCAGAATGCGGGTGCTTTGGGCTGGATTATCTGCCCTCTGATGTATGGTGTTCGAGACGCTGCAAACGGTATCTTCCAGAATGCAGTGTCGCCACTCCTGCGTGTTCATGAATCAATACTAACGGGTCTAAGTAGTAGCTCAAATTCGCCAATGTACCAAGCCTGGTCGTTCTTTAGAAATGTTGCTAATATTATGTTTGTTATTGCCATGTTGTTTGTGATCTTTTCACAAATCACTGGATTTGGTATAGATAATTATGGCATAAAGAAGATCCTCCCTAAATTAATCGTGACTGCAATTATCGTGAACTTTTCATATATAATTTGTGGCATCTTTGTCGATCTATCAAATATAATTGGTGAAGGCATAAAAAATATTCTTGAATCTGTTGCAGGTAGCACAACTACTGCAACTGAAAAGCTTGGCGATAATGTAGTGGGCGTAATTAATACATTAATAGGTGCGCTTGCTGCCGTTGGGGCCGCGGCTGGTGGTCTTACTATTGCTGGGGCGGCCATTTCAAATGCAGTTGTCTCTGGCTCGCTACTTACAGTTATCTTCCCAATTCTTGCCTTCGTCGGGTCTGCACTTATGGCTGGATTCTTTGCGATGTTGATGTTGGGTCTTCGTCAAGCACTTATCATTATCATGATCGTTATTTCGCCAGTAGCTTTTGTCCTCTATGCAATACCAAATACTAATGGCTTATTTAAGAAATGGTTTCAATTATTTAAGACTCTATTAATGCTATTTCCAGTATTCTGCTTCATGGTTGGTGGTGGATTCTTAGTCTCAAATATCATTATTAAGGGTAGCAAGGACTTCTTTATGACCATTATTGGCGGCCTAATTAGTATTGCACCATATTTTGCTGTTCCATCGATGACTAAAAATGCCATGAAGGGTTTTGATGGCGCTATTGCTGGGCTCGGAACTCTACAACAGAAGGCAAATAATGCAGGAACGAGTATTAATAAGAAAATTACCAATTCTGATGCAATGAAAGATTCTATGCAAAATGCCCAAATTGGTAAAATGCAAAGATATGTTGATAAATATAGGGGAACGGATGTATCTAAATTACAGCCATGGCAGAAAAGAAGATTGAGTAGCGCTGTAGGGTTTCTCAATAAAGACGGTCGTAAGACTGCAGCAATTGGTGCGGCAATGAAGGAATATGACTACAATAATAGTCAAGAAAATGTTGATAGGATTAATACTGCAGAAATGAATGCCCTAAATGATACTGTAAAAAGTGACTTAATGAGCTCATATAAATCTGGAAACCTGAGTACTGATGAAGCGATCTCGCAGCTAAACGTCGCTCAGGGATATGATTACTCAACTGGTACCGCTGAGGCAAATCGGGATAATGATAATAGAATTCGCGCACTCAGTTCTTACCTTGCTTCAACTAAGGATGGACAAAAAGCACTAGATGAGTTTATGAGTACTGGTAGATACAATGGCAAAACCATGAGTACAATCATGGGTAATTCATCTAAGCGAGCAAAGGCCGTGATGGGTAGGAATATGATCGACAATCATGCCAATTTACGAGATAAGTATCAGGTTGCTTTTGACCAATTCGAAAATATGAGGGGAAGTGGAGAAATCGAGAGTATGACCGATGCCACTAATGGTCAAGCTGCACCTGGACAAGCCTTAAATTCTGAATTCAAGGATTCCCTATCGAATGTTGCTGGTAGGATGGATCTCGACGACGAGAATAAGCTGGGCAAGCAAGACTTTAGGAAATTCTACAATGAGAAAAATGGTGTATCAAGTGCAGTCTTTGGGACGAGTGATACTGAATTTAAGAAGCTACAAGGTCTTGCAGATGCACGTATTAAGCAACTAAAATCTGATACAGCTCTAATTTCGGGTCTATCGGACGAAGAGAAGAAATTCCTTTCACTTTATAGCACTGGTGGTGTAGACGCTAGCACGATTAGTAACGTTCTATATATGAAGGACGCAGGTGGTACGGTTACAGGCACTATTGAACAGTCGTAGTATTCGGTTGAATGACGCCCAGGTCTCTGGACCTATAGCCTATAAAAATAATACCTCCAGTGAGGTATTATTTTTTATCGAATATGGATCTCTACTTCTCACCCGCGGCGGCTAAGACATTTTCAAATAACACTCCCACGGTCAATGGACCGACACCACCGAGTTTTGGCGTAATTGCCGAAATGTCACTTCGTTCACGAATCTCATCTGAAATATCACCAACTAGCTTACCGCCCTCACTTGCCGTTCCTGCATCGACAATCACCGCGCCAGAACGAACCATCTCCGAGGTGATCAAATCTGGTACCCCAGTTGCCGTCACGATAATCTCATAGTCTTTTAATTTTAAAAAATCCGAGCCGCGGTGAAAAACCTCGACTTCAAGGCTAGAATTCTGCCACATGGAAATTAGTGGCTTCCCCACCAACTTTCCGCGTCCCACCACCGCAATTCTTTTCCCGGCAAGGTCAATATTATATCCGGTAAGTAACCAGTTAATCGCCGTCGCCGTCGCACTGTCAAACCTTCCGCGCCCAGATAGGCCATCAACGTCTTTCTCTGGCTGAATCAAAGAAACTATCTCCTCAGTAATCTCGCGGTCGACAAGTGGCAACTGCACAATAATTCCAGACACTGTCTCATCCAGGTTGGCCTCAGTTACGGCTGCAACTAGCGCCTCGCGCGTTGGCTCAACCTTTGCATCGACCACCTCGACACCAATATCCTCTCCGTATTGACGCTTCAGTTTTACGTATTTCTCAATCACTGGATTATCCGAATCACGAATAATCACGAGCTTTGCTCGCTTCTTATTGCTGCGCAAAATCTGCACCAGGTGCGCCTGCCTCTCTTTGACAAACCCCACCAGCTCTCGTCCGTTCAGTTCTTTTACCATTTATTCTCCAATTTCGTCTGGCTCTTGTTCAATCCTAAACCCGAACTTCTCAAACACAATATTCGCAATTTCATCGCGTGCTGCTGCAAGATCGGCATAGGTTTTCGCGTCCTCATTGATTAAAATTAGGGCCGCCTTTTCGCTCACTTTCATGCCGTGGAAGACCTTACCTTTAAGCCCCGCCTCTTCGAGAAGCCAACCAGAGTTCACCAAATTAGTACGTTTTTCTGGAGAGTCTGGCCCCACCTCTTTTGCGTTGCGCCAAACCTGGATTCCGCGAGCCTCTGCCTCGTCTGCTTCCTCATCGGTTAGGTAAACATTCTTGAAGAAGCTACCAGCACTCGCAATCTTCTCAGGATCAGGCAACTTGCTATTTCGTACAGCCTTCACCATACGAGCAATATTGAGTGGGGAAAAATCCGTCTCGTGATGTTCATCTATATAGGCCTGCAGGGAACGATAGAATGGTGGGTTGAGTTGTCCTTTTTTCACGCGCACAGTTGTGGCGTAAATAAAGTAGCGTCCGACATTTTCTCCAGAGTTAAAAATCGACTTGCGATAGCTCATCTTCATTTCGCTAGCTGGAATTACCACAAACTCACCGGTTTTTGTGTCATAAGCATCAACAGAAACAATCACCTGTGTCACCTCTTGTCCGTAGGCGCCAATATTTTGTACAGGTGCCGCGCCCGCAGTGCCTGGAATTCCCGCCATCGCCTCGATCCCGGAATATCCACGCTCAGAGACATACGTTACAAGGTCATCCCATTGCTCGCCGCCATAAGCCTTAAAGTAAGCTATGTCGCCACCTTCAGAGCTTTTTTCCTCAGAGTTTCTATCCCCGGAGCTTTTGCCCTCAGGACTTTCGCCCTCAGAGTTCTCATTCTCGGAGCTTTTACCCTCAGAACCTTCACCTTCAGGCCTCTCAACTTCGGAAATTCCCATAATGCGGTCAAGGATAATCACTCCGTTGAACCCCTCATCTTTTGCAAAGGTATTCGCGCCGCCGCCGAGTACACAAACTGGTAGATTGTGTTCCTTGGCAAACTGATAAGCCTCCGGAATTTCTTCCTTTGAAGTTACGGTAATCACATAGCGTGCTGGTCCACCAATTCTCATGGTTACGAGATTTCGGATCGGCACATTTTCTTCAATTTTCAACTTTTTCCTCCTCTTTTGTGAGTTATAATACCTAATTTTAACATAGATTGACAAAAAGCATATTACATTGTATAATAATAATGCTTAGATACACTACCTAGGTGTGCTACGTACATTTTGGGTAGTCTTTTTGTATCTTGTCAGAGTATGAGGAAACCTCATCGCAAGCCACGGGCTCTGACGTAGGAAAGGGGAAGATATGGAATACAAGGCATCGAAAGTCAATGGCAAGAAGTACATCATGCAGGAAAATGGTGAGATCATTGGCCTCTACCTGACTGGTAGAAAAAAGACCTATGGTCTGAACGACACTGTCGAGATTAAATCGATAGTGATACCTGAATCAGAGGAGACTGCAAATGGCTCAGACGATTCCTTAGGTACGGTTAATCCGGATGGTACGATCACTCTGGGCAAGGCATTAGACTCCACCACTCAGCTTCAAGGCTCCATTATCCAGATTCTCGGTGATGACGACAGCGCAGACTTGATTGTCCGTACCAGAGACAATAAGCTTTACAGTTTTAAGACTGAAGAGGTCCATCTGGCTGGTGTCAGCAATGCCACCTTCAATGCTCGGCGCAGTTTATTTAAGTCGGAACAGGAATGGATCGACGACCTCTCGGATGTCTGCCGGAAGTTTGATGATCTGAACAGAAACAAGCATTGGTCGGAATCGTATCCCGTGGATGAAATCGTTGAAATTTATGGTGTTATGCAGCGACTCAAGGAAAAGGATTATGGCCAATGGGAAGACAGCGCCATTAAGGCACGTTTCAATGCGGTCTGGACCGAAGTTCGCACCGCCTACAGTAACATCCTGATCAATGACCGCGACGATGATTCTAAGGATGTGAATCCTGACGACTCAGAATCCTGACAACTCAGAATCGGACGACTAAGCTATATATCTTAACGGCTAGGTCGCAGCATTTGGCGTCTGAATCACTTAGTCCAAACTTCAAAAGCTACCAGAGTCCCCAGCGTCTTGCTGGGGATTTTTCTTCCAAAAGATTTTACCCTAGTCAGTGCCAGGGAATTATGTTAAAATATAACAGATAAAGAAAGGCACAAATGGCAGTTAAGAAAAAGAAGATTGTGATTTCAAAACTTAATCGTAACAATAATCACAAACACAGCGAGAAACGCAAACGCAATAAGTAATTAAAAGTTCCCCTAGGGAACTTTTCTTTTAGAATTAAGATCGGAATTATTTACTTCACGGGTTTACTTTATAGAGATAAAACGAGTGATAGAGTTTTTCGTATTTTACGCCCGGAATATCAAATGCATTGGAAATAAAATATAGTTCCTTGCCAAGTCTGGTCGCCTCTTGTTGAACTTTTTGAAAAATCTTCTCCACGTCACGCGAGTCGCTAAACGTATATACGACGGTTGTATTTTCTGGGAACTTATAATTTAGGTAATTTTGGCAAACCACCTTCGGTAATGGCCTTATCTTGCGAAGGCGAATCCTGGAGAGGAAGGAAAGAACTGGGTGTAACTCAATGCCAAGCGTCTGTGCTCCCATCTCAGCTCCAACTTTTAAAACCACTCCATCCCCCGACCCCATATCGATTAATAAATCCTTCTTGCTGAGCGGATATAATTTCTTAAACATTTTGCGAATCTCCGCCTCCAAACTCGGTACATATGGCGCCCCAAAAAATACGGTAATCCCAAATATAAACGCCAGTCCCATAATGATTAAGGACAAAATATGTATAATCTGAAAAAAGTTAGAGGAAAAGTGGTTCATAAAATTATTCAGGAAATCATTCATAGTTCTATTGTATCCCAGAAACCCATGAAATTATCTATAATCTACATACGGTTTTATTCCGCATGTGGTTCTAAGAGCGCGCTGTGTGGATTCTTGAAATCGAAAAATCGCGCAATATGTGCTAAACTAAAGATGTTGCACCCGTAGCTCAGTGGATTAGAGCATCTGTCTTCGGAACAGAGGGTCGTGGGTTCGAATCCCTCCGGGTGTACCATACTTAGCGGCGGAAGCCGTTTTTTATGTG
>QWCT01001777.1_pt1 | contig 10336 bp, 7 predicted proteins | sample 1972681 | NCBI WGS metagenome assembly QWCT01 (sample SAMN09866701, study PRJNA288562) | Human oral metagenome isolate pre3_saliva, whole genome shotgun sequencing... | isolation source: mouth | host: Homo sapiens | place: USA: California | reverse complement strand
GTGATTTTTGCAATATAGGTCTGAATGCGGGGTAGTCTGAGCCCGTCGGTACTTGCGAAAAACAAGAGAAACGCAGTTTTTCGCTTAGTATCCGTTACGCGGCGAAGCTAGCGAGAGCGTGCCCAAGTTCAGACCTATATTGCTTAGAAAATTATTTTGATTTTTTTACAGCCCCTTTTAATTCTTTTATTTCTTCGGGCGGAAAGATCCATAGTTCTTCCCGGCTTCCATGTTGATTCCTCTTGCTTTCGCAAGTTCCGATACGGTAACGAGCTGATATCCTCTCTCTTTCAATGCCGGAATAATCTGCTCTGCGGCTTCTGCACTTTGCTTATAAATAGAATGCATCAGGATAATGTCGCCATCCTTTACCTGGGTTAAAACGACATTGACCGTATTATGGGTATTCTTTGTCTTCCAATCCAAGGTATCAATAGACCATAAAATCGACGGCTGCCCTGTTGCTTTTAATGCCGGTTTTACACTCCCTGACGTAGCTCCGTAGGGCGGACGAACAAGTCTCACGGACTGCCCGGAGTACTGCCGTAAAATCTCATTCGTCTTATTGATAGATGCCTCGATTGCCCCCTCGGAAAGCTTGGGAAGGTTTTCATGCTTATAGCTGTGATTTCCAATTTCATTTCCTGCTTCTGCCACACGCTTTACCGTAGAAGGAAATTTCGTTGCCTGTGTTCCTACGTAGAAAAAGGTGGCTTTCGCGTTATTCTTTTGTAAAGCGGTAAGTATTCTATCCTCATAATTTCCCGGACCGTCATCAAAAGTCAAAGCGACCATAGGCTTAGACGGATCAACTTCATGCTTTCCCTCATTTCCGGAACTCTTTTCTTCCACAGCCGCCTTCTCTTCGCTTGGATTTTCACCTTTAGTTACAACCGTAATCAGGATTCCGTCGATGTGTTTCCCCCCTCCGACAGGATTACTATCTTCTCCGTTCTTTGCCCATGGCTGCCACTCCCCGAGAACAAGTGTGCGGTAATAAACATCATATTTATCCTTCAGTTCTCCGTTCAAAAATACGCGGATGCCTTCAAGCGGCATTTCCTGCCCTTCCCCGATGGCTTGACCATTTTCATACGTGTTGGACCAACCCGATCCGGAAATGTTTGCCTGATACTGAATGGTACCGCTCATTCCCTCCGGCTGATGTTTTAGACAAATCTTAACCCCTGTGGGATAGGCATCGTTTCTACTTTGGCGTTGCGCATCATTACTGTAGTTTTGAAAGCCTATACCCTTATAATACAAACTGTAATAGCTCTTTAGACGATGTCCCTCATTTTCTTCCGCATAGCTTGTCTTCCCCAAAAGTAAAAGTCCAAGAACGGCAAGGAGAAGGACTAAGATAAATGAACTCATTCTGTTTAAAGATAACGACGACTGCGTCGCTAAGTCTTTCTTTTCTTTTATTTTTCCCGAAAAGGTTTGAAGAATTTCCATGTCTGCACTTTTCATCGTTTCACTCCTTTTTATTTTTCTACTTTTTTATTTTTCTACCTATTTATTTTTCTACCTTTTTGTTTTATCCGGCTTCTTATTTGTAACCCTTTGTTCATGACACAAATCTTCTATGCCAAGTCTCCTATTACCATTATGGGCATAACCAGTTCTCCACTTGCCGCATTTATCATTATAGACATACTTAGCTTTTCATTCGTTACATTTTTCCTCCATATTTTCTTACAATAGGCCTATTATCTTGCAATATCTTTATTTCCTTGCAATATGCCTATTTCTTGCAATATGCCTATTTCTTGCAATATGCCTATTTCTTGCAATGTCCCTATTTCTTGCCATATCCTTATTTCTTGCCATATCCTTATTTCTTGCAATATGCCCATTTCTTGCAATATACCTATTTCTTGCAATATACATAAAGTAAACGAGGCACCGTGCTCTTACACGCGATACCTCGTTACTCTTCTACTCCAAGTATAGAGATTAATCTTCTGCAGCTTTTACATCATCATAAAGATGGCAGTATACGATATGGCCGTTCCCCATATCCTTCTTTTTAGGAACCTGAGTCTTACAGATTTCCATACACTCCTTACAACGGGTATGGAACTTACATCCGGAAGGCGGATTCGCCGGGGATGGAATGCTTCCTTCCAGAATGATTCGGCTCATCTTAGCCTCCGGATCCGGAATCGGAATCGCGGAGAAGAGCGCCTTCGTATAAGGATGAAGCGGATTGGCAAAGAGATCCTTCGTATCTCCGAACTCCACAATATTTCCAAGATACATAACACCGACCGTATCGGAAATATGTTCCACTACGGAAAGGTCATGAGAGATAAAGAGATACGTCAGTTTGAACTTCTCCTGCAAATCCTCCAGAAGGTTAATTACCTGTGCCTGAATGGATACGTCCAGTGCGGAAACCGGCTCATCGCAGACTACGAACTCGGGATTTAAAGCCAAAGCTCTCGCAATACAGATTCTCTGTCTCTGTCCGCCGGAAAACTCGTGTGGATACCTTCCCTTATGGAAGGGCTGCAGACCGCATTCATCCATGATTTTATCGATATATTCTTCATACTTGTTCATCGGAACGAGCTTATGCTCCTTCACCGCTTCTCCGATGATTTCGCCAACCGGAAGTCTCGGAGAAAGAGAGGAGAAAGGATCCTGAAAGATGATTTGCATCTTGGTACGCATCTCATTCATCTCATTCTTCGGAATATCGTAAACCTCTCTTCCGTTAAAGAGAACCTGCCCGGCAGTCTTTTCCCCGCCAAGTCGTAAAATTGCTCTTCCGGTAGTGGTCTTTCCGCAACCGGACTCTCCAACGAGGCCCATGGTCGTTCCTCTCTTGATATGGAAAGAGATTCCGTCAATTGCTTTTACCTGACCGACAACGGTATTGAAGAATCCGCCCTTAATCGGAAAATATTTTTTTAATCCGTTCACTTCCAGAATATTCTCTTCATTGTGAACAATAGGCGTGAACTCTTTCATTTCGCTTTTTTCCATCATTTCCTCGTTTTCTTCTTTACATTTCTCTACTAATGAATCTACATGGCACTCTGCCTTATCGGCAAGGATTAGCTCCATATCCCGGTTCTTATCCACAGCTTCTCTACAGTTTGCCCTTGATTCAAGCCTATCTATTACTCCGCTTTATCTTGCTTGTTTTCATCATAGAGATAACAGCTGACTCTGTGTGTTTCGGATAACCATACCTCGCCCGGATACAATCCGTCGCAACAGGGCTTTCGCTTGTCACATCGATCTCGGAAATAGCAATAGTTCGGCATGTTAATCGGATTCGGTACCTTTCCGGGAATGGAATAGAGCTTATCCACTTCTCTTCCCACTACCGGTTTGGAAGCCATCAGACCGATGGTGTAGGGGTGCGCGGGATGGGCAAAGATTTCCTTTGCCGTTCCGGCTTCCACTACGCGTCCGGAGTACATGACTACGACATAGTCCGCCATCTCCGCAATGACACCGAGGTCATGGGTAATCAGCATGATAGAAGAATTAATCTTATCTTTTAATCCTCGTAAAAGATCCAGAATCTGCGCCTGAATGGTTACATCGAGCGCTGTTGTCGGCTCATCGGCAATGATGAGCTTCGGATTGCAGGCGAGTGCCATCGCTATCATAACACGCTGTCGCATACCGCCGGAAAGCTCGTGAGGATACATCTTGTAGACTCCCTCACTGTTTGCAATCCCGACCATTTCCAAAAGCTCTATGGTTCTCTTCTTAATTGCTTCCTTCGTATTGTATTCATTTTTATGGAAGAGAAGAACCTCATCAACCTGATCTCCAATCCTGAAAACCGGATTCAAAGAAGTCATCGGCTCCTGGAAAATCATAGACATGAAGTTTCCGCGAAGATGCTGCATAACATTCTCCGGAGTCTTCGTAATCTCATAGACCTTTTCGCCCGTATTTAACCGAATGGAGCCTTCCACAATCTGCCCCTGCGGACGCTGCAACAACTGCATGAGGGAAAGGCTGGTTACGGATTTACCGCAACCGGATTCTCCTACAACCCCGACTGTTTTTCCCAGAGGAACATCAAAACTTACGGAATCCACACTCTTTACAGTTCCCGCATCGGTGAAAAAGAAAGTATGAAGATTTTCAAACTCCACCGCATTGTTCGGATTCTTCATCTCTGTGAGATATTCACTTTCAGGAACATTTTTCCGTGTACGTTTCTTTTCCAGCTTGGATGTAATTGCTTTATTTTCTTTCGATATCCTCCGGGATTCTTTTGCGGAAAGATAACCGTCATTTCTTGCCATAGTTTTTCCTCGATTCTATCGTTTCATCTTCGGGTCAAAGGCATCTCGTAAGCCATCGCCCACCAAGTTGAATGCAAGTACCGTTAAGAGTAAGCAAACTCCGGCTGGAACCCAAATAAATAGATAGTTACTTAGTACATACGTGTTATTCACGTCGTTAATGATATTTCCCCAAGAAGCGAAGGGGAACTTTACACCGAGTCCCAGGAAGGACAGAACCGCTTCCGTAAGGATGACTCCGCCGAGGCTCATAGTACAGGTTACGATGAGCTGCGGAATGACGTTTGGCAGTAAGTGTCTGAAAATACGGTGTACAGGCTTAATACCCGTTGCTTCTGTCGCCGTCATAAACTCCTGCTCACGGAGAGTCAAAATCTGTCCGCGGACAAGTCTTGTGATGGACGGCCAGCCGAAGAAGCCGAGTATAATCATCAGATAGAACATTCGAAGCTTCGGATCGACACGCATCGCATCCATTGCGGCACCGATGATGATATAGATAGGAATAGTCGGAATGCAGTAGAACACATCCACTATTCTCATAATCAGATTATCAACCCATCCGCCGAAGTATCCGGAAATTCCGCCCATAATCATACCGATAATCGTCTCAATGATCACTACGACAAAACCGATATAGAGAGACACTCTTCCTCCATACATTAGTCTCGTCAGCATATCCATTCCGTTCTTATCAGTTCCGAGAGGATGTGCCTTACTCGGCGCGGAATAGGTATCATAGACCATCTGTTCTCTGGTTTGTCTGATGTTGTAGGCTTTAGACGGAGCATCATATTCAATGTTATATACGGATTCTTTACCGTCCGCATCCTGATAGGTAAAGCTCTTACTCTCCGCCTGAATCTCCGACAGCAATTTCTCCTTAAACTCCTTTGACAGCTGGATATCACTCATAATGGTGTTGATAACATAACGTCCTGCCGTTGCATAAACCGTTCCGTTTTTTTCCACGGTGCCGTCATCCGAAATAGTATAGTTCACCCCGTCCAGACTGAAGGAGGATTCCTTATTGCTGTATGCCTTCAGGATATTCAACTGCTCATTAAACGTCGGCGTTTCCGATCCTGCTGCTGTTACCAGGTCCACTGCGGCAAAGGCGACGGGAGTCGCGCTTCCCTTTACACTGATAATATAAAAGTCTTTTCCGGCTTCCTCATAGCTGTAGGTTTTATCCCCTGCGGTAAACTCGGTCTGTTTCTTTCCTTTTGCCAAAACAAACTGTGCCTGTGCTAGGGCGGGGAAAGCATCCTTTTCCGCCTGCTGATAACGAAGCTCGGTGTTTACTTTTACACCGGCATACTTCTGGCTTTGTACATCCTTTCTATAAAAGAGCTGGGACTCCTTATAAGGAGAAAGCGCGCCACCCAAAAAGGAAAAGAGAAACATAGCAAGCAATATAATCATCCCGAATACCGCAATACGGTTTCGGAAGAAACGCTTTGCCACCATGGCTCCGGGAGAAAGGGTTTTAACACGACGGTCATCGTTTAGGGAATACTCCGCCTTACTTTGTTCCTTTTCCGCAGTAGATTCATCTATTCTGCTGTCCGCTGTTACAGCTTCTTCCGCTTTCTGTTCTACTACTGCTTCTTCAACCGCAGTATGTTCATCTACTGTGTTTTTTTCCATATCAGACATCTTTTCCCTCCCTTCCTACGCAATACGAACACGGGGATCAACAACCGCGTATAAAATATCGGTAATTAAGTTCCCGACCAAAGTCAATGCAGCAATAAATACCAGGTAGAACATGGAGAACGGAATATCTCCGGAAATCATGGCCTGATAAGAAGTGTATCCGATACCGGGGATAGAGAAAAGCTGCTCCGTAATCATGGCACCGGAGAAAAGCCCCGGAAGAGATGTTCCCCAGATGGTAACTAAGGTAATCAAGGTGTTTCGGAAAGCGTGATGATAAATAACACGGTGCTCGGAAAGTCCCTTTGCCCGCGCCGTACGAATATAATCGGAGCTTAAGACCTCAAGCATATTCGTTCGGATATATCGCATATAGGCACCGATACTTGCAATCAATAAGGTGATAATCGGAAGCACAAGATGCATGGCAATATCCCATTTCTTTCCCATGGGGGAAAGAAAATCATAATTTCTTCCAACCAGACCGTTTAAATCAAACCAACCGAGCTTTACGGAAAAAATGAGCTTCAGTAAGGATGCCGTAAAGAAGGTAGGAAGAGAAATCCCCGCCAAGGCAAGAATGGAAATGGCGTTGTCAGTCGCGGAATATTGCTTGGTTGCCGCAATGATTCCGAGCGGAATGGAAATCAACATCTCCAGAACCATGACAATCAGGCCCATCCAGAAGGAAATTCCCACTACTTCGGTAAATTTCTGGGTTACCGGCACGGTATACTTCCAGCTGTCGCCGAAGTCTCCGCGGATAGCCTTGGAAAGCCACGCAAAGAAGCCCGGAACAATCCCCTTATCCATTCCATAGGTTGCTTCGAGCTGTTGCATCCACTCCTCAAAAGTCTTGGAACCCGGCTGCTGCGACTTCTGTCTGGCAATCTGTTCCAGATAAGAGGTAGGAAGACTTCTCATCAAAATATAAAGCAAAAAGGCCACGATGAATAAAATCAACACAGACCATAATAATCGTTTGATAATATACTTTTTCACTACAAACCTGCTCTTCCAAATGGGCGGTAAATCTCCCGCATTTTATCCGCTTAGTATCGGGAAAAACCGCATTCCCTTTATTCTTAAGGAACGCGGTTATCCCTCGAAACATGATTCTCGGACTAAACTCTGCAACTTTACTTTGCCAACTGATAGTTCTGAATCTCTTGATACCACTTATAGAAGGATGTCATATCCGGTGTAATGGTATCGATAATGATTCTCTCAGCGGAGAAAGTGGTTACTTCCTGTCTCTGGTAAATAGGAACTTCACAAGCCCAGTCAATAATGTCATTTAAGCAAGCCTTATACATCGTCTTACGATATTCCTGATCGGTAGACTCTCTTGCCTGCAAAATCATTTCATCGAGCTTCGGATCTTCAATCTGATACATGTAGTTGGAACCGCCCGGCTCTTTTCCGCCATTTGCAATGTCGGAATAGTAAATCTGGTACATATCGGGATCCGGTGTTGCATTCCATGCTGCACACCACATCTCAGCCTGTCTTGCCTGTAACTTGTTCCAAAGATCTGCCGTGTTGGAAAGGTCATTAATCGTTAAGGTGATTCCCATTTCGGCAAGGGCCTTCTTTGCCTCGGTTAAAATCATGAAGGAAGGATGGTCACCGTTTCCGCTTCCGCCGATCATAACCTCATACTCCATCTTTGCGCCTGCAGGTGCTGCCGTAATCTTTCCGTTCTCTACGGTGTATCCTGCCGCCTCGAAGAATCCGAGAGCCGCCTTCTTCGCTGCCGCATACTTATCTTCATCGCTCATGCCGGAGGTATAAATCGGGTTGCCCTGTGCATCCTTGGAGAATGCAATTTCATAGCCGTCATCGGTAGGCTGCGGAGCTGCCCAAGAAGTGTTGGAAATCGGGTAGTTGATGACACTTGCTCTGTCTCCGTAATAGGTGCTGATGGCAAGGTCTCTATATGCGGAAAAAATGGTTGCAAATGCACGACGAAGGTTCTTCGAAGCATCGCTTCCCGGCTCTTTGTTTACGGAAACATTGTGGGTATTGATTCCGATATAGCCGTATCCTAAAGCGTCAACCGCTACAGTATGAATCTTATCACCGGAAAGCTCTCCGTTACTGTTTGCCTTCTTGATGGCGTCTGCCACTTCCGTCGTGAAGGCAGGAGTAGCAATATCTACGGTTCCCGCCAGAATGGAGTTCAATCTGTCGGCTTCCATTACATAATTCACTCTTAAATTCTTTACCTTCGGTACGCCGTCAAAATAATTCTCATTTGCAGTAAAGGAAATAACACCGTTCTCATACTTGTCAAAAACATAGTAACCTGCACCGAGCAGCTTGGAGGTCTTTTCTCTTATAGAGGAAAGATCACCCTTCGGGAAACCGAACTGATTCTTATCATAGTCGAACTTTGCCTTATCACCATAGTAATGAAGCGGTGCTACATTGATAGCCAGCTGATAAATCATCTGTGCATCCACTTTCGTCGCGATAACACGGAGCGTGTTCTCGCCGGTCTTCTGAATACCGCTGATGTTCGGTGCGGACTCTCCCGTCTCTACGCCGACAGCAAACTCCTTATAGCTCGGCATAAGATCGGCAAACTGCGTTCCGGCACTCTCTGCCGCACTCATCTTGGATACACTTCCGTCATACTTTGCAAGCATAGCATTGAAGAAGTCCATAGCCGTAGCATCGTCCTTCAAGCCTTCATAGCCGTAATTTGCCGCACAAGCCGCAATGGAATCCCCTTCCTTGTTGGAGCCGTTAGACACGCAAAGGTCTACGATTTCCTTTACAAAAGCATCTACCGCGCTCTTATAGTCTGTCCAGAAGGTCTTCTGCTGCTCTTCCGTCCACTTGGAGAAGTCTTTGTTCTCTTCTCCGGCAGCCAGAATCAGGTTAAAGAGGGTGTCCACACCGCTTCTATACTCCTGCATGCCCTGAATGGGAAGGGAGAAGAAGGAAGCATTTCCGTCATAGGTGGGGTCAGCGAATACATACATGGAGAAAATAACATCATCTACGGTAAGAGGCTCTCCATCAGAGAACTTTACGCCGTCCTTCATCGTAAAATCGTAGTATACGGTTCCGTCACTGTTCTCGGTTACCACGAGGTCTGAAATGCCGTTATAGGTATATTCTTTCCCGTTATACTCTCTCTTCTCTCCTTCAATGCCCTTGTACACTATGGCACCGCTTCTGTCTTGCTGCAGTAATGCTACACTAACAAGGTCGGAAATAGTCTGATCGGGAACGGTATCCGCAAAAAATGGAGAGAACTTTGCATTGAACTCATCCGTTGCAAACACCATGGCACCGGAAGCATCGGCTTTCGCATCTCCGGAGCTTTCTTGATCTACCTTCTTTTCCGCTGTGCCTTTGGAACAGCCGGCAAGAAGTGAGGTGGTCATCACTGCCGCAAGCAGGGAAGCAATGACTTTTTTTCTCATTTTCATAGTACAATCTCCCTTCTGTAAACGAGCTGTCATGCGTTCACGACACTCGCTATAAATAAAATATCTGGTTCATTATAAAGTAAAAAAAGCTATTTCACAACGTCCAATTACAAATTACGCGCCGAAGTCTTATCCAAAAAAAACGGGAAAACACAATAAAGCTCAGTTGAATGAAAAGAATTCCGAACTCCAAACCGGTGTTTTTTTCCTCTTTGGCAAGCAGTAAATAGAGGATTTCTATAAGTAAAAATCCGATTCCGAGAATACAGGATACTGCCGCTCTTCCCTGCAGGTTTTGAAAATATTTCCGGTAAATTCCCCCGTCTATTGCTCCATCCACCGTAGAGCCGTCCTCTCTCCTGACTTTCCCTCCTCGAGAAAGATAAAGGAAGCAAAAGAAGCTCACCGCAGTAAGAACAACCGCCACTACTTCCATAGCGTAGGGAATCATAAGATAGGCCGTTCGGGAGAGTGCCGCCTCGGAAAAGAATCCGGGAAGAAGCATGAGGGGGAAGAGAGGAAGAAAATAAAGAAACAATCGAATATTTTCCTTTTTTCGGATTTCCGGGCTTCTTCGATCCCGGTAAATCTTCTTTCGTTCCTCTATAGCTTCTTTGGAAAGGACGCCTCCGCGATCATAGGGGGATTGAAACATCCCCATTATTCTATCCCCGTAAGATCATAGTCGGAAAGATACTTTGCCGCTGTTTCACAGATTCCTCTTAAGCAGCTTTCCTCGAAAGGACTCTCCATGCCGGCATTCTTTAAGAGCTCTGTAAATACCACGGATCCGCCCTGTCTGGTATAGTCCATATAGTGCTTCCAAGCATCCTTCCGATCTTTCTGCATCTTATTCCAGAATTCCAGAGCCACCGTCTGTGCAAGACAGTAATCAATATAGTAGAAAGGCATGGAATAGATATGGTGCTGTCTCTGCCAGCCTTCTCCTTCACT
>QWCT01001776.1_pt1 | contig 10339 bp, 8 predicted proteins | sample 1972681 | NCBI WGS metagenome assembly QWCT01 (sample SAMN09866701, study PRJNA288562) | Human oral metagenome isolate pre3_saliva, whole genome shotgun sequencing... | isolation source: mouth | host: Homo sapiens | place: USA: California | reverse complement strand
CCACTTGGAACGCGCCTTCCTGCCTTGGCAAACGCCGTTCTATCCCGCCGATCGCCGCGCCGACGACTGCACGCCTTGGCTCGAGGCCTTTGTCAACGCTCGCCGCTGGGTGGAAAGCCACCGCGCCTAAGCGAAGAAAACGGATCGTCCGTTATTGAAAAAGATTCCCCCGTGTGTCGAGCGACGCACGGGGGAGTTTTGGTTTTGTAGAATTGGGTTGGTAAAAAAACTTTATATCTTTGCGCTGTATAGCGTGGTGGGTAATTTATACTGCTCTCCCGAAAAAATATTGCGAGAATGCAGAAGAAAATCAACAGAACACCCAGCCTAAAACTTAAGTTTGAAATACCAAAACCAGAGTTTTTCAAACGAATAGCCTAATTTTGCACTTGCCGGTTGACTCTACATACGAAGAATTTGCGCTTTGTCGAGTAAACTTATAAGCTGGCCGTACATCGGATGTCCGAGAAAATGTGTACCTTTGTTCATGGTTATCATGTTTTGTGGTAAAAACAAAGATAAACCAAAAGGCTGAAGTCCAACAATGGACTTCAGCCTTATTTTATGTAGAGAGAAAAACTTTTACCGGACAGCAATAATTAGAAGTCTGCCATCTAAGTAATTGCCGAGTTCTATATCTGTGACCTCTATAGGAAAGCTTGCGACAATATCGTTATCTTGCCTTTGAGTTTATCATACTCATATTGGAGTTTGTCGAGTTTTTTTGATGACTCCTCAATCTGAGTTTTGTATCTCCCCTCTTGATTTTTTTGCAATATACAGATCTTCCTCCAAGGTTCGTATCTTGTGGAGAGACTCGCTATAGAGAGCCAACGAACCCAATAGGCATATAACGACGACAGCCAATAGGGCGTAGAGCCAGCGTCCAAGTTTATTACTTTGGAAGGCAGGGAGGTGTGCTACTATTTCTTTTTCTTTCATAACCCAAACCAACTAAGGCTTCTACGCCAAAAGGATTGCTTTTTTATTGTGAGTTTGAGGTTCCCAACCTTTATTCGCTGTGTGGATAAGGCTCTGAAAACTTCTGAATACTCATCCATACCCAGCGCTAGGACCTTACCTTTATGCACCTTAGGTCTAATAAACACAGTGAGCGGATAGACCCCAGCCTCCTCAGACCACTCTCGATTTAGATTAAAATGCACAGAGCAATACTGATTAGGTCTTATTGATATGTCCAGCTCCTGCAAGAGGAGGAAGTTCTCAGACATCTCCATCATGAGAGTGGCAACTCCCTCACAAGATACCTTAGCATCGTGGCTAAACTGGAGATGGAGATCTAGCGGTGCTTGTGTCTTTGTTTTTACCTCATAATCCTTACTATTGTTGAATACTGGGATCCATGCAATGGACTTAAAGAGAGCTAAGTCTACTGTTGGTTTATCTGGATCTGGAATTGGAGGAGGAGGGGGATTCTTGCGAATGAAACTTTCCATCTTTTGGGCTTCATTGGCAAGCATCCGTCCCCAATTCTCTGCAGAAGGTCGTAGCCTTGGATTGCTCCACCCCTTGTCTTTATCAAAAGCTTGCAAAAACATATCCCCAACTGCTTTTGGACAATTCCTGAGGTTCGCATGAAATTTACTTACGACATCAAAGTGCTTAGCCATAGTCCCATGTGGATACAGCCCCTCATCGATCATAGAACGTGTTGTCTCGCATCGGTCATAGGGCGGCTTACAAGTCCCTGTGAAGGGGTGTATTAAAAACAGGGATTTATATATGATAACCGACAAAGAGAAGTGATCCCAGCTTATTTCAAAGAGAGAATCCTGTGGCTTTTCAGCAGGGCAATAGTCTGGTGTACACGCTGAGGCGGCAAAAAGAAGTTTACCCGCCTCAGATATTTGTATACTATCTATATCACAAACAGAAACCTGTCCTCGTGCGTTGATTAGGATATTGTCTGGCTTGAGATCTACAAAGACATAGGTGCCTAGGCTATGCACTTGATGTAAGGGCTGGCATATATTGGCCAAGAGTTTGAGGCGTCCCAATAAGCCCATCGGCTGACGCACATCAAAGCGTTCCCAATCACCAGCAGTCCAGTTATTCCAATAACTCTTCGCGCTCTTGCCTGGGAGTTTGATATTGATAATCAGCTGCGAGAGTTTAATGCTACGCTCAAAAGCTAGAGGCATTATAATCCCGACAAAGGCCTTAGACCGATCATACAGTACTGCCACAGGCCAAGAGAGCATCCACATACCCGTAGCGACCTGCTTGGGCTGATGCTCCACCATATAGATCATCTTGCGCTCAAGGGCAGATAGAACCTCACGACTTGTTTGCGCAAGTTGCTTTTCAACCGCCTTGTGATATAGTTTAGCACAATATCCTTTGCAAAACTTTCCAGACGCTTTGATCTTGTATATCGAGCCTTCACCGCCCTTGCTAAGCACCTGGCTATCTAGGGTGATGGCATCGCAAGTATGAGTATAATAGGTCTCCATTAGCTGTGGCGCACTGCTAATAGCATAGTCTTGTCATCGGCTTCGCGAGCTATAGATGGAGTTCCTTGGCTCAGGTACTGCTTCCACTTCTCGTGGAGCTGGTCATCCCCCCCCCCACGAGCTTTGCTTTCACGCACGACCTTCACTAGCACCCCAAAGACCTTCGCCGATGGACGGTTGAGGTCTTCGTAGCACTCTGTCTCTTTGTTCAGCACCGAACATTCGAAGCTAGCTTTCTCCATACCATCTGATAGTAAACATAGGGCATCGATATCTCCCCTATAGACATGACTTTCAGGGACAAGGACACCTCCTAGCTCAGCAAGCCCCTCCCAAGCACTAGTGATAAACAGGGTCTGGTTAGCCTCTTCCCCCTTATGCGGTCTAAAGAGGGGGAGCCACTCGCCGTTGGTGTTGTCGTGATAGCCCCCACGGCCATCACCTATATGAGTTGTCAAAACGCCATGAGGCGAATATACTGCTATCATACAAGTGGCAGAAACATCCTTCAGGTCCACCTTCCAGCTTCTCGCAACTGAGTCAAGATGCTTCTTTATATTATGCATAATGCGCTGTGCAGCTTGTTGCCATATGTTGTCTTCGGGGAGTCTAGCTTGCTCGATAAACTTGCCATAGTGCAAGAACTCCTTGGTCTCTCTAAGAGCATTAAAGCAGACACTCTCTGAACCAACATGTGAATGGCTCGCTGAACCTGCACCGTCAGATACCACACAAATCCCCCAGCCGGAATCTAGCGCCTCGTGTATACTATAGTCTTGGCAAGGGAGCTTAGCACTTATATGAGATGCTCCTATCTGTGAGGCATGTAGTACCGTCCAGCCCGTTGATGCTTGCAGGTCTTCTTGTACCTCTGTCATGACTTCATTTTTCTTATCATTAGCTACAGGCTCCTCTTGTGAGAGAACTTTAGATTTATTGGTAGAGGTAGAACCTTTTTCTCGAACTCTCTTAGCTAGAGACTGTTCTTCAGATTCAGCCAAGCCTTCATCGTCCTCCTTCTCCTCCTCATCTTCATCAAACTCCTGATCGTTAGATCTCTTACGATACCAATGATAGCTGCCATACGCTATCCCCCCAGCAAGTATCGTTATTAGAGCTAGCCCGACTAGGGAGTACTTTGATTCATTTTTGCTCTGAGCCTGCTCCTCTGCTTTTGGAGCTGTGGCTACTTTCGTAGGAGAATCTTGCTTTTTCTTTATAACCACGCTATGCTCCTTGAGTGAATATAATTCTTTTTTCAGGGCTACAATATCTTTTTCTAGTTTTTCAACCTTGGATGATAGGTTGTCAGTCTTTGAATTGTTCGTTTTTCCTTGAGCGAACAATGGCTTGGGCGGGCAAAAAAAACACAAAAGGAGGCAGATAATATAAATCCCTCTCATAAGTCTACTTGAAAATTTGGTAATCTTTAATATCCCCATCAAGCCGAGCCATGAGCTAAAACTTGATGGGAATCTATATCTTATCTTACACCTAGTTGAAGCTAAATGTAGCCCAACCATCGATACTGCCGAGCTGGGCAGGGGAACTATCTCCCGACTCTTTAGCTGTGATGGCTCCGATACTGTTGGATAGCCACTGGAAGAAGCTGACAAAGTTAGTTCCTTTGAGCTTCTGTGCAGTCATGCCTCCCTGGGCAAGTGTATCTAGGACAGACATATTCACATCATCCCCTACACCTATGGCCGAGAAGACGAGAGACTTGTTCTCTTGTAGGCCCTTGAGACGTTGTCCCATAGCAGATACAGGGCTGATGTCATCAGGCTCTCCGTCAGTCATCAAGATAACCCAAGGACGATAGTATTTAATCCCCTTGCTCTTATACCACTCCTTACGAGCGGAGGTTAGCTCTATGCCCTCTTCGATAGCCTGAAGCATCGGTGTTGTCCCACTAGGTGTTAGAATAGGCATTTCGAAGTCTGTGAGGAGGGCTGGTGACTGTATTTGTTGTACTCGTCCGCCAAAGGTAATGATAGCAACCTCTAGACGTGATGCTGCAGTCTCATCCTCAAGCGTTTGCTCTTGGAACTGCTTTAGACCTTGGTTCAACTCTGCGATACCATTGCCAGACATAGACCCCGAAGTGTCTAGGAGCAAGACGCAAAGACACTTGTCTTCGCCGTTATTTAGCTCCTCGTGTGTAAAATCATTATGAGCCATATTTACTTATGAGTTATTTGATGATTACTATCTGATTATTTGCTGATTAGCTATTCATTGTTCGGGCATAACTACCTCCCAGCCCAGTGATGGACTGGGTAATTTGATTGAGTACTCTCTGTAGATAGGGGATGTCCTCGGATTCTATTCCACCGATTATGCGGCGTATCTGCTGTACATCAGTTGAAGCAAATTGCGAGACATAGTCGTTGTACATTTGCTGGGGTACACCGTTGTCTAGCAGACTTGCACAATAGCGTTCGTAGGTTTGGATGTTGTTGTGTAGTGTTGTCACCACTCCCCTCAAGAAATCCCCAAAGTCGCATATAGCATCGGCCTGCACAATAAGGTCTGCTACGCCACCTTGCCTACTAATAATCTGCCTAGGGCGTGTAGCGCGAGGAGAGATGTTGGGTTGTGAGAGACGGATGTCCCCTAAGGACATCTGCGTGGCTGCCTGCATATGGCTACTTACTTCGCTGATGTAGTATTGTATTCGTGGAAGATCCGAACTCACAATATGCTGCAGTAGATCTTGGTAGCGTGCCTTGTCAGCTTGGAAGTGATTACTTATATAGGTCTCACATTGCTGTCTAGGCACACCCGAATCTATCATCGCTTGTATGGCGCCATGATATTCGTTGAGTTTGTCCATTATCTCTTGATCGGTAAAGCGAACAAGAAACTCGTGTAAATCTTTTAGGGCTTGTAGTTCCCTTATAAAATCTTGTGATGTTTGCGTCATATCTATATCGTTTACTGTTGATTGATCCTTACTATTGGAGGTTCCTCCTTGATGGGGATCTATTCCTTTATCTCGTGCGAAAACAGATGCCATAGGTTCAACTCGATGTACAATGTGTCGCTCCGCAATACCGTGCGCATAGCCTTCATTGTAGCCCTCGACATAGGTCTGCAGTATATTATCTCCTCTAAAGATCCAGAAGCGTAGAGATAAGCCCATACGTAGGAAGTTCTTATCCCTCCCATGTATACCGTCTTGGTGGCCGTCTTCCCAACCTCGGCGATAGTCGTTACTCTCCCACATAGTGCCTAATCTAAAAACATCTTCACGATACCGATAAGCAGAAGAATTAAGACTACGGCCAAGATGTAAGGATGCATCGTGATGGCCCAATATAACCCATAGAGTCCAGCCCCAACAAGCAGAGCGATAGATGTCCATTTAGCTATCTGCTTATAGAGTGCCAGCTCTGCCTCTCTTTCAAACTTGTGCAAGTTCTCCACTAAGGTTGATAAGTCTGCTCTAGAATAGACACCCATACGAAGGTCACTGATAGGTTTGCTATGTCGCTTGAGGGTCTCGGACTTAAACGCTTTCAAAGCCTGGTCTATATCTCCTTTTTTCTGTGCAGTCGCCTTACTCCTCTTTAGTTCCAGGTCTTTTATACGTATAGTTGAAGTGTATACATCAATGCTGTCTCTGAAGTTAACTAGATCTTCTACATCTTCGAGCCATACCTCTCTCTTATCAATCTCAAAATCAAGGATCTCCAAATGATCTTGCTTGAAGAGAAAGAGACAATGCTCCAAGTCTCTTTTGCATTGTTCCAACTCTTTCTCCTCTTGAGTTAGATTATCCATATGAGGCGATTGCCTGATATGCGCAATAGCTTTTTCTACCATTTGGCGCACCGCATAGAAATTATGCATGTCGATAGTCTGCTTATGCGGTACAAGCTTATTTTCTAGGTCATCAGCTACTGCTCTAAGTCTTCTTAGATGATTGACTTCACCTGAAATGTCACCCTCTACTTTGCTTATTGCCTCTAGTGCCTGGGGGAGCAAATCCTGCGCAACTCTCCTTAACTGAGATAGCGGTAGGCTAGGGAGCATATCCAGTAGAGCCTTGACTTTTGACACTGTTACCTGCCAACCATTGCGTTTTGGTACATTCTTATATACCTCACACTTCTGCTCTAGAAGCTGTGCATCTCTATCAACAAGAGCCAGTAAACCAATGTACTCATCAAGCTCTGACTTCAGCGATAGAGGGGTATTGTACTGAGCATACTGTGCCACAAGTCTATTGAGATCCTGCTCTAGTTGTGAATAGACACGAGAGACAGAGATAGCTCCTAGTATCTGATTTAAAGAACGATAATCCTCGCTTAGCTTATCTTTCTTTGCTGACAAGGTATGAAAGCGATCTACCAGGCCTTCATACTCTGTGATAACCTTTGTATATGTTGTATGATCCATAATTATAGGAAGCTCCTTCTGTTTATTATGCTTGGATCTGCATTAAGGTACTCCAAGCTTGGCTATTGGCAAGTTGTTGTCTATCTCTCAGCGTATTATACGGTAATATCAGGTCTCCCTCAGGGTAGCTCAGTCCCATCTCCGAGGGAAGCATGAGAAGCGCCTGCCCCGTAGCTTCTACAACATCTCCTTGGCCGTACCCCCAGATAAGGCGTCTTGAGTCTCCACCTCTCAAGGCGATCTTAATCTCGACATAACGGCTAGCGATCTGGTCATTTACATCTTGTAGGTTACCCATACTATGGGCATAGATAAGCAAATGTATCCCTAACTCGGGTCCCTGCTCAAGCAACTCTTGTAATTGTTGCTGTGCTGTAGGGCTTGCATCAGGGTTTGCAAAGGCAGATGGCCTTACTCTCAGAGCTGGATTAAGCCTCAAGTCTGATAAAACATATAATAGCTCTGGCGCTTGATGCACGATCTGTAAATTATCTCGTCTGTGTTTTAGTTCTTCGTGCACCTTGCATAGAGCATCCTCAAAATGCCCCTCGCCTGCAATCTGGATCTGAGGGCAAGTAGCCAAGACATCTAAAGCCCCAAAAGTGCCTGAACTTCTTGATTGCAGATCATTAATAAGCACTGTAGACCTCTCGTATGCCGAAGTAAACTGCAAAGCGATACTGCCGATAAGTCGTATTGCCGTATGACGGTCGTTGCCTACGATAGCCACATGACTTTTGCTATCACGGTGGAAGGTAAAGCTAGCGTGTTCCTCACGGCAGAAGAGAGGCATACCGAGATATATAATTTCGTTTGCTCCTACCTTGTTGACGCGCTTTGGTCTAGGCGCATCCGTGATACAGGCACTGAGGTCTAGCTCATTGAAGAGCATGCTAGGCAGTTGCTTAGTTCCCTGCGCCTCATAGTGTTTGCTTATCGCCTGTATGTAGCGTGGCAGATCTTTACCCTCATCGATATAAGCTACCTGAAAGGTCTCGTTGTAGCGCTCTTCTCCCATTTCCGAGGTATTGAGTATAGCACGTCCCTTCCTAGTACCAAGCTTGGCAGCCCCCTCATTCCCAATCAATTTTTGACTGTCGCTAGGGTTTGTAATAAGCGAAAGCTTTACCCCAACCTGACTTATATCAGTCTGTACACCTCCGAGACTTTGTGTACATAACCCTATAAAAACCCCTTGCGAGCGTCCTTTTTTATGTATCTGCTCGATATACTTACTCGCCTGCTGAGCTATGGCATCTGACCCTTTGACTAACTCTTGGAATTCATCTATGACAACAAGAATAAAAGGAAGAGGCGCTTGTTGCGTAGAAACTAAAACTCTATTTGCGGCTGATATATCCGTAACGCCTAATTTCTTGAAGATTCCACCCCTATATTCTGCCTCTCGCATAGCTCGTTCCAAAACAGTCAACGCATACAGTCTATTGCTAGAGGCGCTGACCACCTCGGCGTGTGGTAGATTTTGATAGGGCAAGAGGCTTACGCCTGCTTTCATGTCTACTAGGTAGAAGCGTAGCAAGTCAGGCGAATAGCGCGCCGCAGCATTGAGTATGATGTTATGCAGGAGTATGGTTTTACCTGAACCGCTCTTTCCTCCGATAAAAAAGTGAGGTGAGCAAGGCACTGCCTTACTCGAGAAGCATAGCCCCTTGATAGATTTTGAGGCATCTACACCTATAGGCACATCGATATAACTATAATCATAGTCTTTGGGGAGTGTTTGCCATAGAGCCTTTTGCGAAAGTGTCTGTTGCAACTCTCTCTTGAAATCAAAAACTCCACTTCCTACATTTGCTCCCTGGATATACGTTAGAACTGCATCAACCTCGGCGCGACTAGCGGTAGTCTCATAGCTTACTCCTGGGAGTTCACAACTAAAATCATAAGCCTCGCCCAAAAGGCGCCCCAAAGGCGTCTGACCTGTAGTACTATTGCGAGGCTTCAGATCATCCTCATCATAAGAGAAGAAGAGGTATACACCTGCTTTTCTTGCATTACCCTTATAAAGCAATCTTTGCAAACGCTCTATTTCCGTATCACTCAAGATACGTGTGATATCATTGATAAAAACAAAGTGGTATGGTTCAGCCATATCTAAATGCTCCTGGTTATAGTCCCACAAACTTGGAGAATGGCTGAGGTATGAAGTGATGTTACTATTTACTTGTTCCTCAAGTAAATCTATCAAACGAGTAACATCTCGTTGTGTATATATGTAGTGATAGAAGTTTTTAGGATTCTCTTGTTCTCCTAAAGGTGTTGAGATTGGCGAAAGTTGATTGAACCGACCGCTTAGGTCAGCATCAAGCATATAGACGCAACTCTGTCCCAAAGGATAGGCAGTCATAGCCCGCAGAGCAAAATTCAGCAAATGCTCTACGGCAGGAGAACCCAATCTAAAGGCAGTAGCTCCCTCTCTGAGAAAAGAATAGATGAGTGGATATTGTATTGTTTGCTCTTGTTGTACAATACTTGGTAAAGTTTTGACGCCATAGTAGAAACCCCAAGGATTAAGATCCTTGCTCTGAACTCCAGTGATAAGACTTGTACACAAGGGAGCATAGGCGATGGATAGTTGCTCGAACGACTTGAGGGTCCCTTCAAGCATCTCTGCCTCTTGGATAATATTCTTATATGAGAGAGCAACCTCCTGCATAGCTCTATTAGCCAGTTGCTGAATCCCTTGAGTCAAGTCTATAGACATAGCTTAATCTTAAAAATCCCCTATGATCTCTAATAGGGTGTCATATGTAAAAGCGTGAGACCATACTGACATCATATTTTTTCAGCGAGGGTCGTGAAAAGTGGCTACGACCACTCCCATTCCTTTGACATTTTCTCCGGTTCTACTGGCTGAATGAGTCAACGCTTCCAATTGTATACTCCGCTCGGTATATACTATACAAGGCATGTCATGACAAAGTTACAACTTTTTTATTTACTACAAAGAAAAAACGGGAGTTATTTTCACAGCATTGTCAATTCGTAGAGTCAACCGGCAAGTGCAAAATTAGGCTATTCTTTTGAAAAGAAAGCCCGAAGTCCTATTCTAAAGGGCTTCGGGCTGGATTTTTCTGCCGTTTTGAAGTTTACTGGACAGCAATAATTTTTTATGCGGTTATTGTTTCTTCTGAAAGTACGCGCGTCTGTGCGGTCAATCTTCGCGGGTGGCCTCTTCGAAGCGCGCCAAGAGCCAGTCGCTCTGTTGTTCGCGGGTGAGGGACGAGTTGTCGAGCACCAGCGCATCGGGAGCTTGACGCAAGGGGTTCATTTCGCGGTGCGAATCGATGTAGTCGCGCTCCTGCACGTTCTTGAGAATCGCCTCGTAGTCGCCCGCCATGCCCTTGGCTTGCAGTTCGTCGTAGCGGCGGCGCGCACGCACCTCGGCCGAGGCCGTGACGAAAATCTTCAGTTCCGCATCGGGGAACACCGCCGTGCCG
>QWCT01001765.1_pt1 | contig 10371 bp, 4 predicted proteins | sample 1972681 | NCBI WGS metagenome assembly QWCT01 (sample SAMN09866701, study PRJNA288562) | Human oral metagenome isolate pre3_saliva, whole genome shotgun sequencing... | isolation source: mouth | host: Homo sapiens | place: USA: California | reverse complement strand
GGTGTAATAGAATCAATGAAATTAATATATTATTTTGCTACTATATCCTTGTTTTTAGCATTTGCCTATAGTGTAATTCAATATATCCGAAGATCTAATGAAGACATAAACGAAAAATATAGATTGATTAGTTTTAGTATATTTTTATTTGTGCTTTTTACAGATTTAAAGTTCTTAGATACCTTAAATAAAGAATTTAAGTACCTAATTGAGTTTTTATTGTTATCATTTAGTACATACCTGTTTTCACTAATTTTTAAAAATAGTGATAATAAATGGGTTTATTACCTATTTTCTCTCTTTACTATATTGTTATTTTTAATGGCTATCTTATTTTCTATGTAATTGAAAGTTGTAAATACATAATTGGAATTGTATTAATCTTATGGATTATATTACATTCGCATTAATAATGTTAATACAATTTGTCTTTTTATGGATGGAATATTTATTTAGGGAGAAAATATGTGGAAAAACAAATAGCTAATATATTTTTCCTTTTAGGTTTTAATTATCTTATGATTAAGTCTTGGGGGACTCGGAAGGTTATACTTTTAACAGTAATTGGCAACTATTTCTTAATAAGTATTTTAATAGAATCATATTATGGTTTACCTAAATTTATTGAGATATTTAATGCTATTTTTACGTTTAGTATAAGTGTTGCAGGTACTTATGTTTTATGGCGTAAAAATAAAGCAGGGATACTAACTGCTTATGAAAAAAGGGGTTGGCGCTTAATACGCACTCTGGATCTTTTGATTTTTATATTCGTATTATTACTCTTATCATTTTTCTTATTTATAAAGTACTTTTAAGTAATATATTTGGTATGTTATATTACCTTGTGTGCTAATAATGTGTCACATAATTTTGATCAAATATATAAATTTATATTTTACTTTTAGATCACATTAATAAGAGTGAATTAAATAAACCACCTATTAAAGATGAATTGAAAATCTTTGGTAGGTGGTTTTATAGTTTAAACTCTCTATTGACTTTCTAAAAAAAAACAAAATATAATAAATTAGGAGTTTATTTATTATTTGTCTAAAGAGAGGATATATGAAGAAAAGAAAGCTATTTTTCTGTCTAAGTTTAGCTTGTATGCTACCAATACATATATATGGTGCTAAACCAATTGATACACAAGCACAACTAGATAGAGCAAGAGAACAGCAATTAGCGAGAGAGGCACGGCTTGGAGAGGGACGAATTACAGTACAAACAGGTGGAATAGATATTACATCTGGATCTTTATCATCACAAGGTGGTTATACAGTACCGGCACAACAGCCAGCACATGTAGGACCATCTTTTTTTGTATCTCAAATACGTATTGTTGAAGAGCCAATTAGTCAATCTGCACATTTAACATATGGTGATATGACAAATTCAACTATGGATCAGACTACGTTTGTTGATAATAGTTCTGTACCAAGTGCACGATTGATTAAAGGTCCTTTGTATTATGAAGCTCAAAAAAAGAAACTTCAATTAGATGTACCTAAAGAATTTGGCTTTCTACGAAAAACAATTAAACCATTTATGAATCGTAGACTTACCCTTGAAGATATAAATATTTTATCTAATAGACTAAATAATGCACTAATTGAGCATGGTTATGTTACTTCTAGAATTGGTATTCCAGCTCAATCCTTAGCTTCAGGTAATTTACAATTCAATTTACAACTAGGTCGAGTTGAGTCTGTATTATATAAAACGTATGTACAACCATTGCCATGGGAAAATGCATTTCCTATTCGCGAAGGGGATATCTTAAATATTCGTAATATAGAGCAGGGTATCGAGCAAATGAAGCGTCTAGGCTCTCAAAATGTATCTGTTGAGCTTGAACCTGGTTCAAAACCATTGGCTACCAATATTGTACTTGAAACCACTAAAAAGCCACCTATTCATGGAATGGTATCTATAGATGATTCTGGATTAAAAGAAACGGGAAAACTACAGTGGACTGCAGCGGTAGGTATTGATCGAGTCTTTAATGCTAACGATTCTTTAAATTTAAGTGTAAATCGAGATGCAGCTCAAGACGGTGAACATAAAGGTACTAGAAATCATACTATTTCGTATTCTATACCTAGAGGAAAAGATACCTTTAGTATCTCTTATAGTGATATGAAATATCACCAAACGATTAATTCTATGGCTACGCCATTTATTAGTTCTAGCCATGCTAAGACTGTTAGAGGTTCATGGAATCATGTATTTCATCGAGATCGAACGACAAAACGTAGTTGGGATATTATTATTAGCAAGCGTAATGCCAAAAATTATATTAATGATGTAGAGGTTGCTGTACAACGTGCAAATACTGCTTCTGTAGAATTCGGTATATCAGAACGAAGATATATTAAGCAAAATACGTTATATTCTAGAGCGGCTATTAAACAAGGTGTTGGTTGGTTTGGTTCACAACCTGAATATGGTAATGGAGCACCAAGTACTCGATTTACACAACTTTTAGTAGATATGGATTATCAAATGCCTCGTACATGGGGACACAGACCTGCAAGTATTACTACATCATTCCATGGACAGTGGACATTAGGGGATAAACGTTTATTCTCTAGAGATATGATTAGCCTCGGTAATCGATATACAGTGCAAGGGTTTGATGGTGAGAATACATTAATGGCTGAAAGCGGTTGGTATATGCGTAATGAAGTTGCTAGCTACATTCCTAAATGGAAGTCAAGTATTTATGCTAACGTAGATTTTGGCGCTGTATATGGTCCAAGTACAGATGTATTAACAGGTAAATTTATCGCTGGTACTAGTCTAGGGATGAAAGGGCAGTTTAAATCTGGATTGTTCTATGATGTATTTGTTGGCGTTCCATTATATAAACCAAGTGGTTATAGAACTGACTCTGTCACTACAGGTTTCCAAGCTGGTATACGATTCTAAATAGTTTGAGTATATGTATTAATAGAGAGAGTAATTATGAAAGAAAAACGATTACAATATAAAATTGCCGTATGGCTTACTATGGGGTTAATGATTGTAGACCCATTAGTAGTACCGTTTGCCTATGCAGCAAATCCTATCGAAGTTGACACAAATGCACCACATGAAAGACAAGCTACGGTTGGACAAGCTGGTAATGGTATTACATTAGTAAATGTTGCAGGACCTTCTGCTGGTGGAGTATCTAGAAATGATTACACTAATTTTAATGTACCGCAAAATGGTGTAATTCTTAACAACTCCTACCAAATGGCTAATACAAAATTAGGTGGATATGTATCTGGTAATCCTAATATGATGCGCGGTTCAGCCAATGTTATTGTTAACGAGGTTACATCACATAATCCAACTGAGATGAAAGGGTTTATTGAGGTAGCAGGTCGTAAAGCTTCAGTAGTTGTAGCCAATCCAAATGGTATTACTGTAGACGGCGGTGGCTTTATCAATACAGATCGAGCAGTATTAACTACAGGTAAAACAGAATATGATTCAAAGGGAAATTTAAACTCCTATCGTGTAGAGCAAGGACGTATTTCTATTAACGGAAATGGTATTAATGCTAAAGATGCTAACTCTTTACAAATTTTAACAGAAGCAACCAATGTAAATGCCGGAGTGTGGGCTAATACAATTGAAACACGTACTGGCAAAAATATAATAGATGCTAATACATTAGACACAAAAAAGATTGGTGATTCTAGCAATATTGGTTTAGATGTCTCTGCTATTGGTGGTATGTATGCTAATTCTATTACCATGAAAGGTACCAATACTGGTCTTGGTGTAAATATTAAAGGTGTAGTCAGCTCTACACAAGCATCTAGTATTACTAGTGATGGCAAAATCATAGTTGATGGTGGTGTTACGAGTAATGGCAACACTACGTTATCTGGTCAAAGCATTGCCATTCACAATAGTGGTGTGGTTCAAGGTGATGTATCTACGACTGTAAATAGCCAAGAAACACTAAATAATAGTGGTCTTATTAACTCTGGAAATACTACGACCATAAAAGCAAAATCCATAGATAATCATGAAGGGGGACGCATTTATGGCGATACTGTAGCTATTGATGCAAAGACAGTTATAAACCATACAAATTCCGAAATAGAACAACGCTACCATAAGGCTGGTAAAGATTTAGAAAAGGCTAAAAATGATCTTGATGCTGAATGGAATGCTGATATCACAAAATATAAAACTAAAACAGAGTTAGAAGCTCATCGTCAACGTATTAAAGAGTTAACAAAGACTTATGATGAAACACAGGAGAAAGTTACTGCCACAAAAAAAGAATTAGATACGCATAAGGCTGGTGTCATTGCAGGTCGTAATCACGTTGATATAAATACCGATACAATAAATAATACGGGTAAAGGTTTCATCTATAGTGGTGGTACTATGGACCTTACAGCTAAAGAGGGGATACATAATACAGGGGCTACAATTAAATCTGAAAAAGCTATAAAAATAGATGCTCCCATTGTAGAAAATAACAATGTTGCATTAGGTGCAAAGCGTGTTTCAGATGGCATTACTAAAAATCCTGATAAAATTAAAGTTACTCATCGACATCATAAATTAGAAGGACAGGTATTTGATAAGTCAGAATTCCCTTATGCTGATGACAAAAGTGGTTATGGTACACCACATGTAAAACCTGTTAAAACTGCTGAAGACGAAGCTTATAACAAAGAGATGGATAAGCGTGAAAATCGTGTTAATGAATTTACTATTATCCGTACCGAAACAGAGAGTACACATAAAGAAATAACTCATGATGACCCAGGTGTTATTAGTAGTGGTGGTGATATTGTAACAACAGGTATTCTTCATAATGATAATAGTAAGGTGATTTCTGGGGGGACGGTTCAAACTAAGGGAAGAATAGAAAATATATCCGACTCTATGAGTGATAAGACCTTTATAACAGGTACTACACAAGAAAGTTATACAAAAGATGTTCCTAAAAGTCACCATTTGGGCGGAAAAAAGAAACGTAGACGATGGAAACAAGAAGTCTATATGACTCCAACTATTACTGAAGCAAATATAAAGCCGATTGGGTCTATTCAAGAGCATGCTGAAGATACATTGTCTAAAGCTACTATTGCAAAGGTTAATGATAGTTTAGATCCCTATGGTTTAGGTGGTGGCAAGGGTAAAGAAAGTCATACTATAGATGGTTTATCCTTACCAACAGAGGCACTATATCAAATTCATCCAGATATTACAGCTAATGCTTTGATAGAAACAGACTCCGCTTTTACAAATCGTAAGAATTTTTTATCTTCTCAATATATGATTGATGCCTTAGCAAATGATCCAGAAAGAAGATTAAAACGTTTAGGTGATGGATTCTATGAGCAGCACCTTATAAATGAGCAAATTGTATCAGCTACAGGCAAACAATATTTAGAAGGGTATACAGATAATGAGGCTGAATATAAAGCATTATTAGAGGCCGGTATAGCCTTTGGTAAAACTTTTAAATTAGCTCCAGGAATTGCCTTATCTAAAGAACAAATGGAAGCTATAACAACTGATATGGTATGGTTAGAAACTAAAACAGTTGTAGTAGACGGTAAAGCTCAACAAGTTCTGTATCCTAAGGTATATTTAGCGAAACAACCTGCAAAATCTATTGATGCAATGGGTGGAATCATAAGTGGTAAAGCTATTGTTAGCAATACTAATGCAGATATTTTAAATCAAGGTGTTATATCTGCAGACACTATTGTATTAGGAGCTAATGCTGTACAAAATACAGGCCGTATCGATGGACGTAAAGTGGCTATTAAGGCATCTCAAGATGTAATAAACAGAGGCAATATTCATGGTGATAAACAGGTTACTATTAATGCAGGGCGTGATATAAATGTAGGTACCCATGTAGATAAATTAGAACAACAGGATATTGTTGGTCGCCAAGGTACTATAGGTGTAGGAGAAAAAGGTGATTTGTTTTTATCTGCTAAACGAGATGTTAACCTAAAAGGTGCTATTGTTCATGCTGGGGAAAATTCTAAAGCAACGATTGAGGCTGGTCAGAATATTAATTTAACAACTGAGGCATTATCTGCTAAAAAGGATATGACCGTTAATAGTGATAATTATAATCGTACTGACCGCCGTACAGAATTAGGTACAGCTATTTTAAGTGATAGCAATGTTACTTTACGAGCAGGAAATGATGTAAATATCCGCAATGGTATTGTTAATAGTGAACATGGCTTAACATCTGTTGAAGCTGGAAATGATGTTACTATTACTAATGGGAAAAGCTATAGCCGTGATGAATATGGTCTAAAATATAAAGAAAAGAGTTTACTATCTCGTAAAACTAATATTATACGTACAGATCACGAGCACACAGGTGTTTTATCTTCAACGATTGGTGGCGATACGATTAATGTGAAAGCTAATCGCAATATTTCGGTAACAGGGTCTAATATTTTAGGAACCAAAGATGTATCCGTATCTGCGGGTAATGACGTGCGTACAGATTCAGGTGAAGAAACTCAACGCGATGATGTATATCAATATAGTAAAAAATCTGGCTTAATGGGCGCTGGTATAGGATTTACTATTGGTAGTAAAAAAGTGACTGATACATTAGATGAAAATTCTAAAACTAATGTAAATACATTAATTGGTTCTGCTAATGGAAAGATTAGTATTGATGCTAATAATAAGGCACATCTAACCAGTACTGACTTAATTGGTAAAGATGATATTGAAGTTAGTGCTTCAGATATAACACTCGATGGTAAACATGATACTATAGCTTCAAAACAGGTGCATGAAGAGAAACAATCTGGTTTAACTGTTAGTTTAGGTGGTTCTATTGCATCAGTAGTGACTACTGCACGTGGATTACAACGTAAAGCTAATAGTCGTGATGATAAACGCTTAGGAACTTTAGAATCACTCGAAGCTGGTAAGGAACTTAAAAAAGGTTATAGTAAGATTCAAGAGTATAAAAACTTTACCCCTGATTTTGTACGAGAAGAATCACAAAAATCAATAGCGTCTGGAATACTTAAAGAACAAAAAGTAAAAGAAATTGATAGTCTTCTACAAAATAATAAATTAACCGATAAAACTAGAAAGGCATTAGAAAAAGAAAGAAAAAGATTAGCTGAAGAAGCAAGTTATGAAAAAGCAAAAGGCTATAATGACTTAAAAGACATAAATGGGGATCAAAAGCAATACAAAGAAAATAAACGAGCAAAAAAAGATGGATTAGCTAATATTCATGTAAGTGTTGGCTCTAGTAAAAGTAGAAGTGAATCAAGATTAGATAGTAGTAAATATGCAGGAGGGCATATATTATCTGATAATGGAATTAAATTAGTTACAAAACCAACTACAACTGGGTCAGGAGATATTGTAGCTATAGGGGAAACTATTCGAGGAGAGTCTGTTAAATTGGATGCAAGTAGAAATCTTTCCCTACAAGCTGGAACAAATACAACTACAATAACTGATAAATATGATAGTAAGGGCTGGTCAATCGGGGCTAACCTTAGTGTTAATGGTGGTGGTTTGTTAGGTATTGATGCTAATTATAATAAAGCAAATGAAAATGGTACTACAGTTAAAACAACTCATTCAGGAACGGTTGTTCAAGGCAATAAAGTAATTACAAACTCTGGTGCTGATACTAATATTGTGGGATCAAAAGTATATGGTGACTCTATTCAATCTCAAATAGGTGGTAATTTAACTATTAAAAGCTTGCAAGATAGTGAAACCTATAGAGGTGAAAAGAAAAATGTTGGATTTAGCATTTCTACAAATGGTACACAATTAAGTGGGGTATCTGCAGAATATTCAAAAGGTAAAATGACTAGTGATTATACTAGTGTTACTGAGCAAGCTGGATTATATGCTGGTGCTGAAGGCTTTGATATCACAACTAAAGGAAATACTACATTAGAAGGTGCTGTTATTGATAGTAAGGCAAAAGCAGACAAGAATAAATTATCAACGAATTCCTTAACAGTTAAAGATATTAAAAATAAAGCTGAATATAAATCTAGTAATACAGGTTTAAGTTATACATCTGTGTCTGGATTTAAAAATTTAAGTCAAGCAGGTAAGGATGCTGTATATAATTCTTTAGGTTTATTACCAAAATTATTGCCAGATTCCGAAAAATCAGTTGAAAGTACTACTAAATCTGTTATTGCTAATGGTACAATAACAACAGAATCATCTAATATTGATATTAATAAGATTTCCAAAGATACTAAAAATAGTCTAAATAAACTTGATACTATTTTTGATAAGAAAAAGGTAGAAGAACGGCAAGAATTAGCACGATTATTTGCTAAAGATGCATATGAGCAACTTCATTATTGGGATCCTAAAACAAAAGAGGGGAAAGCTGCAAAAGCCTTAGCACATGCGGTAGTTGCTGAAACATCTGCACGTTTAGCGGGAAATCCTACAGGTAGTGGTTTCTATGCTGGTGCAACGAATGAAGCTTTAATTGGTGAAATTCAAAAAATAGCTAAATCTAATCCGGCTGTAGCACAATGGCTAAGTGCAAGTTTAGGGGCTTTAGTAAATCATGGGCTTGGTAAATCTCCAATTACTGGTGCAACTGAAGCACAAAATGCAACAAAAAATAATGCATATGGTAGAATGAAGCAACCAGGTGAGCTTGATAGTATTGAATCATATTATTTTATTGATTTATATGGTAATACATATAAGAGAACAAGAAATGGTGATACACTTGTAGATCCATCAGAAGTTTATGGTTTTATAGTTGTACAAACTTCTGAAAAAAATTATCAATTAAAAGGACAAGAGGCTTATATAAATTCAGATCGTAGTTGGACAAATGTTGATGCTCATTTAGGACTGGTTCACTTAGATAATGAATGGACTTATAAAATTGATGGACATACTAAATCGTCTGGTGAAATTAGTGAATCCTTCATTAATTCAGTAGATAATTTTAAGAAAGAGCAGTCTTTTGAAAACCATGGTGATGTTCTAGCTTATAGAGGTGCAAGTGTTGTACAAACATCAACTGGTCGATATGCGTTTGATAGATCAACTAAAACATTTGAATATACTGTTTTACCAGCTAATTATAATGAGGAAGATATCGGAGGTTTATTAGCAGATAATGGTGAGGCTGTATATGGGCCAACAGATAGCGCTCCATATAATCATGTGATTTATGAGGGAAAAGCAATATACGCGAATAGAGAAGCAAAAATTAAAGGGAAGTATGATTCTATACCAATACAAGCCAGTGATAATACTAAAGAAATAATTTCAGATATAAGAGATACAAATAATTTTACTTATAATATAAGTAATGATATTATTAATACAACAAATACATTAAAATGGGTTGACTCTGTATCGAACCAAGATTTAAGGATAGCTTCAGATAAAGGTATGGAAAGTAATGTAAAAGGTGCTACTTTAAGTAGTATTAGTGGAGTTGCAGGTGAAGCTACTATGAAAGCTATAACTCCAAAACATGTAGGCCCCTATATGAGAGTCGCATTGAATACAACTGCTCGAGAAAGTGCTCCTTATCTAACTAATACAGCTATATTAGTTCAGTCTGTTCAAAATAATATAGATGAGTTTAAAGGGCATCCTGATTTATTAAAAAAAGCTAATGAAATTGATAAAGAGGCATTTTGGTTGAGTAGTGGTGTTGCTGTTGGAGAAACTGGCGCCGCAATTGCGACTGATGGTGGATCTTTACTAGCAATAAAAGGTACAGGGTTTATTAGTAATGCATTTATAAATGGTAGAGCTGAATTGAAAAAAAATGATTTAAGAAAAGAAAAGGAGAGACGTGAAAGTCAATGATAGTGTAATGGATAGATTATATAGTTATATTACTTTTGCTATACTTACTATTATTTATTTTAATATTAGAGGTTTTTTAAAATCTGTTCTAAAAATGAACATATCTAAAAATGAAGAGTATTTAATCGAAAATATGTTATTACCAAATCTTTACAAATGGGTATGTATCTCAAGTACTATCTTTTGTATTTTTACATTTATCTATTATTTGGCTAATGGATTAACTGATACCTCTTTTAAAATTCTCCTTGTTAATGGTATTCTTTTTATCATTACTGAAATTTTACGGGTTGCACAAAATAAAAAATCTAAATCGTTTGATAATAGTCTTATTATGATAATATTTTATATATTTATATTTCTATTATTTACGTATATGATTATTTTTTAAAAATATCATATAGCTATTGATTGACATTCTTCCCCCTGTATTGCTACAATATTGTGTATAATATATGCGATGAAGCAGAGTAGTAAACCTCTCTAGCGAGTGAGGATGGTGCAAGCTCACATTTGGTTGAAGGCGCT
>QWCT01001763.1_pt1 | contig 10376 bp, 8 predicted proteins | sample 1972681 | NCBI WGS metagenome assembly QWCT01 (sample SAMN09866701, study PRJNA288562) | Human oral metagenome isolate pre3_saliva, whole genome shotgun sequencing... | isolation source: mouth | host: Homo sapiens | place: USA: California | reverse complement strand
CCCAGGGGCGCGCGGCGTGCCAGCGGTGATGCTTCCATGGTTCTTCCTCCTGCAAACGGGTGGCGTCAGTCGTTCTTGTAGTTGTCGGGGCCGGGGAAGCTGCGCTCGCGCACGGAGCCAACGTAGGCCGAGGCCGCCTCGCGCAGGGCGGCGCCGAGCTGGCCGAACTTGCGCACAAACGAGGGCGTCCAGTCGGAGTATCCGGCCATGTCGGACCACACCAGCACCTGGCCGTCCGTATGTGGGCCGGCGCCGATGCCGATGGTGGCGATGGACAGCGTCTGGGTCAGCTCGGTGGCGATGGAGGCGGGCACCATCTCGAAGACGACCGCGAACGCGCCGGCCTCCTGGACCGCCAGGGAGTCGCGGCGTAGCTGCTCGGCGCTGTCGCCGCGGCCCTGCATGCGCGGGCCGCCGAGCGTGTTCTCGGACTGCGGGGTGTAGCCCAGGTGCGCGCACACGGGGATTCCGGCGGCCGTCAGGGCTGCGATGATGTGGGCGCGGGCCTCGCCGCCCTCAAGCTTGACGGCGTGGGCGCCCGCCTTCATCAGGCGTGCGGCTGAGGCGAAGGCATGCTCGGGGGTGTCCTCGTACGTGCCGAAGGGCAGATCGGCGACGATCATGGCGCGCGAGGTGGAGCGTGCGACGGCGGCCGTGGCGCGTTCCATGTCCTCCAGGGTCACGGGCAGCGTCGAGCCGTGACCGAGGATGACGTTGCCGAGGGAGTCACCGATGAGCAGCATGTCGACGCCGGCGGCCTCGAGGATCGGTGCGGTCAGCGCGTCGTAGGCAGTCAGCATGGTCAGGGGGATGCCCTCGGCCTTGGCGCGCGCGATGTGCTGGACGCGCACACGGCGGGCGTTGAACAGGGGAGGGTTGGAGGATGAGGCTGGGGCCGCGCCTTCGGGGTTCGTGATGTGAGACATTGACTTCCTGTCGTGAGACAACGAGTAGCGCAAACGCGCATTCACGCCTCCCAGGGTAGCGCGGAGGCGGACCCGGTGAGCTGTGAGGATCTGCGAACAGGTAAGATGGAGGGCGGTGCGCGTGATGCGCGCAGTAATGAACCCAGTAGGAAAGAAGAAGGAAGCAGGACATGGCTGGCAATGCCCCTGACCTTGATCCTCTTGACGAGGCCGCCGTTGACGCACTGCGCGCCCAGGGCCTCGTCGATATTGAAGAAGCAGATTCGCTGGACGCCCTCAAGGCTGTTCGCGGGGCGCTTCTCGGAGATCAAGCCCCGCTCGTGATCGCGAACCGCACCATTGGTTCGCTCGAGCCCTCCCAGCGTGGTCTGGCAGGTAAGAACCTCGGACAGGCCCGCAAGGCGCTGACCGAGGCCCTCGACGCGCGCAAGGATGTCCTCGCCGCCGAGCATGAGGCCCGGATGCTGGTCGAGGAATCCGTGGACGTGACGGTTCCGACGAGCCGACGCGCGGCGGGCGCTCGCCACCCCCTGGAGACCCTGATGGAAGAGGTCGCGGACTTCTTCGTCGCGATGGGCTGGGATATCGCCGAGGGCCCCGAGATCGAGCACGAGTGGTTCAACTTCGATTCGCTGAACTTTGACATCGATCACCCTGCGCGTCAGATGCAGGACACGCTCTACATTGACGGGCGCTCTGCTGGCGGCGAGAAGGAAGAGGACGGTCACCTGGTGATGCGCACGCACACCTCGCCGGTGCAGTCCCACTCGATGCTGGCCCGCGGCGTTCCGCTGTACATCGCGTGCCCGGGTAAGGTCTTCCGCTCCGACGCCCTGGATGCTACGCACACCCCCGTGTTCCACCAGGTCGAGGGCCTGGCGGTCGACAAGGGCCTGACCATGGCGCACCTCAAGGGCGTCCTGGACCACTTCGCCAAAGCCATGTTCGGCCCCGAGGCGAAGACCCGCCTGCGTCCCTCCTACTTCCCCTTCACCGAACCCAGCGCCGAAATGGACCTGTGGTTCCCGCAGAAGAAGGGCGGCCCCGGCTGGATCGAGTGGGGCGGCTGCGGCATGGTCAACCCCAACGTCCTGCGCGCCAACGGCATCGACCCCGAGGTCTACTCGGGCTTCGCGTTCGGCATGGGTATCGAGCGCACGCTGATGCTGCGTCACGGCATCGCTGACATGCACGACATCGTCGAGGGAGACGTTCGCTTCTCCCAGCAGTTCGGCGTCAATGGAAGGGGAAACTGACATGCCTATGGTTCCGCTGAGCTGGCTGGCCGACCACGTGGACGTCGCCGAAGGCACCGACGCCCGCGCACTGGCCGCCGCCCTGGTGAAGGTCGGTCTTGAGGAAGAAGAGATCCACCCGGCGCGCGTGACCGGCCCACTCGTCGTGGGCCGCGTCCTGACCCGCGTGGAAGAGACGGCCTCGAACGGCAAGATCGTCAACTACTGCCGCGTGGACGTGGGCGAGCACAACGATGCTCCCGGCACCGGCAAGGAGCCCTCGGAGCTGCCCAGCCGCGGCATTATCTGCGGCGCGCATAACTTCGACGTCGACGACCTGGTCGTGGTCTCCCTGCCCGGCGCCGTCCTGCCCGGCGACTTCCAGATCGCCGCCCGCAAGACCTACGGTCACGTCTCCGACGGCATGATCTGCTCCGCGCGCGAGCTTGGTCTGGGTGAGGATCACGACGGGATCATCGTGCTGCCCCAGTACTTCCCGGACCGTGAGATTCCCGCGGTCGGCACCGACATCGTCGCCTGGCTGGGCCTGGGCGAAGAGGTCCTGGAGATCAACGTGACCCCGGACCGCGGCTACTGCTTCTCGATGCGCGGTATCGCGCGCGAGTACTCCCACTCGACCGGCGCAGCCTTCCGTGACCCGGGTGCGCCCGGCGTGATCGCGGCCGAGCCTCCCGCCGCCAACTCCGACGGCTTCCCCGTCGTCTTCGCCGACGACGCTCCGATCCGTGGGCGCGTCGGCGTGGACCGCTTCGTCGGTCGCGTCGTGCGCGGCACGAACCCGGCCGCCCCCACGCCGCGCTGGATGGTCGAGCGCCTTGAGGCCGCCGGCATGCGTTCCCTGTCGCTGCCCGTGGACATTACGAACTACGTCATGCTGGACCTGGGCCAGCCGATGCACGCCTACGACCTGGGCGCGCTGGCTGCCCCGATCGTCGTGCGTCGAGCGCGCGCCGGCGAAACGCTGGTGACGCTGGACGAGGAAAAGCGCGAGCTCGATGTGCAGGACCTGCTCATCACCGACTCCCCGCAGGGCGAAGGCTCCCGCATCATCGGCATCGCTGGCGTCATGGGTGGCGCGTACTCCGAGGTTGAGGCTGGCACGACGGACATCCTCTTCGAGGCCGCCCACTTCGACGCGGTGTCGATCGCGCGCAGCGCCCGCCGCCACAAGCTCCACTCCGAGTCCTCCAAGCGCTTCGAGCGCGGCGTCGACCCGGCCCTGCCCGCCGTCGCAGCCCAGCGCGCCGTCGAGCTGCTCGTCGAATACGGCGGCGGTACCGTCGACGAGGGCGTCACCGACGTCGATCAGCGTCCCGCGGCAACCGTCATCTCGCTGCCCGTGGGCGAGGCCGAGCGCCTCACCGGCGTCGCCCACAGCCCCGAGCGCATCGCCGAGCTGCTGACCACCGTCGGCTGCACCGTTGAGGGACCCTCCGACGGCGTCTTCACGGTGACCGCCCCCTCGTGGCGTCCCGACCTGACCCTCGCGGCCGACCTGGTTGAGGAGATCGCCCGCCTGGACGGCTACGACAAGATCCCCGTCATCTTGCCCATGGCCCCCGCCGGCCATGGCCTGACGCTCGCGCAGAAGGCCCGCCGCCTCGCCGCGTCCGCGCTGGCCCACGGAGGCCTCGTCGAGGTCGAGTCCTACCCCTTCGTGTCCGACACGTGGGATCGCCAGGGCATCCCCGCGGGCGACCCTCGCCGCGACGCTCTGCGCCTGCGCAACCCGATGGCGGACGACGCCCCGTGGCTGCGCACGAGCGTGCTCGACACGCTGCTGGACGTCGCGGGCCGCAACGTCTCGCGTTCCAACGCGGACGTCGCCGTCTTCGAGGTCGCCAAGGTTGCCCGTCCCGCCGGGACGGTGCCCGCAGGCCTGCCCGGAGCCGAGACGCGTCCCTCCGACGAGGTGCTCGCCGCGCTCGAAGCCGGTATCCCGGCCCAGCCCTGGCACATCGGCGGCGTGCTCACCGGCGCAGCCGAGGCCGCTGGTGTCCTATCCACACCCCGCGCCTACGACTGGGCCGACGCCCTCGAGTACGTGCGTCGCGTGGCCAGCGATCTTGGCGTGCGCGTCGAGGTGACACGCGCCTGGATGGACCACGTGCCCGCGCACAAGGGCGCCCCGATGCCCGCTCCCGCGACCGATCCCGCCGACGTCGCGCCCTTCCACCCGGGCCGCGTCGCCCGCGTGTTCGTGCGCGCCGGACGCGAGCTGGTGGACGTGGCCCTGGCCGGTGAGCTCTCGCCCGCCGCCTGCCGCGCCTTCGGCCTGCCCGCGCGCTCATGCGCCTTCGAGATCGACATGGATGCGCTCATCTCCCAGATGAGCGCCGACCCGATCCAGGTCAAGGGCGTCTCGACGTTCCCGCTGGCCAAGGAGGATATCGCCCTGGTCGTTCCGGCCGACATTCCCGCCTCGCGCGTCGAGCAGATCGTTCGCCAGGGTGCCGGCCCGCTCGCGGAATCGGTCTCACTCTTCGATATCTACGAGGGTGACCAGGTACCTGAGGGCTACCGTTCGCTGGCCTTTGCCCTGCGACTGCGCGCCGCCGACCACACGCTGACCGCAAAGGAATCCGAGGCCGTCCGCAAGCAGGTGGTCACCAAGGCTGCCAAGGTTCTCGGAGCGTCGCTGCGCGCCTGACACGCGTTCCGCACGACCGGTCGAATCTCACGGTGTGGCGCCCCACTCATTTGGGGTGTTGTGCCCGTGGATTCGGCCGGTCTTCGCTTTAGGATGGGCCTATGCACATCCTTGTAACTGCAGCATCAAAGCACGGGGCGACGGATGAGGTCGCCGACGCCATTGCCAAGCGCATCGAAGCGAGTGGTATCACCGTCGACCGGCTGGCCCCCACCGATGTCACGTCGGTCGAAGGCTACGACGCGGTCATCATCGGCTCCGCCGTCTACATCCTCCAGTGGATGCCCGAAGCGCACGACTTCATGGAACGTTTTAAGGACGAGTTGCCCGTCGGACGCGTATGGGCCTTCTCCGTCGGCATGAATGGCGTTCCCAAGCACACCGAGCAGGACGGCACGCGCGTCGGCCCGCTCCTCACGCACGTCAAGTGCCGCGAGCTGCATACTTTCCCGGGGCGGTACAAGCCCTCCCTCCTGTCCCTGCGCGAGCGTTCGGTTGCCCGCCTGGCTGGAGTTGTCGAGGGGGACTTCCGTGACTGGGAGGCTATCGACCAGTGGGCTGATGAGATCGTCGAGGCGCTGAAGGCCTGAGACTGTCAGGTGGTGAGTGGGTGAGGTTCGCGACTCACCCACTTGCGCAATTCTATGCATATGCATGTATAATCATGCATATGAGTTCAGTAGCAGCGTTCCCCAGCACTAAGAGTGCCAGGCACGAGATGATTCGCGACCTCCTGGCCTCCGAGTCCATCGGCAGCCAGGAGTCCCTTCGCTCACGCCTCGCGCAACGGGGGATTGAGGTCACCCAGACGACGCTCTCGCGCGACCTCATGGACCTGCGGGCCACCAAGGTGCGCAACGCCTCCGGCGCGCTCATCTACACGGTGCCCGACCATGACGGGGGAGCCACCCACGACGGTGAAGCTGCCAACGTCCGCCTCGCTCGCTGGTGCCAGCTCCTGCTTGTCACCTCCGTCAAGGTCGGCAATCAGCTGGTCCTGCGCACCCAGGTCGGAGCAGCCAACCTCCTGGCCTCCTCCATCGACTCCGTGCGCCGCGAAGAAGTCGCTGGCACGATCGCCGGTGACGACACTATCTTGGTGATCTGCCGCTCCGAGGAGGATGCGAGCGTCATCGAACGAATGCTCCTAGCCCTCGCAGAACCCGGCGCGCTGCCCGAAAACTAGCCCCGGCCTCGTCCCCAACGGGCGGGCACACGAACCTTAGAAACACCCCAGTGGAAGGAAACCACATGTCGAGCAAAGACCGCGTTGTCCTGGCCTACTCAGGCGGCCTGGACACCTCTGTCGCCATCGGATGGATCGGAGAGCAGACCGGCCGTGAGGTCGTCGCTGTCGCGGTCGATGTCGGCCAGGGTGGCGAGGACCTCGAGGTCATTCGCCAGCGCGCACTCGACTGCGGTGCGGTCGAAGCCTACGTCGCCGACGCCCGCGACGAATTCGCCAACGAATACTGCATGCCGGCCCTGAAGGCCAACGCGCTCTACGAAGGCAAGTACCCGCTCGTCTCCGCCCTCTCGCGTCCCGTTATCACCAAGCACCTGGTCAAGGCCGCCCGCGAATTCGGCGCCACCACCGTTGCCCACGGCTGCACCGGCAAGGGCAACGACCAGGTTCGCTTCGAGGTCTCCATTACGTCGATGGCACCCGACATGGACTGCATCTCCCCGGTGCGCGACCTCGCCCTGACCCGCGACGTCGCGATCGATTACGCGGAAAAGCACAACCTGCCGATCGAAACGACGAAGCACAACCCCTTCTCGATCGACCAGAACGTGTGGGGCCGCGCCATCGAGACGGGATTCCTCGAGGACCTGTGGAACGCCCCTACCAAGGACGTCTACGTCTACACTGACGACCCGACCTACCCGCCGCTGCCGGACGAAGTCGTCATCACCTTCGACAAGGGTATTCCCGTCGCGATTGACGGCCGCCCCGTCACCCCGCTCGAGGCCATCCAGGAAATGAACCGCCGCGCCGGCGCTCAGGGCATCGGCCGCATCGACATGGTCGAGGACCGCCTCGTCGGCATCAAGTCCCGCGAGATCTACGAGGCCCCCGGCGCTGTCGCGCTCATCGAGGCCCACCAGGCCCTCGAGTCGGTTACCCTCGAGCGCATGCAGCACCGCTACAAGCGACAGCTCGAGCAGACCTGGGGCGAGCTCGTCTACGAGGCCCAGTGGTACTCGCCGCTCAAGAAGTCCATGGACGCCTTCATCGAGCACACGCAGCAGTACGTCTCCGGCGACATTCGCATGATCCTGCACGGCGGACGCGCGACGGTCAACGGCCGCCGCTCGGAGTCCTCGCTCTACGACTTCAACCTCGCGACCTACGAGACCGGCGATACCTTCGATCAGTCCTCCTCGCGCGGCTTCATCGACATCTACGGCCTGCAGTCCAAGCTGGCGGCCGCGCGCGACGTGCGCATGGGTGTTGATATGGGGTACTGAGTACTCATTGAGGGTTCTCTCACAGGGAATGTTTCAGTTGGGTTTCAAGAGGTGGGAGCGTCGGCAAGGGCGCTCCCACCTCGCCTACTGTGTCGTGTATGACGTACCAAAAGAGTGCGGCGATGGATGCTCCCGCAGGCATTGATCAAGAAGAGGCCGTGCGTGAGCGCATGATGCGCTACACGGTCGCGGCCATGTTTTTCGTCGGTTTCGCGGGCAAGGGCATCCGCGGAATCTTCGGTGAGATCGGGTCTCTCGTCCCGATGCTCATCCTGTTGGCCGCCTTCGTCGTGCTCTTTCGCGGCTCTGGGCGGTCCCTGCTCCTGCGCCGCTTCCCGACGACGATCAGCCTGTTCGTGCTCTGGTGCGCGCTGACGTGCATCTGGTCGATCGATCCGGCGCTGAGCGCCCAGTATTGGGTCCTCCAATCCGTGCTGACGCTGGTGGCGATAGCCGTGGCGGTTGCCCTCCCGCTGACATCCCTGGTGGAGTCGCTGATTCTCTCCTTTCAGTGGATCATCGGCTCGTCCTTCATTCTCGAGGCCGTGGTTGCCTTTCTTGATCAAGGGCCCCTCGCGCCACCCACCCTGTGGGGCCGGGGACATTTGCCCGCCTCTGCGTACTGGGTGGACGGTCGATTACTCGAGGGGGGACCGATCCAAGGTTTCCCAGGCAATCGCAACCCGTTAGCCTTCGTGGCCCTCCTGCTGGCGGTGTGTCTGGTCCTGCGCTACATGCAGACGCGCGCGTCTTTGCCGTGGACTCTTGCGTGGCTTGCCGCGAGCGGCGTGACCCTGGCGCTGACCCAGTCGGCGACGGTGGCCCTGTCGACCGCGGGCTGCTTCGTCGTTTTGGCTGGACTCGTCGTTCAGCGCAACGTTCCCGTGCGCCTGCGACTGCGGGTGGTTGGAATCTTCACGGGCATAGGTGTCGTCGCGGCGATTATCGCTTTCTTTGCCCGCCACTGGATCGCCGATGCCTTCGGACGCAGCCCGGACATGAGCGGCCGCTCCGTCATCTGGCACTCCGTCGCGCCGCTCATCGCGGACAAACCCATCGGCGGCTGGGGCTGGTTCATCGGCTGGCCCACGTGGCTCGAGCCCTTCGCGGCGCTCGTCGTTCGCGAGGACGGGACGTCGACGAACCAGGCGCACAACGTCTATGTGGAGGCCGCCCTGACCACCGGCTTGGTCGGCGCCTTCCTGGTGACCTCCGCGATCATCTGGACGCTCTACCGCGTCGTCAAGGTCGCTGTCGCCCACATCGACGACAACCTGTGGGACGTGATCCCCGCGGTCCTCATGATCGCCATGTTCATTCAGTCCTTTACCGAATCCCGTCTGCTCTTCGAGGGCAACTGGATGCTCTTCGTCATCATCGCCACCTGGGTGAAGGTGCGTGGCGAGGTGCCCATCGTGTGGCCGTCAGCTGCACGCCAGCATCTCGAATACTCTTAAGTCAGGAACGTCTATCCCCTTTGTCGACCCGGGAGGTCCACCATGTCGCAATCCGAAACGCACGTGTCCCTGTGGGGTGGTCGCTTCGCTGGCGGCCCGTCGCAGGCCCTGGCAGCGCTGAGCGTGTCGACCCACTTCGATTTCCGACTGGCCCACGTCGACATTGCCGGTTCGCACGCGCACGCCGACGAGCTGCACCGCGTCGGCCTGCTCACCGACCAGGAATGCGCGGACATGCACGACGCGCTGTCCCGCCTCGACGCGGACGTCGCCTCCGGTGCCTTTGTTCCTTGCCCCGACGATGAGGACGTGCACACGGCCCTGGAGCGCGGCCTGATCGACCGCGCCGGTGCGACCCTGGGCGGTAAGCTCCGCGCCGGGCGCTCCCGCAACGACCAGATCGCCACCCTTATCCGCGTGTATCTGCGCGAAGAGGCGCGCCACCTGGCTGGCCGCGTTCTCGACATCGCCCAGGCCCTCGTCGGCCAGGCCGAGCACGCGGGCGACGCCGTCATGCCCGGTCGCACCCATATGCAGCACGCCCAGCCCGTCCTCGTCGCCCACCACCTGCTCGCCCACGTGTGGCCGCTCCTGCGCGACGTGGCCCGCCTGTGCGACTGGGATAAGCGCGCCGCCATCTCGCCCTACGGCTCCGGCGCGCTGGCCGGTAATACGCTTGGAATGGACCCGCGCCGCATTGCAGCGGCACTCGGCTTCACCGACTCCGTCGAAAACTCCATCGACGGCACCTCCGCGCGCGACGTCGTCGGCGAGTTCTCCTTCATCTGCGCCCAGATCGGCATCGACATCTCCCGCCTGAGCGAAGAGATCGTCATCTGGAACACCAAGGAATTCGGTTACGTCACGCTCGACGACGCTTACTCGACCGGCTCGTCCATCATGCCGCAGAAGAAGAACCCCGACGTCGCCGAGCTCGCGCGTGGCAAGGCCGGGCGCCTCATCGGCGACCTGACTGCCCTCCTCGCCGTCCTCAAGGCCCTTCCTCTCGCGTACGACCGCGACCTCCAGGAGGACAAGGAGCCCGTCTTCGACCAGATCGACACCCTTGACGTCCTGTGCCCCGCCGTGGCCGGCATGATCGACACGATGACCATCCACCTCGACCGTCTCGCCGAGCTGGCCCCCCAGGGCTTCTCCCTGGCCACCGACATCGCTGAATGGCTCGTCAAGCGCGGCGTCCCGTTCCGCGATGCGCACGAGATCTCCGGAGCCTGCGTGCGCCTGGCCGAAGCCAGGGGAGTGGAGCTGGCGGACCTGACCGACGAAGAGCTCGCCCAGGCCTCGTCCCACCTGGATCCCCAGGTGCGCTCCGTGCTCACCGTCGAGGGCTCGGTCGGTGCCCGCCTGGGTCGAGGCGGCACCGCACCCGTGCGCGTCGCCGAGCAGCTCGACGAGGCCCGGGCCGGCCTCGCGGATGCCCGCCAGTGGGCGGCGAGCGCGCTGCGCTAACGCCCGGCGCTACCAAGCCGATACACTACAGACACAACAACCCGTCAAATCCGCAAGGAAGGACAACTTTCGTGACAGACATTCTGGACGACCTGCAGTGGCGTGGGCTGCTCGCGCAGCACACCGACCTCGAGGCGCTTCGCGC
>QWCT01001925.1_pt1 | contig 10396 bp, 5 predicted proteins | sample 1972681 | NCBI WGS metagenome assembly QWCT01 (sample SAMN09866701, study PRJNA288562) | Human oral metagenome isolate pre3_saliva, whole genome shotgun sequencing... | isolation source: mouth | host: Homo sapiens | place: USA: California | reverse complement strand
CTTCTTTGAGAACAAGCCAGAGGCACTGCCAGTGTATGTGGAAAAATCAAGGCAGTTGGAACTTTTTTCATACTAAACTTATCCCGAACTCAAGTATCTAATGAACCTCTCCACGTATCAAAGCCATAATGACTATAACTGGTTAAAGATTATCACGCAGAACAGTTTATCAACTTTCAATATACAATCAATAAATTACCCGATGATTGTCGTTAAGGAATCAGGTATGTGGTGCTCATTGTTCCAAAAACAAAACATCTAAGTTTTGGCATAAAAGAGAGGATGTATCAAGATAGACACATCCTTTCTTTTAATTTCTTAAAGCTTATTCTGTTCGTAAAAAGGGTAACCGTTTTCATCAAAACAGTCGAGTATTTTTTTAAAACAGTCGACTAATTTTCCAAAAAGGGTTGACTGTTTCGACAAAAAGGGTCAAGTGTTTCGACAAAAAGGGGATGTGTCTATTTTGACACATCCCCTTCATAATCCTTTATTGTAGCTGCCTTATGCATCTACTCCACCATTTCCAAAAGGAGCAATAGTACGTGGCTCCTGATTAGGATCATGGCGATCAATCTTCCCAAACTCTTTTTCGTAACGCACAACGTTATCCTGCAAAGCAGCAAGAAGACGCAGTGCATGCTCTGGAGCAATGATTACACGACTTGTCACAGTTGCCTTTGGGACTCCTGGAAGTAGTGTCGCAAAATCTAATACAAACTCTGAGCTAGAGTGAGATATTATCTGGAAGTTTGTATATACACCTTTAGCAATCTCTGGAGAGAGATCAATCTGTAACTGTTGTCCCTCTTGATTCTGATTATTATTGTCCATTTGTTTAATAAGATTTAGATAAAACATTATTTCTATGGGTGCAAAGATACTATATTATCATCATCTACCCAAGTTCATTAAGTTAAAGTTTTTTCTATGATCACAATCTTACTTAAGCCACAGATAGCAAAAGAAGGGATTCACAAAGCCTGTGAATCCCTTCTTCTTAATATGCATAGAAAGAGTAGAATTACTCCTGTGTCACTTCTGCTGCCTCTTGATTAGCATAGTCTATGACATTCTTTCTGTTAGCTTCCATACGCTCATGCTCTTCCTGTGAGCCTACAACAAGCTTCTGCCACTGGCGAAGACCTGTACCTGCAGGGATGAGGTGACCACAAATTACGTTCTCCTTCATACCCTCAAGATTGTCACTCTTACCACGGATAGCAGCCTCGTTGAGGACTTTAGTAGTCTCCTGGAAAGAAGCTGCACTCATGAAGCTCTTCGTACCGAGGGCTGCACGCGTAATACCCTGGAGGATCTGAGTTGCTGTTGCTTGAACAGCATCACGCACTTGAACAAGTTTAAGGTCACGACGCTTAAGACTTGAATTCTCATCACGCAACTTACGCACGGAAAGAATTTGTCCCTTATAACAGTTCTCAGAATCTCCTGGGTCAGTAACAACCTTCTTACCCCAGATACGATCATTCTCTTCTGCGAAGTCAAGCTTATCAATCAACTCCTGCTCAAGGAACGTTGTATCACCTGGATCATCAATACGAACCTTACGCATCATCTGACGGACGATAATCTCAAAGTGCTTATCATTGATCTTCACACCCTGTAGACGGTAAACGTCCTGAACCTCATTCACAATATACTCTTGTACTGCGGTAGGTCCCATAATAGATAGAATGTCAGCTGGCGTGATAATACCATCAGACAACGGAGTACCAGCACGCACAGCATCATGTTCCTGTACAAGAATCTGCTTTGAAAGACTCACTAGATACTTACGCTGTTCACCTGTTTTAGAGGTAATAATAATCTCACGATTACCACGCTTAACCTTACCCATTGTTACCTCACCATCAATCTCAGAAACGACAGCTGGGTTAGATGGATTACGTGCTTCAAAGAGCTCGGTAACACGTGGAAGACCACCAGTAATGTCACCAGCACCACCTACAGAACGTGGTATCTTAACAAGTGTCATACCAGTCTTAATCTCTGCACCATCCTGCAGAATCTGCTCTAAGTGACCACCTACCGGAAGGTTGTAAGTACCAAGAATATCAGCAGCTGCATATTGACCATCTGCACCTTTCTTTGCACCAGCCTTAACAACATCAACAGTTGGAACCTTGGTCTTGTCACGAGAGTCGGTTATAATACGTTCTGTAAGACCTGTTGCATCATCAGTCTCTGCCTTATAAGTAACACCTTCTACTACATCATGTAAGCGAAGCGTACCAGCATATTCACTAACAATAACTGCATTGAATGGGTCCCACTTACAAATTACATCGCCCTTCTTCACTTTGTCACCAGACTTGAAGTAAAGAGAACTACCATAAGGCACATTATCTGTAAGGAGAACAATACCTGTATTTGAATCAACAAAACGAATTTCAGCCAAACGGCTTACAACCATCTGACATTCCCTATCATCGTCATCAACAAACGGGACTGTACGGAGCTCATCAAACTCTATCTTAGCATCGTTCTTTGCCGTAATTGTTGCATTAGCAGCAGCATTACCTGCGACACCACCAGCATGGAACGTACGAAGAGTAAGCTGAGTTCCCGGCTCACCAATAGCCTGAGCTGCAATAACACCGACAGCTTCACCCATCTGTACCATACGAGCCGTGGCAAGGTTACGACCATAACACTTCTTACATACACCTTTCTTGCTTTCACAAGTTAGAACAGAACGAATCTCTACCATCTCAATTGGAGAGTTCTCTATAGCCTGGGCCTTAGCCTCTGTGATCTCCTCACCAGCAGCAACAATAATATCACCAGTTGTAGGATTAATCACATCGTGAACAGAGACACGTCCCAAGATACGCTCATAAAGAGTTGCTATGGTTTCATCACCATTCTTCAAAGCACGACACTCAAGTCCACGAAGAGAACCACAATCCTCCTCTGTGATGATCACATCATGTGAAACATCAACAAGTCGACGAGTCAAATATCCTGCATCGGCTGTTTTCATGGCAGTATCTGCCAAACCTTTACGAGCACCGTGAGAAGATATGAAGTACTCCAATACCGACATACCTTCTTTAAAGTTTGAAATGATAGGATTTTCAATAATCTGTGCACCTTCAGCTCCAGCTTTTTGTGGTTTAGCCATAAGACCACGCATACCCGCAAGCTGAGCAATCTGATCAGCAGATCCACGAGCACCAGAGTCAAGCATCATATATACTGCATTGAATCCCTGGTCTGCCTCAGTCATATGCTTCATCACACTTTGTTTAAGGTTATTGTTAACGTGTGTCCAAGCATCAATCACCTGATTGTAACGTTCCTTATCGGTGATGAAACCCATTTCGTAGTTAGCCTTCACCTGATCAACCTCATCTTGTCCCTTACCTACAATGTCTTTCTTTTCTACTGGAACGATGATATCATCCAAGTTAAAAGATAGACCTGCAACATAAGCCATATGATAACCGAGGTTCTTTATACCATCGAGGAACTCACAAGCACGTGCCATACCGACAGCTTTAATAACATCGGCAATAAGACCACGAAGTGACTTCTTAGAGATAATACCATTGAAGAAACCTATCTCGGTAGGGATAATCTGGTTGACGATAACACGACCAACAGAGGTCTCAACCATTCTCTTCTGTATTTTACCATCTACAAGATCGTCAACAACAACCTTTACTTGAGCATGAAGGTCACACTTCTTCTCATTGTAAGCTATGATTGCTTCTTCTGATCCATAGAAAGAAAGGCCTTCCCCCTTAGCACCTGGACGAATCTTGGTGATATAATAGAGACCAAGTACCATATCTTGTGAAGGGACAGTAATAGGCGCACCATTTGCTGGATTTAGAATATTGTGGCTCTGTAGCATCAATATCTGTGTCTCCAGAACAGCTTCATTACTCAATGGGAGGTGAACAGCCATCTGGTCACCATCAAAGTCTGCATTGAATGCTGTACATGCCAATGGATGAAGTTGAATAGCCTTACCCTCAATGAGTTTAGGCTGGAATGCCTGAATACCCAAACGGTGAAGTGTCGGCGCACGGTTCAACATTACAGGGTGTCCCTTCATCACATTCTCGAGGATATCCCAAATTACAGGCTCACGACGATCTACGATCTTCTTAGCACTCTTTACAGTCTTCACGATACCGCGCTCAATAAGCTTACGAATGATGAATGGCTTGTAAAGCTCTGCTGCCATCAACTTAGGAAGACCGCACTCACCCATCTTCAACTCAGGGCCAACAACGATAACTGAACGTGCAGAATAGTCGACACGTTTACCTAGCAGGTTCTGACGAAAACGTCCCTGCTTACCCTTTAATGAGTCAGAAAGAGACTTCAATGGACGATTACTCTCACTCTTAACAGCTGATGACTTTCGACTATTATCGAAGAGAGAATCGACAGCTTCTTGAAGCATACGCTTCTCATTACGAAGAATAACCTCAGGAGCTTTAATCTCCATAAGTCGCTTCAAACGATTATTACGAATGATAACACGACGATAAAGGTCATTGAGATCTGAAGTTGCAAAACGACCACCATCTAATGGAACTAATGGACGGAGTTCTGGTGGAGTGACTGGAATAATCTTCATAATCATCCACTCTGGCTTGTTTACACCAATAGACTGGCGGAAGCCTTCTACAACCTGTAGACGCTTCAAAGCCTCGGTCTTACGCTGTTGACTTGAATCTGTTGTCGCACGATCACGTAACTCACCAGCCAAACGATCAAGATCAATGCTTGAAAGCAAATCATAGACCGCCTCTGCTCCCATCTTAGCAATAAACTTCTTCGGATCAGAATCATCTAAACGATCATTACCTTCTGGAAGCTTATTATCAAGAATATCCAAATATTCATCCTCAGAAAGAAGATCAAACTTGTGAGATCCATTCAAGTCCTCTTCAGAGTCAGCATTCTTCATCCCTTCTACGACACCTGGTTGGATGACAACATACTTCTCATAGTAAATAACAGCATCCAGCTTCTTCGTTGGCATACCTAAAAGGTAGCCAATCTTATTTGGGAGGCTCCGGAAATACCAAATATGGGCAACGGGAACGACTAATTCTATATGTCCAGCACGTTCACGACGTACCTTCTTCTCAGTTACTTCAACACCACAACGATCACAAACAATACCTTTATAACGAATACGCTTGTATTTCCCACAAGCACATTCATAGTCCTTTGTTGGACCAAAGATACGTTCACAGAACAAACCATCGCGTTCTGGTTTATAGGTACGATAGTTTATGGTTTCAGGCTTGGTCACTTCGCCAAAAGAATTCTCAAGGATTTCTTCTGGTGAAGCCAGTCCGATAGTAATTTTGCTGAAATTACTCTTTACTTTATTATCTTTCTTAAAAGCCATGTTTTACTTCTATTATAGGGGTGTACGTATTAATCAAGTTTGATGCTTAGACCGAGACCACGTAATTCGTGTAATAACACATTGAGTGACTCAGGAATGCCTGGTGTTGGCATTGGTTCACCCTTAACAATAGCCTCATAAGCCTTAGAACGGCCTACAACATCATCAGACTTGATTGTCAAAATCTCCTGAAGAACATGAGATGCACCAAAGGCCTCAATAGCCCAAACCTCCATCTCTCCAAAACGCTGGCCACCAAACTGGGCTTTACCACCGAGCGGTTGCTGAGTAATCAAAGAGTATGGTCCAATGCTACGGGCATGCATCTTATCCTCAACCATATGACCAAGTTTCAAGAAGTAAGTGATACCCACAGTAGCAGGCTGATCAAATTTCTCTCCTGTCTCTCCATCGTATATATAAGTCGAACATAAGTTTGGTAAACCAGCCTTATCTGTCCACTCTTTTAAATCAGAGAGTTTAGCACCATCAAAGATTGGGGTAGCAAACTTAACACCTAACTTACGTCCAGCAGCACCAAGAATAGCCTCAAATATTTGACCGAGGTTCATTCGTGAAGGTACACCCATAGGGTTCAGTACCAAATCTACAGGACGACCATCTTCCAAGAACGGCATATCTTCTGTGCGTACGACCTTAGAAACAATACCCTTATTACCATGACGACCAGCAAGCTTATCACCCACCTGAATCTTACGTTTCTTTGCAATATAGACTTTAGCCATTTGAAGAACACCAGAAGGTAGTTCATCACCAATAGTAATTGCAAACTTCTTGCGTTTCAGTTCAGCGTCCATTTGCTTAAACTTGCGAATATAGTTCATAATAAGCTTTTGAATCAGAAGATTCGTATGCTCATCATCTGTCCAGCCATTTGACTGAATTCCTTCGTAATCAAGATTTTTAAGCGCAGCAACTGAGAACTTACTACCTTTAGTTATAATCTCTGCGTCTGAGTAATCTTTTACTCCCTGTGAGACTTTATCCTCAGTCAATTCAAGTAGTTTGTCTACCAAAAGATCCTTCAAATCATTGATCTTTGCCTCTTGTTCCTCATCTATTTTTGCAAGTGTAACCTTATCTTGACGTTTACTTTCACGCGTTTTAATTGCACGACTGAAGAGTTTTTTGTCTATGACGACACCACTAAGTGAAGGATTTGCTTTCAAAGAAGAATCCTTTACATCTCCAGCTTTATCACCGAAAATTGCACGAAGGAGTTTCTCCTCTGGTGAAGGATCACTCTCACCCTTAGGCGAGATCTTACCAATCATGATGTCACCAGGCTCAACACGAGCACCAACACGGATAATACCATTATCATCAAGGTCCTTGGTTGCTTCCTCACTTACATTTGGAATATCTGAAGTGAATTCCTCAACACCACGCTTAGTTTCACGGACCTCAAGAGAATATTCATCAACATGAACTGATGTCAAAACATCCTCACGCACCATACGCTCAGAAATAACGACAGCATCTTCATAATTATATCCTTTCCAAGGCATATAGGCAACAAGGAGGTTACGCCCTAAGGCAAGTTCACCATTTTCTGTAGCATAACCTTCTGTGAGAATATCTCCCTTCTTTACGCGCTGCCCCTTGTCACAGATTGGACGAAGGTCAACAACCATGTTCTGGTTTGTACGACGGAATTTTGGGATACGATATTCTTTTAATGCTGGTTCGAAACTAACAAACTCCTCATCTTCTGAACGATCATACAAGATACGGATTGTTGTTGCATCAACGTACTCAATGACTCCATCTCCTTCAGCTGTTATCATTGTACGCGAATCCTCGCACACTTGCTTCTCAAGACCTGTTCCAACAATTGGTGCATCATTGTGAAGCAAAGGTACAGCTTGACGCATCATGTTACAACCCATCAATGCACGGTGACCATCATCATGCTCTAAGAACGGGATCAGACCAGCAGAAACAGAAGCAATTTGTTGTGGAGAAACATCAATAAGATCAACAGATTCAGGACCAACAACTGGATAGTCTGCATCTTGGCGACATTTAACAGTATCACGGATAAATGTACCATCATCATTCAATGGCGCATTTCCTTGTCCTATAATCTGTTCTTCTTCCTCTTCGGCAGTCAAGAACAAAACGTCCTTGTTATCCATATCAACCTTAGAGTCTGTTACACGACGATACGGAGTAACAATAAAGCCTAGGTCGTTGATTTTAGCATACATACAGAGAGAAGAAATCAAACCGATATTAGGTCCTTCAGGAGACTCTATAGGGCACAGACGACCATAATGAGTATAGTGAACATCACGTACTTCAAATCCTGCGCGTTCACGAGACAAGCCACCTGGTCCTAATGCTGAAAGACGACGCTTATGTGTTACTTCAGCCAATGGATTAGTTTGATCCATAAACTGGCTCAAAGGATTTGTTCCAAAGAACGAATTAATTACACTAGAAATTGTCTTCGCATTAATCAAGTCAGTAGGCTGGAAAACCTCACTATCACGAACATTCATACGTTCCCGAATCGTGCGATTCATACGTGCAAGACCTATCGAGAATTGATTAGCCAATTGCTCTCCAACAGTACGAACACGACGGTTTGATAAATGGTCTATGTCATCGACTGTAGCATTTGAATTTACAAGACTTATAAGGTACTTGATAATTTCAATAATATCATCCTTAGTGAGGACACGGATATCCATATCTGTATCAAGATTTAACTTCTTGTTGATACGATAACGGCCGACCTCCCCTAAATCATAACGTTTGTCAGAGAAGAAAAGATTTTGGAACACTTCACGTGCACTAGCATCATCAGCAGCATCAGCATTACGCAACTGACGATAGATATAATTTACAGCTTCTATCTCTGAGTGACTTGGGTCCTTAGCAAGAGTATTGAAAATAATTGAATACTTATTAGCACCTTCTTCATCTTTATGCAGAAGGATTGATGAGACTGCACTATCAAGAATCTGCTCTACAGTTTCTTCTGTTATAACAGTCTCGCGTTCAACAACGACCTTATTGCGCTCTATAGAAACGACTTCGCCTGTATCTTCGTCTACAAAGTCTTCCGTCCAGGTCTTCATTACATTTCCCGCAAGCTTACGCCCAATAGCAGCTTTCATATTCTTCTTATTAACCTTTACCTCTTCACAAAGATCAAAGATTTGAAGAATATCGCGGTCACTTTCAAAGCCAATGGCACGTAACATTGTTGTTACGGGTAACTTCTTTTTACGGTCAATATATGCATACATGACATTATTAATATCAGTAGCAAACTCGATCCAAGAACCTTTGAACGGAATGATTCGTGCACTATACAATACAGTTCCATTAGCATGTACACCCTGACCAAAAAATACACCTGGCGAACGATGTAATTGAGAAACAACAACACGCTCAGCACCATTGATAACAAAAGTACCGTTACTGGTCATGTAAGGAATTGTTCCCAAGAATACATCTTGAATAAATGTACCGAAATCCTCATGATCTGGATCTGTACAATACAGTTTCATCTTAGCCTTCAAAGGTACACTATAAGTTAAACCACGCTCCAAACATTCCTCTATAGAATATCTTGGTGGGTCAACATAGTAATCCAGGAACTCAAGGACGAAATTATTACGTGTGTCGGTGATAGGGAAGTTCTCTGAGAACACCTTATACAAACCGTCATTCTTGCGTTCCTCAGGCGGAGTGTCCAGTTGCAAGAAGTCTCGGAAAGACTTCAACTGCACATCGAGGAAATCCGGATAAGGATAAGGATTCTTAACGCTGGCGAAATTTACTCTGGGTTTATTTTCTAATGCCATAACTGAAATTAAATATTCAAATATGAAAGGTCCATTGTGGACTAAATAAGAAGGAGGAAGAACTCCTAATATGTGTCAGAAGACACAAAAAGGTTAGGACTCGCCTACTTGGCAAATCCTAACCATATTGTTTTATAATTGCGAAGTAATAATTACTTCAGCTCAACCTTAGCACCTTCAGCCTCGATGGTCTTCTTAAGGTTCTCTGCCTCAGCTTTAGCCATACCTTCCTTCAATGTAGAAGGAGCGCCGTCTACGAGATCCTTAGCTTCCTTCAAACCAAGGCCACAAGCCTCTTTAACAGCCTTTACAACCTTAAGCTTGTTTGCACCAGCCTCTACGAGAACAACGTCAAACTCGCTCTTCTCCTCGCCACCAGCGGCTGCACCAGCAGCTGCAGGACCAGCAACAGCATACTCGTCCTTGAGGACAGTTGCCAACTCATTTACTTCCTTAACAGTAAGATTTACTAACTCTTCTGCAATAGCTTTTACGTCTGCCATTTTATTCTAACTTTTTGATTTTTGTTCTAAAAATAATATATCTATTGACTTTATTAGATTTTTACTCAGCACGCTCGCCTAAAGTCTTAAGCACACCATGAATAGTGCCAGCGCCTGACTGGAGAGCAGAAACAACATTCTTTGCTGGAGACTGTAGCAAAGCAACAACCTCTGCAATAACTTCGTTTTTGCTCTTTAGAGCTGCAAGTTCTTCGAGTTTATCAGCACCAACAAATAGAGTCTCCTCTACATAAGCTGCTTTCAGAGCTGGAATACCTTCCTTCTTATACTCCTTCAACATCTTAGCTGGCACATTAGCTGTCTGTGTAAACAAGACTGCTGTATTACCCTTCAAAGAACCATACAGTGGTTCAAAATCTACATCAGATGCCTCAAAAGCCTTATGAAGAAGTTTGTTCTTCACAACGACCATATTGATCTCACTCTTGAAGCACTTACGACGGAGAGAACTTGTAGCCTCAGCATTCAATCCAGTTACATCTACTAGATAGAAATGAGGGTAATTTTTTAGCTTCTCACCGAGTTCAGCGATAATCGTATCTTTTACTTCTTTCTTCATTGTACAAAACTTTTAGAGTTATTCAGCTGATTTAGGATCAATCTTGACACCCTTACTCATTGTGCTAGAAATAAAG
>QWCT01001760.1_pt1 | contig 10397 bp, 5 predicted proteins | sample 1972681 | NCBI WGS metagenome assembly QWCT01 (sample SAMN09866701, study PRJNA288562) | Human oral metagenome isolate pre3_saliva, whole genome shotgun sequencing... | isolation source: mouth | host: Homo sapiens | place: USA: California | reverse complement strand
CGACGCTGACCGTCATGACCATCGTGACCGTCTGCCTGCTGCCGATCGTCCTGGTCTACGTCTTCTGGTCCTACTGGATGTTCCGCGCTCGCGTGGGCGCCGAGGACGTTGAGACGCAGACGGGTCTGCTGCTCAAGAAGATCCGCGTGGGCGAAAACTTCTTCGCCAGCTGATCCTCGTATCACGACGCGCCCGGTCCCTCTTACAGGGGCCGGGCGCGTTTGTTGTCACGCCACAAGGATGGGGACCTTTGGCCCATGACGAGCCGTTTTAAGGCACAATAGGTACGTGCGTCCCTTTGATCCTCGTTTGTTGCGTTATGCCCGCTCGGCGCGCGGCCCCATCGCTGTGACGGCCCTCCTAGGGACGTTGACTGCGCTGTTGGTTCTCGCCCAGGCGCTTCTCATTTCAGCAGCCCTCTCCCCCGTCGTCTCGGGCACCGCGTCGCTGCTCGACGTCTGGCCCTACATTGCGGGAATCGCAGCCGTCTTCGCGTGCCGCGCGCTGATCGTCGCCGCCCGCGAGGCCGTGAGCACACGGGCTGCTGCCGCCGCGGTGTCCGAACTGCGCGGACGTGTCGTCGAAGCGAGCATCACCCTGGGGCCGCGATGGAGGGCGACCAAGGGCGCCGAAACAACCACGCTTCTGACGACGGGCCTGGAGGACCTGCGCCCCTACTTCGTGTCCTTCCTCCCGCAGCTCGTCCTCGTCTGCACGGTGACCCCGGCGGCCCTCGGCGTCATTCTTCTGCTCGACTTCTGGTCCGCATTCATCGCCCTCCTCGTCATTCCCCTCATCCCGATCTTCATGATCCTCATCGGACGTTTCACGCAGGCAGCCTCGGAGGACAAGCTCGCGTCAATGAAACGCCTGACTGCCCAACTCCTCGACCTGATGTCGGGGCTTCCCACGCTGCGCGGCCTCGGTCGCGAGAAGGCCCCTCGCACGCACTTGCACGCCTTGGGAGCCGCCAACACGAAGGCGACGATGGCAACGCTGCGCGTCGCGTTCCTGTCGGGCGGCGTGCTCGAGTTTCTCACGACCCTGTCGGTGGCTCTCGTGGCTGTCGAGGTCGGCATGCGCCTCGTGTTTGGCAATATTTCGCTGTTCCACGGCCTCGCGGTCATCATGCTTGCGCCCGAGGTATTCGAGCCTCTACGCCAGGTCGGCGCGCAGTTCCACGCGTCAGCAAACGGCGTGACAGCCTCGAAGGCCGCTTTCGACATCATCGAAGAGGCCGAGGCCGTTACCTCCCCAGGAAGCGGCGCGTGCCCCGACATGACACACACCGACATCGTTCTGGACGGCGTCGGCGTGCGTGCTCGTGGCGCGTGGGCTCCCGCCCCGACCACGGGCATTATCACACCGGGAGTCGTGACGGCCCTGTCAGGTCCTTCCGGAGCCGGCAAGTCGACGATCGTGTCGTGCCTGCTGGCCGACATGGCCCCGGATGCGGGCCGGATCGCCCTGCGCCAGTCGGCCTCGACATCGACGGACGACGAGATCGCCCTGTCGGATATCGATCCCACCGCCTGGCGTCGCCAGATCTCGTGGGTTCCTCAATCCCCCACGCTGGTTCCCGGTACGGTCCTGGATAACATGGGCGATCTGCCGCTCGACGCACTGACCGCCGCGGCTCAGGCGACCGGCTTCGATACCGTTGTGGCCACCACCCCCGAGGGATGGAACAGTGTCATCGGCTCAGGCGGTGTCGGCCTGTCCGTCGGTCAGCGCCAGCGCCTAGCGCTCACACGCGCGCTCGCCGCCCACTCCCAGATCGTCATCCTCGACGAACCGACCGCCCACTTGGATGCAGTCAGCGAAGAAACCGTCGTGCGCGCCATCAACGCGATGCGGGACGCGGGACGAACTGTCATCGTCATCGCACACCGGGCCGCCATGATGGAGGCCGCGGACGTCGTCATCGATGTCCGCTCCGCCGCTGACGAGGAGGCACGCGCATGAGGCTCTATTTGACGCGTTCCGAATCGGCTGCGCTGCGCCGATGCATCTCCATGCTCCAGGTCTCTCGTTCCGGCTTCGCGCTGTCGTTGCTCCTCGGCGTCACCGCCCTCGGCGCTGCGATCGCTCTCGGCGGCACCGCCGCCTGGCTTATCGCCCGCGCCTCCCAGCAGCCCCCGGTTCTCTATCTGACGGTCGCCGCCACCTCGGTCCGACTGTTCGGCGTCTCGCGCGCCCTCGCTCGCTACCTGTCGCGCCTGGCCTCCCACAAGGTCGCGTTGACGGGCATGGATAACCTCCGTAACAACCTGTACGACGAGCTGGCCACAGCCCCCGGCACGAAGCTGTCGACGCTGCGCCGCGGCGATCTCATGACCCGCGCGGGAGCCGACGTCGATGAGGTCGGAAACGTCGTTGTCAAGACTCTCCTGCCCGCGCTCGTTGCGGCAATCGTCGGGGTTGGCACGGTCGTCGTCATCACGATCATTTCCCCGGCAGCGGGCCTCATCCTGGCGATCAGCCTCGTCGTATCCGGCGTCGTCGCCCCGGCGCTCATCGCCCGTTCGGTGCGCATGGCCGAAAGTCAGGGCGCCGAGGCTCGCACCGATATCGCGGCGACCTCGCTCGCGATCCTCGAGGGCGCCACCGAGCTGTCGATGGCGGGCACGCTGGATCGCGCGCGCCGCTCGCTCGGCGATTCCGAGGCGGCTCTCAGCACCGCCCTGGCACGCTCTGCTCGTCTCTCCGCCTTCGCGCGAGGCCTTGACGTGTGTGCGATGGGCGTCGCCGTCATCGGCGCGCTCCTCATCGGAATTCCGCAGACGACGTCGGGGGCTCTCGCACAGGTCCTCCTGGCCGTTATCGTCCTCGTCCCGCTGTCCTCCTTTGAGGGGGTCGCCGAGCTGACGCCCGCTGCCTCCCAGCTTGTGCGCAGCGCCCAGGCTGCGACGCGCATTTGCTCCCTCTTGGGCGACGAGGCACCCGCCCAGTCCCATGACATCCCGGAGGGACCCACCGTCATCGAGGCTCGCGATCTCGCCATTGGGTGGCCGGGAGGCCCGACGCTCGCAACTGGCATCTCACTCACGTTGCGCCCCGGATCATCCCTCGCAATCGTCGGCCCTTCGGGCATCGGGAAGACGACGCTGCTGGCGACCCTCACGGGTATCATCCCGCCCAAGTCGGGCAGCGCTCTGATCAACGGCGTTCCCGCGTGGGGGGCTGACCGTGACCAGCTGACCTCGCGCATCACGATGACTGCCGAGGACGCGCACGTCTTCGCCACCACGATCTACGAAAACCTACGGGTCGCCCGCGCGTCTCTCACCCGGGACGAGGCGTCGGAACTCCTGGCCCAAGCCGGCCTCGCGCAGTGGCTCCAGTCCCTGCCCGATGGACTCGACACCGTGATCGGCTCCGGAGGCACGACCGTATCCGGCGGCGAACGTCGCCGCCTTCTCATGGCCAGGGCTCTCGCCGCTCCCGCCCCGATCATGGCTCTCGACGAGGCCTCTGAACACCTCGATGCGGCGACGGCCGACCGCCTCATGGAAACACTCCTGACGCGCTCACCCGAGCGGGCTACCCTGGTGGTCACCCACCGCTTGAGCGCCCTGGACCAGGCCGACCACGTCATCGTCTTGGCTGCGCCCGAGCTCGGCCAGTGCGCGACGATCGCCGCGCGCGGCACACACGACGAGGTCCTGCAGGCCCTCCCCGCCTACCGCTGGGCCCTCGACCAGGAGGAACAATGAGCACCGACTCCACTGACTTCACGCTGCTGCAAGCGGCCCTGGACCTCACCAGTTCCCTGGACTTGAAGGCGGGCCTGCAGAACTTCGTGGACCAGGCCTGCGCCTTGACGTCCTCTCCGCACGCCACGCTCTCAGTCCTGGACACGTGGGGGGCCACCACCCTGCAACTCGAGTTCCACGAGGATGGTCCAGTCCCCGAGGTCCCCGAGTCTCTCATGACGGCGATCCCCGCGAGCGTGCCTCTCCTCGTCAACTCGCCGTCGGACGCACCCGACCTTGATCTGCCCGCTTCCACTCCCCCGTTCCTGGGCGTCTCGATCCTCGTGCACGAGCAGGTCTACGGACGCCTGTACCTATGCGGGAAGGCGGGCGGGTATTCATCCGCCGATGCCGCCGTGCTCAGCGCGCTCGCGCCCGCCGCTGGCATCGCCGTTGAAAACGCGCACCTGTACGCGGACTCGAAGCGCACCGAGCGGTGGATCAGCGCCTCTCAGTCGCTGACGACCACCATGCTGGAGGGCGCCGATGAGGAGGAGGCGCTCGAGCTCATTGCCAAGACCGTGCGCGAAGTGTCCCACGCGGACACCGCCATCATCGTCCTGCAGTCCGTGGGCGACACGTGGGCTGCCGAAATCGTCGACGGCAAGAATGCCTCCAGCCTGCTGGGTCTGACTTTCCCACCCGAAGGCCGCGCGATGAGCGTGTTGCACGAGGGTACCGGCATGATCGTGGACTCGATGTCGCGCGCGCAGACGATGCGTGTCCCCCAGCTGGCTGCCTTTGGATCGGCCCTTTACGCGCCCCTGCGTTCACGTGGGGTCTCTTCCGGTGTCCTCATTCTGCTCCGTCAGATCGGCGCACCCGAGTTCGACAGTTCCGAGCTTTCGCTCGCGGAATCCCTCGCCTCCCAGGCCACGCTTGCCCTCGAGCTCGCATCGGCCCGCCATGCGCAGGACGTGGCCGCACTGCTGGACGAGCGCGACCGTATCGGGCGCGACCTCCACGACTTTGCCATCCAGCAGCTGTTTGCGACCGGCATGGCCCTGGACGCGGCCAAGCAGAAGGTCGCTGCGGGCCAGACGGACCCGGCTGCCCTCGAGTCCCTCATCGATTCCTCGCTTGCATCGATTGACGAGGCCGTGCGTCAGATCCGCACGATCGTGCACAACCTACGCGAGCGCGACAAGGCCGTCGGCCTGGTGGAGAGAATACGCCGCGAATCGTCACTGACGCGTTCCGCCCTCGGTTTTGCGCCCTCGCTGCTCATCACGCTTGACGGCAGTGCCATCAACTCGGACCTGGATAACGAGCTCGTCGTCATCGACGAGCTCGACGGTCGCGTCGACCCGGACCTGTCCGACGATGTCGTGGCTATCGTGCGCGAAGGCCTGTCTAATATCGCCCGCCACGCCCACGCAACCGCAGCGGCCGTGTGCGTCGATGTGTCGGGGCGGGGCAAATCGGGGCGCGTGCGCATCACGATCACCGACGACGGTCGAGGCATCGACCCATCGCGCACCCGCAACTCCGGCTTGGCGAACATGGCGGAACGTGCACGACGACACCGCGGCTCGTTCGATGCCGGCAGCGGCGAGGGCGGGGTGGGCACCCAGATCCGGTGGATCGCTCCGCTTGAGTGCTGACCAGACGCACACGCACAACACGACGGTGGGGGTGGACGTTCCGATTGGAACTCCACCCCCACCGCGTGCGGACGGGAGTTGTTATCTCCCGGCTCTCAGCTGAGCATCAACCCAGCCAGCGTCCGTCACTGCCGAAGGTGTACCAGCGCCACCCAATCCAGTGGCCGCCCGTGTACATGTCGCCTCCGGTCCCGAAGTAGTACCAGGCGCCTCCGATCTGCTGCCAGCCGGTGGCCATCTGGCCCGAGGCACCGAAGTAGTACCAGGTGCTTCCCAGCGGCTTCCATCCGATCGTCATGGCGCCACTGTCGCTCATCAGGTACCAGTGAGAGCCCATCTGAAGCCAGCCGGTGTGCATCGCACCGGACGGATCCAGGTAGTACCACGCGCCGCTCGTGTAGAGCCAGCCGGTCATCATGACACCGTTAGAGGCGAAGAAGAACCACTTGTCTCCCACCATCTGCCAGCCGGTGACCATCGCGCCGGTCTCTGGCGTCAAGTAGAACCACGAGCCACCCAGGTTGACCCATCCGGTGACCTGCGCTCCGGCGCCGTTGTGGTAGCGCCACGCGCCATCCCAGTAGACCCAGCCGGAGAGCATGTAGCCGTTCTGGTCGAAGCGGTACACGTTGCCACCGAGCGTGAGGGTCTCGTTCTTGGCGTAGCCGCCGGCGCTGATCTTCCACCACCAGCCGGTGCCGTCGTTCATCCAGGTGCCCACCGTGTGATCGGGAGCGGGCGCGGGGTCCGGAGTCGGATCAGGCGTCGGTGCGGGGTCCGGGGTCGGATCGGGCGTCGGTGCGGGGTCCGGGGTCGGATCGGGGCTGGGCTCGGGATCGGGCGCCGGTTCCTCGGCCAGGGCGAGGGTTACGAGGCCCGATTCAGCGAACCCGGCCTCGTTCATAGCCATGACGCGGATGACCGAGCCATTGTTCTCACCGTCGATCGTGAGGGTCAGCTCGGGGCCGTTCTCCTCTTCGACGATGGCCCACGAATCGGAGCCCCCGCGCTTGATCTGCCAGAACAGGGTCGGGGCGGGCTTGCCGCTCGCCTCGGCCTTGATCGTGACCTGCGTGCCTTCCTTCGCCGTCACGGTGCGGAAAGCGCCGTCACCGGAGATCTGCGCGTCTTCGGCGGGGTTAGCGGTAACGGTCAGCGGCTTGATGACCGGAGGCTCCTGATCGCCCGGATCCGGGGTTGGGGCAGCAGCCGCGAAGGCCTCGACCTCCGCGAGCGCGAACTCGCCGAACTCGGTGGGCTGGATGACGCGAATGAAGCGAGCATCGAAGCCCTCGAAGTCGACCGCGCTCGGGCGGCCGCCGACTCCGTCGACCTTGATCATGTGGACGCCGTCGACCGCGCCAGCCGTGGCGGGGTTAAAGGAAGCGTCGAGGCGCGTCTCGGAGGCGACGACCCAGAAGTCGTGCAGGCGCTGGTCGCAGGAGATTCCCTGGCAGTTGTCGGAGGAGGAGCGGTTCCAGACGTTGACGACACCCAGGGGGTGGGTTTCGCCGAGGTCGACCTCCCACCAGGGGTTGGCCTGTTTGCCGGTGTGGGCGACCGAGCCGTTGTCCCACACTCCGTCCGTGTTGCCGTCGACGGCGCGCGAGGCGGTACCACCCCAGCCGGTCGAGGACATGGTGGCCGTCTTGTTGAGTGCGAGGTTGTCGCTGCCCTTGGTGACGGTCAGGGTCGCACGCTGGGAGGTCGTGGAGCCGTTGGCGTTCGTGGCGACGGCGTAGAACTGTGCGCCGTCATCCTCGAGCGTCGTCGTCAGGGTGTACATGGCGTTCGTGGCGTCCGGAATCGCCGTTCCTTCGCTTGCCCCCTTGGGGACGCGGTACCACTGGATGGTGGCGGCCGGTCGGCCCGAGGCGACGACGGTGAAGGTGGCGCTCTCCCCGGCCTTGACGGAGACCGAGGAGGGGTCCGTGGCAATGACGGGCGGCTGGGTGGCCGCGTTCTCACCGTAGACGTGCAGGGTCGCGCTCACGGAGCGCAGGCCGATCGGGTTGGCGTAGTAGGAGGGGTGTGCCAGTTCGAGGCGCAAGGGCGTGACCTTGCCGGGCTCGAGGCTGAGGCCCTCGCCGACTTCTCCGGCCTCAATCTGCGCGCCGGTCACCTCGATGGAGGTGGCCCCGAGGGTGATCTTGTAGGTCGTGGAGGCGTCGAAGTTCCCCGAGAACTTCAGGGTCAGGTCGGTGATGGCCTTGTCCGTCTTGTTCACCAGGTAGGCGTCGTAGGCCTGCGCGCCGGAGTAGCGCAGCGCGGAGGCTCGTCCGAAGAACTGCTCCGAGGAGATGGTCGCGCCGTCGACGGCGGTGACCGTCTGCGTGGGCACGTAGGTGGGTGCGGCATCGAAGGTGACCTTGACGACGGGGCGCAGGTTCGGCTCCGGGTTCTCACCCGACATGGTCACCGTGAGCGTGGTGCCGTCCTGGGTGAACTCGAGGGAACGGTCGGTGCCGTCCACGGTGACGGCTGTGACGTGGCCGCCGACGCTGGGAAGCGTCAGTGTCTTGCCGGGGCTCCACAGCTCGGGGAAGAAGTAGAGGTCGTTGCCCTTGGTCATGACCTTGCCCCAGGCGGGGGCGGGGTACCACGTCGGGCGAGCTCCCGTGATGGCGTCGGGGTGACGTTGCATCCACTGGCCGACCTCGGTGACGACGCCGGCGTCGAAGGCCTCGATCGTGCCGTCCCCCTTGGGGCCGATGTTGTAGGCGAACTGGCCACCCGAGGCGACCGTGCCGATGAGGTTGTTGACCAGCTCGCGTTCCTTGTAGCTCTTCGCGCTCTCGTCGCGGTTCGCCCACGAGCAGTATCCCCAGCAGGACGGGTAGATCGAGCGAATCGACTCCCAGGGCCCCATGTGGAAGTCCGTGGTCACCGAGTTGTCGCCGCCAACCTCGAAGTCGCCGGCCTTGTTCCAGACGCGCGAGTTGACCATCGTTTCGGGCTGGAGCTCGTGGACCCACTGGGCCATGCGCTGAGACTGCTCGGCGGTGGGGCCGCCCATGTCGAACCACAGCTCGGCGATCGGGCCGTAGTTGGTGAGGAGCTCGGTCAGCTGGGGCTTGATGACGGTCGTCATCAGGTCCTCATCGATGGGGTTGACGTTGCCGTAGGGCTCGGGGGTCTGCTTGGTCCAGTCGATGATCGAGAAGTAGAAGGCGAGCTTCACGCCGAGCTTGTTGCACTCGGTCGACAGCTCCTTCATCGGGTCCTTGCCGTAGTTGGACTGCTTGACGATGTTGTAGTCGGTCGTCTTTGTGTCCCACATGGCGAAGCCGTCGTGGTGCTTCGACGTGATCATCAGGTACTTCATACCCGAGTCGTGGACCGTCTTGCAGATAGCAGAGGCATCGAAGTTCGCGGCCAGGTCCTTGGCCTTGAGCAGGTAGTCGTCGGTGGGGATGTTTTCCCAGGCCTTGATTTGCTCGGGGTAGCCCATGCCCTGGCGGTGGCCGTTGTAGTAGCCGCCGTATACGGAGTAGACGCCGAAGTGCATGAACATGCCGTACTGGAGTTCTTGCCACTTGGCGATCTTGGGGGTGGAGCTCAGTGGGACCGCTGCGGGGACGCCGGTGGGCGCTGGTGCTGCGTCGGCAAAACTCGGGGCGCTCATGGGTGCGAGCACCAGTGCCGTAGCGACCGCGCAACCGGCAAGCATTCGCTTGAGGTTCACGGGGTGTCCTTTCAAGGGGTAATGGTGGACGACGGTGTCCGTCCTCAACGGTGAGGATGAGGCGAACGTTACCCCACAGGGCTTTTCCATAAACCAGTTTGATAGTAGCTTTCTCACAAATCAGGGATACCCCCGATTAGCACACAACTAGACGCACGGAAAATAAGCCGAACGGCGCACACAAAAGCCGAGCGGGCCGGATAATTCCGACCCGCTCGCATTCACCTCGGCCCCATCCGGGACGAGGCGGTAGCTCAGTTACGCCAGGACGCAGCCCTCTGCCCGGCCACCCACGCGGCCACCTGCGTGCGGCGCTGCAGGCCCATCTTCGACAGGAGGGAGGTGATGTGGTTCTTCACGGTCTTTTCCGCAACGCCAAGCTTCTCGCCGATCTCGCGGTTCGACAGGCCATCGCCGATCAGGTCCAGAACCTTGCGCTCCGACGGCGTCAGGTCGGCGGTCGGATCCTCGTGATCGACGCGACGACGCGTCAGTGTCCGTTCGTCGAGCAGCACGCGACCGTCGGCAACGGCCTTGATGACGTCGGTGATCTCCGCGCCACGCACGGTCTTGAGGATGTACGCGCGGGCACCCGCCTCGAGGGACTCAGCCAAGGCCTCGTCGTCGTCGAAGGAGGTGAGCACGACCGGGAGGATCTGCGGGTGGGAGGAACGCAGTCGATTCATGATGTCGATGCCGGTGCCGTCGGGCAGCTGCAGGTCCACCAGGATCACGTCGGGACGCACCAGGTCGGCACGGCGCACGGCGTCGGCAACAGAGCCGGCCTCGGCGACGACCTCGAGGGCGTCGTCGCGGTCGACGATCTCAGCAATGCCACGTCGAACGATCTCGTGGTCGTCAATGATCATGACGCGCGTGCGCGCGGACGTATTTTCACTCACGTGTTAATTCTAACCGTCGGGAGGGCTCACGCCCTCGTGTACTTACTACTTCTCCGGAGACAGGCGGCTCATCGCATCCTGAGCGGCCGCGTTCTCCGCGTGCTTCTTCGACGAGGCCTGCCCCGAGCCAATCGAGTCGCTACGCTCGGCAACGAAGGCGTGAGCCGTAAACACGCGCTGATGGTCCGGCCCTTCCCCCTCGACCTCGTAGGAAACCTCGCCCAGGCCCTGCGCCTGCGAGTATTCGATGAGGATCGTCTTCCAGTCCTGGTGCTGGCCGCGCGAGGGAGCATCCACGAGCAGGAAGCTCAGGCGCTCGAGGATGACCCGGCGCGCCTCCTCCAGGCCGCTCGTCAGATAGGTCGCGCCGATGAGAGCCTCGAAGGTGTCGGACAGGATCGAATCCTTGTCGCGTCCCCCGTGCATCGACTCGCCCTTGCCCAGGAACACG
>QWCT01001894.1_pt1 | contig 10407 bp, 14 predicted proteins | sample 1972681 | NCBI WGS metagenome assembly QWCT01 (sample SAMN09866701, study PRJNA288562) | Human oral metagenome isolate pre3_saliva, whole genome shotgun sequencing... | isolation source: mouth | host: Homo sapiens | place: USA: California | reverse complement strand
ACGATGCAAAGTTATGAATAAATTTTGAATAAACATTCATGGAAAGTCGCTTTTTCGTCGTGTTTATATTATATTAACAAAAAGCAAATTGTTTTGATATTCCTATTTATTGTTGAATAATACCCTTACTTTGGTGTGATATGTGACTTTCTTTTTTGCTGGAATAGTGGAGACGTGATGTGGAAAAAAGTGCGTGTATTGGAGCAATGGCGAATGGAATAGCGACTGAAAGACGTTGTGTTGTTGGCTCGATATTGTCGCACTTTCTGCCTGTTGTCTATTGGTTGGGCTGTATAATCATTCACTTTATTCACTTATTGCATTGTCCCTCGCCTGCTTTGTGCATATCTTTGGGGGCGAAAGGTGGGTGTAATATGTTTTTAATAGGTACATAAAAGGGAAAGAAGTTGCTCTACTTTGGGTCAGAATGGTGATGTGGTGTGTTGTTAATAAGAATATAAAAGAAAAGGCAAAAGGCAGTTGTTGTACTTGCTTTGCGCCTTATAACGTTCGTCTTTTACCCCTTTTATTGAGTAAAAGTAATAGGTTTACCCTTTGCAACGCATTAAGCCCAGATGGCGGAATCGGTAGACGCGCTGGTCTCAAACACCAGTGGAGCAATCCGTCCCGGTTCGACCCCGGGTCTGGGTACTTTGTAAGATAAGGAAGTAACTGAATATCAATAAGATATGGTTACTTCCTTTCTTTTTGCAGGAATATTGCAGGAACATCTCCCCAAAATATCATTTTTTGAAGTTGAGGCTTAATTCTATTCCACTATTGAGATTTGATTATTATTATGTCTTTTATATAGTTAAGAAATAGTAATCAAACTATTATCTTATATATCTTCGCAAAATATTTACATCTTTATTTATCTCAAAACTGAGAAAAGTTTGATAAAAACTTGATCATCCGGGAATTAATCATTATTTTTGCATCGTAATTATAGATATAACTATTGATTCTATAATATTCCAATATGCTTATATTATGTCTCTATCAAGTGTAGATTTCGCCAATATATTGAGAAACATGGCTTACAAGCGTCATCTTGTTAATCTCAATAAGACACAAGTAAATAAACTTTTGTTTATGTGCTATGGGCTTTATTTGGCTTTTTCTAGAGAAAAGCTTTTTTCTGAAACACCTAAGGCTTGGCCGTATGGTCCTGTATTTCCTGATGTATATAAATCGTATTCTCTGAATCGTGTTCCTATATACATCACTGAAGAAAAAAGGAAGGAGTTCGAAAGCAATGAAAAAGCTAAACGTATTTTTACACAGGTTGTCGACAAATATTGCCATGTCAGTGCTTATGATCTAAGTATGTGGTCACATCTTCGTGGCGGTCCTTGGCATAAAACTGTATATGGAATTAATGGAAACGAAAATTCTGGATGGAATAAAGAGATAAGTGACGAACTCATTAGAAACTATTTTACCAAAAAGTAATATGAAAAAAAAGAGTTCGAGTCAACACATCGCAACTAAAGAATTTAAGGTACCAGAACTTGCAGATCTTCTTTCTGAAGAATTATCTAATTTTACTATCTATGCGCAAGAAGATCAAATCCCATGGAGATGCTTTTTTTACAAGATATGGTACAATATAGCTTATACATTTAAAAACCCATTCAAAGAACCGAACCGGGAACTCAATCTTTTGGAACAAGTAGAGGTCTTAATCAATACCGGAAACTCAGGAGATGTAATAGACTATTGTGAAAGATATATTTACCTTCACAGAATAATAGAAAATACACGTGCTCGTAGACGCTTGGAACGTTGGGTAACTCGGTTGGTATCAACCTATCTTTCGATAGTTTTTGCTCTCATCGTCACCTCGTATATATTAAAATGGGACTTGCCATTAGGAGTTATCATAACGATACTCTCAACTACGACAGTTAACATTGTAGCATTAGGATACATTCTTGTTCGTGGTTTGTTCCATGAAAATGAAGGTGACGAAACAAAAAGTGAAAATCCTACTTGTGATATACAAAATAAACATAATTATAATATAAACAAAAACTCAAAGAAATGAAAAAATATTTATTATTTGCACTCTTTGCAGTACTCTTTTCAAGCTGTGGAAGAACTACACCTTCTCCAGCAGGCTTAGAATATTGCAAGACTATTTCTGGAATAGATTGCCTAAAAGCAACAATAACAAATGGAAATGTACTAATTATAGCTGTAAATGCAGAACCAGGAAGAAATTACGATGCTCTTGCAACATACTATTTAAACGATGCAATTAGCCATGGCGTTGACGATATTAAAATGTGTGCTGTTGTAGATTACTCTACATCAGAATTCCAAGATGGAGCGGTCGTTGGTGAAAGGGTAGGAAAAGCTTTTAAATAAAGCTGAAACAATAGAAATAGGGCGGTAATTCCGCCCTTTATTATGTCTGATGTTTGACAATTAAATTACAACATCAAAATTTTATATGCTTTGTGATACTTTTCAGCAATCAGCATAGCTTTCTCTCGAAGTTCAATAACATTTTCCATGCATCAATCATTCAAAATTAAGCTCCAATTTCTCACCTCTTGACTTCATTTCATCAAGTTCTTTCTTGATTTCTTTCTCTTGCTCGCTTTGCGGGGTTCTTTCACCACTCCATAGCTTGGAATATATCAAATCCAAATCAAGATCTGGAGAATTTATATACTCCTCATAACTATTATACTTGTGTCCGTCTGCGTCTATAAACATAGATATAAAATGTTATTTAGTTTCTATAATTTCAAAACCTTTCTCAAGACTATCTAATAAATGCTTATAATCTGCTAACTGCCATAAAGGAAAAAATTCCCTCATGTTATAAGATGCTTCCACATCATCACTTTGATACATAGTATTTATGGTTTCACACAAAGCATCTAAAAGATACTTTCTTTCAGTATCGATATTATTAAACTTCCATTTTAAAGTTTCTGCTAACTCTTTACTAACTTTAATTTGTATCATAATATTTATTTTTGATTAGTAATGCAAAGATAGTAAGCAGAAATGTATGAAAATCAGATATTTAGTTAAAATAATTTTGATATTATTTGATAATCAAATAGCTTTTTTGTTTTTTAACTCATTATGTCGTCCTCTCTGCTTAATTGTATCTTTATTCACTGTCTTCCTCATCTGGCAAAGACTGCATCAATTGGAGAAATGCATTATCACTATCTGATAAAAGTTCTGGCATATCCATAGTGTTAATATAACCCTGCTTTAGCCACTTTAATAAAATGATTTTCTTTTCTTTATCAAGACTAATCCTCATAATCTATATTTTTTGTAAGTTCATCTATTATTATATCTATTTGATTTTCTGGCAGACTGAATAAATCAATATCAGCTTTTACTGCTTGTTGTTTAGGTACTACATATTGCATTAACTTTTCTAACATATGTAGTCTATCCTTTGGAGATAGTTTTTTTATATCCTCCTCGATTAGTTCTCGGTTATTATCTATAAGTTGAGATATCCAATCTTTTATTTTTGATGTGGTCTTGTTTGGTGTTCCTTTTGCTCTGCCACCCATTCGACCTTTTCCGTCATTCTTTTTTCTAGACATACTATAAAAAACTATTTTAGTTAGACATTTTCTCTTACAAAATTATGACTTTATTATAAAGCCAGCATATAAATTCTTATGCTTTTTATCTACAATAAAAGGGGTTGCTATTGTTCTAAATTTAGAGCATCCTGAATATTTTGTGATAAATCATAGATACTTTTAGGTGCTTCCTTTATATTGGAGAATAAATTCCTTACTTGTGTTTTCCTTGAGTCTTTATCAGATTTTGTTAGTACCTCATTAGGAATCGAATTAATCTTTGCGTAAAGCATATTCTTTACAAGTTCTAAGGAATGTCCTTTATTTATGGATACTTCTGATAATGTCAGGGCTAAAATATCAGCTGTAGACAAGTTTTTTTTATCTCGTGGTGTAATTGTGCATTTTCTAGGAATAAGCCTTTTATATTGCAAATATAGGTCTTCTTTGAAGGTCTTTTCCCAGTCGGAGCTCTTCAGTTGATAAAGTTGTAATCCCATACCTTTATTTAGATATTGCGGTTTTATATAATGTGCTTCCCATTTTAGAAAGTTATCTTCAGCATTCCATCCCAAAGAATTAAGGATGTTTTTTCTTGTAAGTCCTTGCTTCATTTGGATATTTCTGCCCGCATCGTACATTTTAAGTTTTACATTTTTATCACTCCACCATCTAAAGTTTCCTTTATCCTTTGATTTCTCATCTGAATTCAGTTTTTCTTTTGGCTCTGAATCATGGTGCATTATATATTCTTTTGGCTTCATTGGTACTTGTATGATAATACCATATTCGACGGCATTAACAGTAGCTTTCCATAAGTCAATTTTTAAAAGTCCCTGAATATCCTCTATGGCATCTACAAAATCTTTGATTGTGAAGGTAAAATTATGTCCTTGCCAATAATAAGGGATGCTACCTTCAAGCCTTAGCATAGATAAAGCAAAATTAATCCAAATAGTTAATTCTCTGTTTTTCTGAAGGGTGTACTTATTCCAACCAGAATTGTAGAATGCAACTCCTTGTAAATGTGTGAGAAATATATTATCTTTGCCTTCAAATGAGGTGGTAATACTTATATAGTCTATCATCACTAATCATTTATATCCTATAGGGGGTACGCTGGGAAAGTGCATCCCCTCTTTGGAATTATTCAACGTATAGAAACTTGCTCACATATCTCATAGCTATATCCTTTGTTTCGGGATTTCTTCCCATATCAGTAAAGAAAAATATCTTGATAGTTTCCCAGTCTACATCATCCGAATAAAATACTACTAAATCACCTGTATCACTTTTATTCGTAATTTTTCCACCTGCATCACTGATACCAGTTGTTCCATATCCGATAAATTGTGGATAGTTTTCATCTCGCCAGATTTGGGTGCGTACATGGAAGGGTTTATGTAGTTTTAGGGGTGATTCTTCCTTTTGGGTGAATTGCGCAATAAACTGCCCTGCTGTTGAATGTAATAAATTTCTTCCTGTTTTTGCTACTCTTGTGAGTTCACTTTCTTTACTTATTGAAATCCTATTGGGAAGAATTTTACTTCCAGATTGCCAGTAGAAACTCGATAAAGTACCAGTTTTTCTTTTATATATGGCTTCTTTATATGAAACCTTTATCATTTCCTTACTAATCATATACATCCCTCTTCTTATTCTTTGATTGAAATATAATGAGATTCCATAAAGGCTTGCAAATCTTCTCTTTTTACGAGTATCTTTCTACCTATTTGAGCAAAAGGAATAATTCTTTTATCTCTGTAAGTTTGCCAAGTTTTTGGAGATACTCCCAGCATCTTTCGAGCTTTTACTGAGTCTATCCATTCGTTCTCTGTGTTTTCGGTATTTCTCTTTGTTAGTAGCTCTTTCATGTCCTGAATATCAGATTTAACATCTTCCCATACCGATTGAGGAAGTACTACCATTGCCATTGTTGAGGCTACTTGTTGTGTTGACACATCCATTTGCATCATAATATATTAGGGCTACCCAATAGAAGACGATCTATTTTTGTCCCTTTCTCCTGATGCAAAAGTATATTAGTTCTTTGGTAGTAGAAGGATATAAAAGAAAGGGAAAAAACAGAGATTTCCCCCTTGATTTTTCCCCTTGTCTATATTGATAAAAGCTGATTCTACTTTTTTAGAAATGCTTCCCAACTTTTTATTCTATCTCTTACATAATGATACTTTTCAGTAGGTGTTCCTTTTGCTATTAGTTCTGCATTGCTATCAGGAAGAAGTTTGGCCATATGGAAGATATCAAAAATTAGTGAATATTTTTTAGTTGTATTAAGTTTCCAAAAACCATTGCCAATAGGTATATTTAAAGTAAGTTCATTTCCTTCATCTTCAAAATGTTTCATATCAACAACATCCAGTGCGTCCTCTTCTGCATCTGGATTTTCAGTTGGTAAAATATCAAATGTCGATAAAACGAAAGGTTCAATTAGTAGCATTTTGAAGCATTTTCCTTCTAATTGATTTCTTTTTTGTGGTTCTTTTTTCTGCTCAATGCGAAACGTATATTCGATATATTCAAATTCGTTATTATTTGTGTTAGTGCTAATAACCCAATCTTTTTTGTTGTTATTCCATTCTATTTCCATTTTATGAAGCCAGTCCAATGTTAGAAATGAATAATACCAGGTCAAGCTACTTCTCCTTTCTGAAAGTGTAGATTCTAGTTTGTCTTCATATACTCTTTGGGCATTTTTTCTTTCTGTTTTCAGTCTATAAAATTCAGGGTCGCTTTTATGGCTTGTGCTTGTATTTTCTAACTCTTCTATTTTAGCGCATACTTTTTCTTCTGTATCTAAATATTTTCTATATTCTTCAGAGTCTTTCAGGTCAAAAGCATCCCACATTTCTTTGCATCCTATATAGGTCCTATTCCTAAAGAAACAGTCGGGGTCATCTAATAAGTCTTTTGCGAGTGAGTTCCCAAGATAGGTATTAGCCACTTTGGGGTTAAAAAGAAGTTTTTTCTGTATTCCCTTAACTATGATACACATTTGCCCTTCTTTAGCTTTCTCTGTTTCTTTTAGATATATAAGGGTCTTGATCGCATCTTCAATTTCAAATTTACCATATTTATTTCTATCCTCAAATAAGGAATATTCATTTAAAATACGACGTAAAAATATTCGATAGATAGATTCTACCTCCCAGCTATCTGTTACATCATAGTTAGTACAAATTGTTTTGATGTTATTTTTTATAAGTTTTTCGTCAAGCTCCATGATTATTGATTTTATGTTGAATTCTCATCAGCATATAAATTCTTATGCTTTTTAATTATAATAAAAGGGGTAGGCTATTTTGTTAACTTCTCCAGTACAGCTTTTAAAATTTCAGGATTTACATTTTTAAGCTGTTGTAACAACTTGTCTGTATCATCTTCTTTCTTAAAAACTTTATTAAGAGCCTCATCATCTCTTTGTGTGTCGAAGTCACCCATATATTTTTGTGTCGTAGATATGTTGGTATGTGCCAACAATGCTTTCACTTCTAAATTATCCAAACCTTTTTCTTTTGCAATTTTCGCAAATGAATGTCTACTAATATGGAATGATATTTTTTTCTCTATTTCTGCCTTTTTCCCAATTTTTGCCAGTTCTTTATTTATTAAAGCTGTCTTTACGCTAATTGTGTTAAACATATCCATTTTCATTGCTGGTGGCATAGTATCTTTTTCTTCTTGGCTGATATATTTTGCCCATGTTGACTTCATTTCTAGTAAGGGGAATATATATTCTGTTGGTTTAGAATTTTCTCTATAGTAGTATTTTAATATATTCAGAGCTTCAGGAACTAACTTTAAATCTCTGTCTTTATGGTTCTTTCCCATTTGATAGTGCAATCTTCCTTCTGATGTGATGTTGCACCATCTAAGTTGAATAAGGTCTCCTATTCTTATACCTGCGCAATAGAAAGAAAAGAAAAAATAGTTTCTGCAATGCCAAATTAAACTATTTTCTTTTAGGTCTAGTGCAAGAATTGCGTCTAATTCAGTTTCGTTCAGCTTATCTTTAATTGTCTTAACTCCACTATATTTGAATTTAAGAAATGGATTTTCTTCAGGTTTTATCTTGTTATCTATTTCAATTGCTCTATTTACAATTGTTTTGAATATATTTAATATGACTTGAATAGTATTAGGATGCAATAACTTTTCAGGCTCTCTTTCATTGCGTAATTTGTGAAGGAAATTATCAAACTTAGAAAGAAAAGCTGGTGTTATTTCAGAAAAGAATAAGTCATGTTTCTTCTGTTTTGTTAGGAAAGTTTCTAACTTATTGCAAAAGCCATTATATTTTTTCCAATTGCGAATACCACCTGCATCATAAATTTCTTGTGTTCGGTTCTTTGCATATTGTAAGAATGATTCACTTACTTCTCCTGTGCTTACTTTTTCTATGATGTTTTCTGATGACACAATACCTTCTTTTTTTAATTCTGTGTAAGCACCATTATACTTTGTAAGTATGTCCTTTAGCATATCATTACTTACTTCTGCATTGTGATAACTGCTTCGAAAGTGTTTGTAGTTTTTTGCTTTCTGGTTCCAGTCTGCTTTTTTAACTTCTAAACCAGTATTTACTCTTTTCTTCTTCCTATCTCTTGTTATTCTTAGTACAATAGGATAAAAACCAAACCTATTTGGTCGGGGTGCGAGTTCAAATCCAAATGTAGTACTGCCTTTTGCCATCTCACTAAAATTTATATCCATCACAAATATACTTATTTATTTTTTTGCAGGAACATTTTGCAGGAACATTGCAGGAACATTTTGTATATTTTAATACACTCTATTACATTTGGCTGATTTTTGAAAAGTTATAATGTGTTGATTTTTAATGCATTTTCGAAGTGATAGTAGATATTTATTTGTATTATCTATACTTCGGGTCTGGGTACTATAAATCCCTTGTAAATCGCTGATTTGCAAGGGATTTTCCTTTTCCAACATATACTAAAAGTGTACTTTTTAACAAAATCATTGGAGAGGGGTACTTGAGACCCTTGTAAAAGTCTTTTTTACACCTAAAAGCTACTATTGATAATCAATGAGTTATATTTATGATTTCGCTATCTATCTATATGAGGTTTTGCAGAGGAGGTCTCGTACTTTTTATGTTATTAAGTACTTTGCTTTTAAATTTAATTGACATTGTCACTTCACGTTATCTTCTTTACACTTCGTATATACATCCAAAAGCAATTCTTCATAAGAGTTGAGATTAGGTTCAAATGAAAATTTTTTTACCAACTTTAATTCTTCATCAGAAATTTCAACTTTGTCTTCTATAGAGAGACGAGATAAATACAGAAGACATAACTTATCATAATAAATCAAATCTTTCATATTTTTCAAAACATTATTGTCATCTTCCTTATTCGAATTTTTGAAAATAAACAAATTTTGAGTTTCTATCGTCATCTGTTGAATTATGGGGTTAAAAAAGTTATCTATATAAGGGGGATTTGCCTCTAACTCATAATGATCTAATGGAGGATTATCTGTCAAGTCCAGAACATTTACATGTAGCACATCTTTTCCTTTATGTGGTAAATCAAAGCGTAAAAGAATAGGCTTCATGTCTTTATCAAATAGATAAATTTTAAGTCTCGTAGTATAAGATTCTGCCCCTCTACTTGAAATAGAATCACTGTGAATAGGTGGGGAAGAAGGTGTTTCTACCTTGTATACGGAAGAGTCTTGAAAATTTTCTAACATGAAATTAATCAATTTTGAGAAACCAGAAGAGAAGAGCTCTACATTTTGTGCATCAAGAAATAAAGCGATAAGCGTAGAAAACGCACAGTATCCACGCAACAATATTATAGTAGGATATAATAATGTAAAATACTTAATAGAGTTTTTATGCTTTTCAGATTTATCTATTGAACATATCGTGTTAATCATTCTAGGAAAACCCTTAAAGTCGAATTGATGTCTTATAGGCTTGAGTTGACAAAATTCATCTATAGACATCTCTAATTTATTTGCTTGTCTATGAGTCAAGAAAAACTGAGAGACTTGATTCACATGAGTAGCTAAATATTGAAATAACTCATTCGACAAATTCTCAATATTATCAGAAGTATCTTCCTTGGCTAGCTCAGCATATAACTTTGCATAAATATCATTCAAGGATTTATTCCATTTATTTATCATTAAATCTTGATATTTATAAGAATTTATTTTAAAACTTCTAAGATAAATTTCTAAATCTTCCTCTTTATGATTTTCACAATATCTATTATAAGCATCGATATCCTTCGATACAATTTCAAAATGTTCTTCCTTTCTATTATCTTTAAAACATATTGCATCACTTTTCTGAAGAATTGGTAAAATTCTAGTAGCTTCAAGATTAGATGGCATTGCTAAATTAAATTCCTTAATTTCTTTCAGGAGGCTCTCACTTGATACAGAGAAATCTCTAACATAAAATACTATTTTTTTCCAAATCAATAGTTCGTAGATTGTTAAATCAGCATCAAAAACTATAACGTTTCTTTTTTTTCATTTTTATACAAAGGTATACAAAATATTTATAAAAAATAATAAAGTTAATCCCTATTGTTGATTTAATAAAGTATTTTATTCTGTTGATATCCATTTTTTTGAAGAATAGTTTATCTTCGCAAAAATATTCACTTTAGAAATTGCAAAAATGGAAAATGGCAATCTAAAGATACAGCTTGACAGTATTCAACGAATATTAAGTTATTGCATTACTCAGACCTACAATGTGCTCATTGGAAATATTCTGAGGAAGAAAGGTTGCATCAACAATATACAGTTCAAAGAGATTTTGCAAAAAGAA
>QWCT01004342.1_pt1 | contig 10412 bp, 9 predicted proteins | sample 1972681 | NCBI WGS metagenome assembly QWCT01 (sample SAMN09866701, study PRJNA288562) | Human oral metagenome isolate pre3_saliva, whole genome shotgun sequencing... | isolation source: mouth | host: Homo sapiens | place: USA: California | reverse complement strand
CCGGATTGTACGGAAAGGCTCAAATCTTGAATCAGCTTTTGCTCCTTCGTGTATGAGAAATACAATCCGGAAAGCTCCAAGCATCCTTCCACAGGCTTTGGTAATTCCCTGTTCTCCGCCTTTGGCATCATCTCCTCTTCTTCCAAAAAGTCAAAAACCCTGGATGCGGCAGCTAAAGCATTTTGAATTTCCGTAATCACGGAAGTAATGTCATTAAAGGGCTTAGCATACTGGGTGGCATAAGCCAATAAAGAGGATAACTGCCCAATACTTAAGGTTCCTTGTAAGCAAAACAGTGCTCCAACTCCCCCAACCAAAGCATAGCCTAAAGCATTTAAAAAACGGGTAAAGGGGTTAACCAAAGAGCTGTAGAAATTTGCCTGCATACTATATCGGGAAAGTCTTTCATTTTTCTCCTGATACAAAGCCTCCTTTGGGGCATCCTGCATAAAGGCCTTCAGAAGCTTCGCATTTCCGATAGCCTCCGTACTGAAGGCAGCGATTTCTCCTCTGCTCTTAGACTGATTCTGAAAATACAGGTAAGCGCGCTTGGATATAAACTTTGCGATAAAAAAGGAAAGAGGCGTCAGCGCCAAAAGGATCAGAGCAATTCTCCATTCCAAAAGAAAGAGAAAAAATGCAGTTTCCAAAATACTGAACACCGCCTGCAAAAACTGATTCAGTAGAACAAATAATCCCTGTGAAATCTGTTCTATGTCTGTAGTTAAACGGCTTAAAATCTCTCCGGGCTCCTTGGAATCGATGGAAGATAAAGGAACGGCTTGAATATGAGAAAAAGCCTTCTTCCGTATATCTTCAATCACATGAAAGCTTAAATAGGTATTCACTTGGTTCATTACCCACTGGAAAACCACAGCCAGGATAAGCACTATAAACATAAGTTTTAAAATCTGTCCCAATCCGGCAAAATCCACTGCAGATTTTCCGGCAATCTTATCTATGGCTTTTCCCAAAAGGATAGGAAGAAAGAGGGAAAATACTACGGAGAGAAAAGCTGAAATAATGGAAAGAAGCAAGCTGAATTTATAAGGTTTGATGAAGGCGAAAAGTTTCCAAAAAGACTCAGCTGCAGTTCTGTTTTGCCTGGTCATATTACGCCTCCTTTCCTTGCTTCTGAGAAGCACAAATTTCCTGATATACAGAACAATTCTCCATAAGTTCCTGATGACTTCCCAGCCCGATTAACTTACCTTGATCTAAAACCAGAATCTTTGGGAAATGCCTGATACTGGATACTCTTTGGGAAATTACCAAAAGGCTTTTTTCCCCTTGATATTCTTCCAATGCTGTTCGCAGCTTTCTTTCTGTCAGCATATCCAATGCGGAGGCGGAATCATCCAAAATTAAAAGCTTGGAATCCCCAACCAAAGCTCTTGCAATAGAAAGTCTTTGTCTTTGTCCACCGGAAAAATTTTTTCCTTCTATACTGACAGACAAATCCAAGCCCTCTCCCTTTTCCTCTACAAAATCTTTTCCCTGGGCGATTTCCAAAGCTTTCCAAAGCTCTTCATCCTTTGCCTCCTTCTTTCTCCAAAGAAGATTTTCTTTAAGGGTTCCGGAAAAAAGTACCGCCTTCTGAGGGACATAAGCAATACTTTCTCTAAGTTCTCTTTTCGAATAATCTCTTAAATTCTTCCCCCAAAGGAAAATTTCTCCCTCATAATCCGCGTAAAATCCACAAATTAGAGATATCAAGGTGGATTTTCCGGATCCTGTACCACCGATAATTCCTAAGCTTTCCCCTTCTTTTAAAGAAAAACTGATATCGGAAAGAGCCCTTTCCTCTCCGACTTCATAGGAAAAAGAAAGATTCTTTAGAAGGATACCGGCCTTCTTTGAGTCAGAAGAAGCATTGGCATCAAGCTCCTGCTTTTGCACTTTCTCTGTGGTTTGATTTCTGGTTGAAAGAGTAGTTGCTTCCTTATCGTCAACAGACTGATCTTCTTCGTTCTTTCGCTCCATCACCTCTTCAATTCGGCTAATACTGGCATAAGCTTTAACCATCAAAATAATCAGATTGGCAAGCTTAATAAGCTCCAGCAAAATTTGGCTCATATAGTTGGTCAGAGCCACCACATTTCCTTGAAAAAGTCTGCCGTCATTTACCATTTTGGAGGAAAAATACAGAATTCCCATAAGCCCAAACTGAATCAGCAGCATGCTCATCGGATTTAGTAATGCAGATATTTTCCCTACTGTAATCTGTACCTTGGTATAATCTTGGTTTTTTTCTAAAAACTCCTCTTCCTCCTTTTCTTCCTGACAGAAAGCCCGTACCACACGGATTCCCATAATATTTTCTCTGTATTTCCTTGTGATGTTTTCCAGACTTACTTGAATCCTTTTGTAAAAGGGCATGGTAAGAGCCATGATGCCAAAAACCACAATAGATAAAAGAAGCAAAACAAATAAGAATAAAACTGAGAGCCTGGCACTCATTCGAAAAGCCATAATACAGGCTCCCACAACGATAAAGGGAGAACGCATCAAAAGCCTGAGTACCATATTTACCGTAGACTCAATTTGGAAGATGTCCGGACCGATTCTGGTAATTAAGGAAGATGCGGAAAGCTCATTGTAATCTCTATAGGGTAAGGAAAGAATTTTGTGAAACAAATCTCTTCGATAGGACTTCCCCACCACCATAGCCACCTCTGCCGCAAAATACTGGGCAATTACGGCGGTAAGGCATCCTACACAGGCTAAGGCCAGGAGCAGAAAAAGACTATGCCATATCACAGCAAGATTCTCTTTACGAATTCCCTGATCAATCATTCTGGCAATGACTAAAGGAACAAAAAGCTCAAACATGCTTTCCAGACACTTAAACAGAGGGGCCAAAATGCTTTTCCCCTTCACTTTTTCCATATAGGACAGTATTCTTCTCATTGTACTACTCCTCTTACTATACCCTTTTTATCCGTCTTTATGAAAATATTGATCCAACACCTTTCTGACGATAGGAGCCGCAGTTTTCCCGCCGGTTTCTCCTTCTTCTACAATAACGGATATCGCAATCTCCGGATCCTCCATGGGGGCAAAGCCTACAAACCAGGCATTGGTCTTTAAATCATTCCCCACCTTCACCTGGGCAGAACCGGTTTTTCCGCAAACCTTATAAGTATCCGTCTGTAAAGCACTGGCAGTTCCCTCCGTAACTACCTTTCGCATAAACTGCTTTAAGGCATCACTTTCCCCTTGGGAAAGAAGGCTATGACTCTCCCCATAGGGGAATTCCTTTACCGTTGTGCCATTGGCATTCTGTACTGAAGCAAGAAGGCTTGGATAGACCAGATTTCCACCATTGGCAATGGCGGAAACCATGCAAAGGTTTTGAAGGGGAGTGCAAAGGGTGGCCCCCTGTCCGATGGCGGTTTGCATCTTATCCCAAACGTCCGCATTCTCTGCCAAGGTGAATTGTCCTGCATTGGCAGACAAACCGATATCTATTTTTTGATTATAGTAAAAGCTTTCCGCCAAAGCCTTTAATCGAGTCGGATCAATCTCCGTTCCCAGCTTGGCAAAGGCGGAATTGCAGGAATCCGCAATGGCAGATTCCAAATCCACCTTTCCGTGAACCTCCCCGTTATAGCAATGCACCACATAGGAGGAATTCTCCGGATCCACATATTCTCCTTTACAGGTATAGCTAAAGCTCTGCCAATCCGCAGGATGCTCCCGAATATACTCTAAAGCCATCAAAAGCTTAAAGGTTGAGCCGGGAGGATAAAGTCCCTGGGTAGCCCTGTTCAGAAGATTTCCGTCTTTGTTGTCGGAGGAAGTTAGAGCTTCCCAGTTGTTCTGAATATCCTCTTCCGTAAAGGAAGGTGCGGAAACCATCGCCAGAATTCTGCCGGTCTTCGGATTCATACAGACAATACTGCCCTTCTTATCCTTCAACAAAGAATAGGCAAGGGATTGTAAAGAAGAATTCAAGCTAAGTACTACCGAATCTCCGGGATTCTTGATTTCCTCCGCCTGATTGATGATTTTTTGTAAGGGGTTAATACTGGAACGGCTAAGATAAAAGTTCGCCATGGACTCCACTCCGGTTTTTCCCTTGCTGCTGTAGCCGATGGGGTGAGAAAAGGCAATCCCCTCCGGATAGACTCTTTTCTCTCCACCTTCTCCTGTTTCCGTTTTCGCCAGTACCTTTCCATCAGAAGAAAGAATGCTGCCTCGAATGACCTTCGAAGAAAGATAATCTATTCTGCAAAAATATACAATCATGGAAAAGAAAAGCAGGACAAAGAAATAGGTAATTCCCTTCATCTCCCTGTTGCTTGGCTTTCTTCTGGAATTATTATACTTTTTCATAATTTACCCTTCTTCCGGAATTTCTAAGCTTATTCATAAATGCCCCTTCTCCCCTTCCTCTTCGGCGCTTGCTGTTCGTCTTCCTCTTCCTCTTCATCCATGGCATCTTCCTTTCCTTGGATAACAAAGAGAGCTTGGAAGATGGCAAAAAGAATACAACTGGAAATCATACTGGAACCGCCATAGCTGACAAAGGGCAGGGTCACTCCCGTGGAGGGGATAAATTTTATGGCTCCACCGATGGTTAAAAAGACCTGCATCACATAAATCACACTCAGTCCGATACAGATGAGTTTATAAAAAAGGCTTTCCATATCCATTCCCATCATCATCATTTGCATAAAACAGGAAAGACAGACGAGAATCACGCAAATCGCTACAATTCCTCCCATCTCTTCGGACAAAGCAGAGAAAATAAAATCATTTTCCACGATGGGAATCTTGTTAGGCAATCCTTGAAAAAGACCAAGTCCCAAAAATCCCCCCGTACCGATGGCAAAGAGAGACTGGGTAATCTGATATCCCTTCCCTGCAATATCCTTCCAAGGATCCAAAAAGGCAAATACTCTGCAGAGCCTAAGTCCTTACACAGCACCAACACAATGCCGTGGAGCATAGCCACTATTGCTGCCTTGTATATCCCCCTTTGATTTTGTTCCTCCGATAAAAATCCCGCAACGGAGAAGACAAAGCTGATTTTAACAAATTCGGAAGCCTGGAAGGAAAAGCCGAAGAAATTCAAACTCATCTTGGCACCAAAGCTTACCCGTCCTACAATCAGGACCAAGGAAAGCAGGAAAATCCCCAGTACCGCAAAGGCAATTCTTCCCTTTTGAAAATCCCAGATTTTATCGATGAAATAGGGAATAAGCAGGGCCAGAAGACTGGCTGCCACGGAAATGGCAAACTGCTTCATTGCCTTATCCGTGTTTAATCTTTCCAGCATAATCCACCCTAAGGCCAAAAGAAGACACTGGTTATACAAGAGAGTCTCACTAAAGGTAGGGTAGATTTTCTTCCAAAGAAAGGGATAGAGCACAAGAAAAGCTAGCTCTGCCCCATACATGATTAGATAAAAGAAGTCCTTTGTATGGAAGAAAAGAACCCCATGACAAAGAAAATGTAAGAACAATAATATCTGGTATAGAAACTTTGCCAGTCTTTTTTTTCCATCCCCATAGTCCAGGGACAGGTTTCGAAACAGACTGTAACAATACAGTAGCATCAATACCATACATACAATCTTTGTAAATGTACTAAAAAGACTACCCATCTTTTCTCCCCTACTCTATTCCTTTATGAAAATGTCCCCTGGTAAACTGCTTTAAAGGCTTTCCCTGAAAAAGCTCCAGGATTTCTTTTTCCGATTCCACCGTAAAATCAAAGCGAAAAGAAGAGGCGCCAAGCCTTTCCACTTCCTTTTCCAGCCCGATTAGAGACAAAACATCGCTATTGTAGATTTGATTATAGCAGTATTTGCAATAGAGGCGAACCGGCATACTTTTATTCTGCCTATCCTGTAAAGACACCACATTGTTCCCTCTGGTACAGCCATTTCTGGTTTTTTCTATACAATTGGCACTGACCATCATAGGCAGGTGCCCGTAGCAAAGAAGCTCCGTGGAGATTCCCCTACTTCTTGCCCATTCGGAAAAGGCCATATCCTCCTGAAAACGAAACTCAATGGGAAAGCACATTTCTTTTGCTCCCAAGGATTCCCATACCTCCATGGCAGCCTGATTATAGCTATAGAGGGTATAGTCAAAGCAGGTGGAAAACTTTCTATCCGGAAAATCCTGTAGCATTGCCACCTGATCCAGGGTGCGAAGAAGAAAATGACGGAAGCCCTCTTCATTTTTCGCCTCTTCCATCCAATCCTTCGGGCTTCTTCCCCTGTCTTCCCTTCTTTGAATTCTTCGAAAACGAAGTCCTGCCCATTTTCCGCTGTTCTGAATCTCCCCGCGATATTTCAGGAGCTCTTCCTCGGAAAAGGCTCCCTCATCCAGATAAATTCCTTTGATAAAAGGGAATTGAAGCACCGCTTTTAGCTGTTCTCCTCTTTCTATGGAAACTCTAATTTCCCCTAAGTCTTTGATTCCGTCTATACTGCCCAAGAATGGCCTCCCTCATTTTCTCTACACCGTCTCTCCTTAATTGATTCAGGAAAGACAGGGGATAGAAAATATCTTCCTCCCCAAGAATCGAAAGTTCTTCCAAGGAAAATTCCGTATTCCCCATCTTCTTCATTTGTTTTGCTATCTGTTCCCTGGATAAAATCTTTTCCTTGGCCTTTTCTACAGGCTGGCTTCCTTCTACGGAAACGGAAAGTCCTTCTTCTCCCTCTAAGGTAAAACAGGGAACTTCGTCATAGGACAAATGCAAGCTTCCTTTCAAAGGAATCTTTCTTTCCCTCTCTTCCATTTCCTGCTTGAGTTTGGAAAGCACTTCTTCCTTTTCCTTTCGAAAGGGCTTTTCTCCGAAGGCAATCATATCTTCTCCGTTATGTTGTTCTAAATAAGAGCTGTAGCCTCCCCTGTCGTAAACCTCTTTTAAGAGGGCTATATCTTCCTCCGAAACCTTATAGGAACTCCCCTGAAGGGCCAAGTCCAGATATTTTCTGTAAATGGAAACCACTGTCCCTGTATATAGGGCGGACTTCATTCTGCCCTCTATCTTTAAAGAATAGGCTCCCGCCTCCAGAAGCTCCTTAAGAAGATCCAGGGTAAACATATCCTTCATACTCAGATAATTTCCCTTTTTCCCCTTACTGCTATAGCAAAGTCTACAGGTTCCGGCGCATCTTCCCCGGTTTCCGGATCGTCCTCCCAGAAGAGAAGACATAAAACAGGCTCCGGAGTAGCTATAGCACATGGAACCATGAATAAAGACCTCTAACTCTAAAGGGGAAGCCTTGGCAATATCGGAAATATCCTCCAAGGAGCATTCCCTGGAAAGTACAACTCTTTCCATGCCCAGCTTTCCCATTAAACCCACGGCTTCTTTGGTATGTACCGTCATCTGGGTGCTGGCATGTAGAGGAAGATCCGGATAGGCTTTAGCCAACATTTTCCCAATTCCCAGATCCTGAATAATTACCCCGTCCAGCCCTGCCTCATAATAGGGATCCATATAACTATATAACTCTTTTCTTTCACTCTCCTTAAAGAGAGTGTTTAAGGTCATATATATTTTTTTATTGTAAAGATGACAAAAATGAATGGCCTCCAAAAGCTCATCCTCTTCCGATAAAGAAGACTTGGCAAAGGCTCTTGCGGAATATTTTTGTCCTCCCATATAGATAGCATCCGCTCCGGCAAAAACAGCCACCTTGCATACTTCCAAGGAGGCTGCCGGAGCCAAAAGCTCTGCTTCATAAGGCTCTTTTTCTCTTAAATTTTCTTTATTTTGGATTGGCATCCTTACTTACTCCATCCTTAGCTATAGCCAAATTCGGAAGAAACGGCTTCTCTTTAAACCCTAATTCCATATAGGGGATTATTCCTCTTTATGGCTTCCCTGATGAGAAGACTTTTCATGAGAAGTCTTTTCCTTTCCTTCCTTCTTTTCCAGAGCCAGAAGCTTCTTCTGGGTACTTTCCAATTCCTGTAACACCCCATCCAGCTTTAACTTGGTCTTTACCAAGTCGTGCTTATAGGAGTAGCTCTCACTTTTTTCCTGATCCAAAAGCTCCTGCATCTCCTCCACTTTCTTTCTTTCCTGAAAAAGCTCATCACAAATATTAATCTGAAGCAGAAGGGATCGAACCGATTCCTCCAGCTTATTATAATTCCACATTTCCTTACGAATGCTTTCAATTTTATGGTTCAAATAATCTGCCACATCATGAAGGTAAGACTCGGAATTCTCCCCACTTAGGACATAAATTTTTCCGTCAATAATGACTTGAATTGTCTTTTTATCTGCCATGTTCTCCACCTTTTCCTATGCTTCACTCAGTCCTAAATGTTGATACGCGTGTTTTGTTGCAATCCTTCCCCTGGGGGTTCTGTCTATCAGACCTTGTAAAATCAAATATGGTTCTATCATATCCTCTAAGGTTCCCCGGTCTTCTCCCAGACTGGTGGCTAAAGTCTCCACCCCCACCGGTCCTCCGGAAAATTTCTCAATCAAGTTCCAAAGATACTGTCTGTCATAGGTATCCAAGCCTAAGGTATCCACATCCAGTAAGTCCAAGGCATCCTCTGCCACCTCCTTGTGAATAACACCATTATACTTGATTTCCGCAAAATCTCGTACCCTCTTTAGCAAACGATTGGCAAGCCTTGGGGTACCTCTGGAACGAAGAGCAATGCTTTTTGCTCCGCCTTTATCAATAGAAATGGACAGTACCTTGGCACTACGAAGGACAATCTCCTCCAATTCCTCTTCTTTATAAAACTCCAGCTTTCCAATAATCCCGAAACGATCCCGAAGAGGGGCGGAAAGAAGTCCTGCTCTGGTGGTTGCTCCCACTAAGGTAAAACGGGGTAAGTCCAGGCGAATGGAACGGGTGCTGCTTTCCTTCCCCAGCAGTACATCAATGGCAAAATCCTCCATAGCAGGGTAAAGCACTTCCTCCACCTGCCGATTCAGTCTATGAATCTCATCCACAAAGAGTACATCGCCTTCGGAAAGGTTATTGAGAATCGCCGCAATTTCTCCCGGCTTTTCTATAGCCGGTCCGGAGGTGATCTTACAGTGAACCCCCAATTCATTGGCAATAATATTGGAAATCGTAGTTTTTCCTAATCCCGGAGGACCGTAAAAAAGGCAGTGATCCAGACTTTGCTTTCTTTTCTTAGCCGCTTCAATATAGATAGACAGGGTTTCCTTTAACTTTTCCTGTCCGATATAATCTTTCAAAAATTGAGGTCGAATCTTAGGATCAAAAGATAAATCCTCCTTACTCTCCTCTGTTTGTATCAGTTTTCTTTCCATAAAAATCCCTTACAACGCAAACTGTTTCAGGCTAAGCCGTAGCAAATCTTCGGCGGACTTTTCCTCATAATTCGGAATCTTTGTAATCCATCTTTTTGCTTCTATTGCAGAATATCCCAAGGAGACCAAGGCTTCCACCGCTTCCTCCACCGCTACGGAAGTCGTAGTCGTCACAACAGCTTCTTCTCCGGAAAATGTAATCTCTTCCTTAGGCACCTTATCCCGGAGCTCCACAATCAATCTTTCCGCAGACTTCTTTCCAAGTCCCGGAGCCTTCTGAATCTTCTTACTGTCATTACTGATAATCGCAAGAATCAACTCCTCCCTACTCATACAGGATAAAATCCCCAGGGCAGTCTTAGGGCCAATGCCGGAAACGGAAAGTAATTTGATGAAAAAATCCCTATCCCTTTCCTCCCAAAAGCCGAAAAGCTCCTGACTATCCTCTCGAACCGAAAAGTAGGTATGAAGAAGAATTTCCTCTCCCGTCTTAGGTGCTTTATCAAAAACAGAAGCAGGAATGCGAACCCCATATCCCAGTCCTCCTGCTTCTATTACCAACATATCCTCTTTTACTTCCCGTAAAATGCCATGTATAAATCGAATCATAATCTCTCCAATCCGCAATAGTCTAGCATAGATGCTTGATTTTCTCAATGGAGGGAAGGAAATTGCTTTGCTTTTTGTGAAGAAAAGAAAGACCTGAAACCGGGGACACACTTGAATACCCCAATTTCAGGCCTGACTTGCCGAAAATCTAAACGTCTTATTTTACAGGCTTAAACCCAGTGAAAATTCTCTTTTCCGGCTGCCGCTTCAAAATGATACTTTACCAAACCGGAATCAATTCCCTGGAACTCGCCCTCTTTATAAGTGAACTGCACTTCGTTGCCCTTACCCTTTAAATAGAAGGACTGACGGTTATAAGCGGTAGGTGCCATCAAAGCATACTCCACACCCTCCTTAAACCAATCCGGTACAGTTCCCTCATAGCTGCATACCTCGAAATCTTCCTTGGAAGCATGAGGAGTACCTTGGGTTTCTCCATATCCGATGGAAATCACACCATAAACAGGATGCTCAGGGCTTAATTTAGCAACAGCCTCCTTATTGAAGCTGGCACCTACCCACCAGGT
>QWCT01002321.1_pt1 | contig 10426 bp, 5 predicted proteins | sample 1972681 | NCBI WGS metagenome assembly QWCT01 (sample SAMN09866701, study PRJNA288562) | Human oral metagenome isolate pre3_saliva, whole genome shotgun sequencing... | isolation source: mouth | host: Homo sapiens | place: USA: California | reverse complement strand
ATTTGTATAAATTTTTAATCCCATAGAAAGTGGATCGCTGACATTTTCAAAGTTTTTATTTTGTTTTAGCTCTTTAGATATTTGATCGATATAAGCTGCGTATTTAGGGTTATAAGTATGTTGTTCAGCTCTATCTTCAGAAGATTTTTCTACTAAGCCCTCTGTTATAGGAGTATTAGTGTACTCATCGTATTCTTTTTGACTAATTTTATTATTAGTAAGCATTGTATACAATACAGTATCGCGACGTTTTTTAGCCTCTTCAGGATAATCGTAAGGGTTGTATTGATTTGGTTGTTGAGGAAGCCCAGCTAAAAATGCTATCTGAGGGACAGAAAGTTCATTAAGTTCTTTATTATAAAAGTACTTAGCTGCAGTTTTTATACCGTATTGTCCATCAGAATAATATATTTTATTTAAATACATTTCAAGGATATCATCTTTAGAATATTTACTTTCTAATTTAAATGATAGGTAGGCTTCTTGAATTTTTCTTTCCATTGTTTTTTCAGAAGTAAGAAGAGAATGTTTTATAACCTGTTGAGTTATAGTACTTGCTCCTTCTTTCGCAGAGTTAGATTGTATATTTACTAACATAGCTTTTGTTAGACGTTTAGGGTCTACACCGATATGAGAGTAAAATCTTGAATCTTCAACAGAAAGTACAGCATCTTTTACACTTTGTGGAATGTCGGAAATAGAGACATACTCTCTTTTTTCTGCTCCAACCGTTGCTATTAAATTAAGGTTTTTATCGTATATTTCAGACGATAATGGATCTTGTAAGTTAGCTTTTGTAATGTTTGGTACATCTTTTAACTGAAAAGCTAAAAAGCCAAGTACTACAAAAAATAAAATAAAGCATATCGTGAAGAATATAGAACTAATATATTTAAATAAGTGTTTCATTACTAGTAAAACTCACTTTCATTATTTTTTATAATATTTAAGTAATCTAATCTAACTTTATAGTGGAACGATATTTCGAAGGCAACTTCTTCAAATTCACTTAGTTTTATAGATTTTCTTCCACCATTTAGTGCTCTCTCGTTAAAAAATAGAAATTTTTTAAACGGCATAACAAATGTTCTATCGATTTTTTTGAAACGAACTATAATAAATGAAATTCCTCCTTGATTTAATATCTTTGTCATATGATCAATTTGGTGATCGTGAATATTACTAAGAGAAAAAGATGTTGCTGAGTTAGTTTCTTTAGCCTCGAAATCTATATATTTGCCATTCCATAATCCGTTGTAATCTGTAGTAGAAGGTGTTTGATAAAAAGCTTTAGTAATCATAGCACTAGCACGATTTGGATAACTAACTTCTACTATTTGAATAGGAATAGGTTTTTTATGAATGACCGCTATATCATTATTTAAGTAGTATTTGTTCGCGAAATTAATATCATCTTCTAATTCCATTCCGCGGTTAGAATAATTAGTTTTTTGAACAAAAGTATTTTTTTTATTTGGATAATTAAACATATACTCCTCCGTAAAGAGTTTTCTAATATATTATACTATATTATCATTGAAAATTAAAATAGTAGAACTAAAATCATAGTAGTTATCACTAAAAGAAATTAATAAAACTTTTGTAAATTATTTTAGGTGAAATATTTATATAAAATATGAAAATCTTGAAAAATATTGAAAGTTCTTTAGTAAAATAATGTATTTTATGGTATAATAAAAGTAATTTTAAAATGAGAGGTGGTATTGTTATGAGACAATCAAGAACATTTATTCCAACAACAAGAGAAGTACCATCCTCTGCAGAAGCAATTAGTCATAAGTTGCTTATTAAAGCGGGGATGGTGAAGCAGGTATCTGCAGGGGTTTATCTTATGCCAATTTTACAATCAGAAGACTACTGGAAACAATCAGGACGTTGGTACAAAATGGGAGATGAACTAATTCGTGTTACTGATAGAAAAAATGCAGGATACGCACTTAGTCCAACAGCCGAAGAAGTTATTTGTCAAACAGTTAGTAATATGGTAACTTCATATAAACAATTACCTGTTAACTTATATCAAATTCAAACAAAATTCCGTGATGAAATTCGTCCTCGTTTAGGACTATTACGTGGGAAAGAATTTATCATGAAAGATGGTTATTCATTCCATGATTCTCCAGAGTCATTAAGAGAAACATATAATGACTATTATCAAGCTTATAGCAATATATTTGATAGATTTGAGTTGAAATATAGAGCGGTAAAAGCTGATTCAGGGAACATTGGAGGTAGTTATACGCATGAATTCCAAGCTCTAGCAGAAGTTGGGGAAGATACAATTGTGTACACTGAAGAGAGTGATTATGCTGCAAATATTGAAACAGCAGCAGTAGTTGAACAAAATTACACAATGCCAACTGACTATGAGAAAAAAGAACGCAGTTTATTAGAAACTCCAAACCAACAAACTATAGATGATATTGCAGCATACTGTGGTGTTGAAGTTAATCGTGCGATGAAGGCATTAGCTTTAAAAGCAGATGGAGAGTTTTATTTAGTTCTTATGCGTGGTAATGACCAACTTAACGATATTAAATTTATGAAAGCTACAGGGACTTCTGAAGTTGAGATGGCTACTGAACAAGAAATTGAAGAAGTAATGGGAAGTGCTGTAGGGTACATGGGACCATTTGGCATTAAAAACTGTAAAGTTATCGGGGATAATGCGATTAAATATATGTACAACCACAGTTGCGGAGCAAATAAAAAAGGATTCCACTATATTAATGTAAATCCTGGTGATTATGAAGTTGATGCTTATTATGACCTTCGTATGATAGAAGAAGGAGACTTAGCAGAAGACTTATCAGGACCAGTTAAATTTGCTAAAGGTATAGAAGTTGGACAAGTTTTCGAACTTGGAAAAGGTTACTCAGAGTCAATGGATATTACATACTTAGATGCTAATGGGCGCGCTAATCACTTCTATATGGGATGTTATGGTATTGGAGTAAGTCGTGTTATTTCTGCAATAATAGAACAACACAATGATGAGAATGGTATTATTTGGCCAAAAGAAGTAACTCCATATCAAGTACACTTAGTATGTGTTGATATCAAAAAAGAAGAACAAGTAAAACAAAGTGAAGAGTTATACAAACAATTAACAGAAGCAGGATATGAAGTTCTTTATGATGATAGAGCTGAACGAGCAGGAGTTAAATTCAATGATGCTGATCTAATTGGTATCCCATTACAAGTAGTTGTAGGTAAAAAAGTTGGAGATGGCATAGTAGAAGTTAAAGAAAGAAAAACTTTAGAAAAAGTTGATACTAAAGTAGAAGATGTACTATCAAAAGTAGAAGCTTTCTATAAATAATAAATAAAAATTAATATACTAACCGGAAATAAATTTTTCATCAAAATGGATGAACAATAATTTGTTTTTGGTTAGTTTTTTTAGTATAATAGAGTGGATATTCTAAATTCATATTTACTTAGAATAAAATAAAAAGAAGAGTATAAATTGTATATGAATTTATAAAAATAGAAAGTAGGAGGAAGCATGGGCAATAAGCATTTTTCTCTGTTAATAGAAACGTTAGAATTAGAAGAGGAATTATCAAATACAAGTCTAATAGATTTTTCTTTAAACAATATAGAAAAAGACAATATTAACAAAATATGGACTTTTAATTTCAGTGGTAAAAACTTACCAAATTCGGAAACATTAACATTATTTATTCAAAAATTACGAGATAGTTTTTCTGATGAATACATAATAAACTATCGTTTTAAATTAGAAGACTCGGTCTCAGAAGATCAAATAAAAGAATATTGGAAGTACGTAATTTTAGAAAATTTTTCTGAAGTTTCTCCTGGTTTACTACAAAGTTTAATATTTACTGAACTAACTTTAGAGAATAATATAATCAACTTAGATATTAAAGTACCAACAGTTTGGAATAATTTTATTAATGATAGAAAAGATAAGATACTAACTAGTTATTCTAATATCGGGGTAGAGGTTAAAGATATAGTTCCGATATTTACGCAACAAGATGTAGAGTCTGTTATAGAAAATCAAGAAGAAAAGATTTCTAAAGAGATAGAAAAACTTGAAGAATTTGAGAAAAAAGAAGCGGAACGCCGACCTAAAGAACCAGAAAAGAAATTTAGTGGATTTGGTGCTGGTGGGGGTAATCGCTACGCAAAAGAAATCAAAGATGAAGATATAGTAGAAATTAAAGATGTCATTGGATACGCTGGTGATGTTACAATAATGGCACAGGTTTTTGGCACTGAAGAGATTTCGCATAGAAATGGTACAAGCCAGTTTCGTTTGAAACTAACAGATTATAGCGACTCAATTATTTTAAGACTATTTGGTAATGGACCAAATGCAAAATTCCAAAATAAAAGAAGAACAGAACTTATAGAATCAGTAAAAGGAATTAAAAAAGGTCAGTGGCTTAAAGTACAAGGTACGGTTAGTAATGATCCATATTTAAGAGATACAATTATTGAACCAAAACTTCTTGAATTAGTTAGTAAAGAGGAGAAAAAAGATAACTATAAGGGAAGAAAAAGAATTGAGTTAAATACTCATACGAAAATGAGTCAATTAGAAGGTGTCTCATCAGCTAAAGATTACTTAGCAAGAGCTGAAGGTTGGGGACATGAAGCAATTGCATTTACTGATACTTATGGTGTACAGGCCTATCCAGAAATTTGCTTGAGTTCAAAAGGTAAAGAACTAAAACCTATATATGGACTTAATGCTTTTATAATGGATGATAGTATTACAGCAACAACTAACAAAAAGAAATTACGTTTAAAAGATGCTACATATGTAGTATTTGACGTAGAAACAACAGGTCTTTCAGCTGAGAGAGATAGATTAATAGAAATTGCGGCAGTTAAAGTGAAAAATGGTGCTGAAATAGATAGTTTTGAAAGTTATATTAATCCAAGACGACCAATTTCAGAATTAATTACTAGATTAACAAGTATTACAGATGACGACGTTAAAGATGCACCATTTGAAGAAGAAGTAATGACTAATTTTTATAATTGGTTGGATGAAGATGACATTCTTGTTGCACATAATGCAAAATTTGATTTAGGATTCTTAGATAAGAGCTTTGAAAGACTAGGATTAAAAAATAAAAACAATGCTAGTATAGATACTTTATTTATTTCACGTGCAGAAAATAAAGAAGCTAAGAGACATGGTCTTAGCAATTTAGCTAAGCTTTATAAAGTTCGTTTGGTGCAACACCACAGAGCCATTTATGATACAAAAGCTACAGCTGAAATCTTTGTGAAAATGTTAGATCAACTTTATAAACTTGGTATTGAATATCATAATGAAATTGATGAGAAGATAGATTTAAAACTTGCACATAAAAGATCAAGAACTTTTCCATGTTCTATCTTAGTTAAAAATGCTAAAGGATTAAAAGATTTATTTAGACTAGTTTCATATAGCTGTACAGATTATCTTTCATCAGGTAAACCTACTATTCCGAGAAGTTTATTGGAGCAATATAGAGAAGATTTATTAATTGGTAGTGGAAATAGTGAAAATGAGGTTTTTGAAGAATTACTAAATTCAAAAGAGGATAAGGTTGAAGGAATAATCGATTTTTATGATTATATTGAGATACAACCTAAAACTCACTATCACAGCTTTATAAGAAGTGAACGCATAACTGATGAAGCAGAGTTAGAAGAATTATTAAAAAAATTAATAGATATAGCTAAGAAAAAAGATAAGATAGTTGTAGCAACAGGGGATTGTTATTACTTAGATGAATATCAACATGTCTATCGACAAATACTACGATTAACTGTAAAAAGTAACCCTGGAGCTCGAGACATTAAACCAATGGCAACATTTCTAACTACAGAAGAAATGTTAAATGAATTTTCATTTTTAGATGAAAAACTTCGTGAAGAAATAGTTATTGATAATACTCATAAAATTTCTGATTTAATTGAATTAGTAGTCCCACTGAAAAATAAATTGTATACACCGAATATAGAAGGTGCTGCAGATGAAGTACGTGATTTAAGCTATAGCATGGCGCATAAAATATACGGTGATAAACTACCTGAAATAGTTGAAAAAAGATTAGAAAAAGAACTCGCTTCTATTATTGGTAATGGATTTTCAGTAGTATATCTTATCTCACATAAATTAGTTAAGAAATCTCTAGATGATGGATATCTGGTTGGATCTAGGGGGTCTGTTGGATCATCATTAGTTGCTACAATGATGGAGATAACAGAGGTTAATCCATTAGCTCCTCACTATGTTTGTCCAAAATGTAAGCACAGTGAATTTTTCTTAAATGCAGAATATGCATCAGGATTTGACTTACCTAATAAAAATTGTCCTCACTGTGATGTGAAAATGATAAAAGATGGTCAGGATATTCCTTTCGAAACTTTCTTAGGATTTAACGGAGATAAGGTACCCGATATAGATTTAAACTTCTCAGGAGAATATCAAGCTACAGCACATAATTTCACTAAAGAAATCTTTGGAGAAGACTATGTATATCGTGCTGGGACTATATCAACAGTAGCAGAAAAAACAGCTTACTCATTTACTAGAGATTATTATGAGAAGAATGAGATAGAAAAAAGAAGTATAGATATTGAGAGAATAGCATCAGGATGTGAGGGTTCTAAGAGAACTACTGGTCAACACCCAGGAGGGATACTAGTAGTGCCAAATGATATGGATATTTTTGACTTTACTCCATATCAATATCCTGCAGATGATGAAACAAGTCCTTGGAGAACTACTCACTTTGACTTCCATTCTATTCACGATAATATTCTTAAGTTTGATATTCTTGGACACGATGATCCAACTATGATAAGAAAACTTCAAGATTTATCTGGTATTGAACCTAAGACAATCGATGTATCAGATCCGGAAGTGATGGGTATATTCTCAACTGTTGAAGCATTAGGTGTTACAAGAGAACAAGTAGACTCTGCAAGTGGAACATTTGGTATTCCAGAGTTTGGGACAAACTTTGTTATTCAAATGTTAGATGATACAAAACCAACTACATATTCAGAGTTAGTTCAGATCTCAGGATTATCACATGGTACAGATGTATGGTTAGGAAATGCTCAAGAACTAATTAAAAATGGAACATGTGAACTTAAAGATGTAATTGGATGTCGTGACGATATAATGGTTTACTTAATACATGCTGGATTAGAAGAAGGATTATCGTTTAAGATAATGGAAAGTGTAAGGAAAGGAAAAGGTCTTACAGAAGATTTTGAGAAAGCTATGAGAGATAATGATGTACCGGAATGGTATATAGACTCATGTAAAAAAATTAAGTATATGTTCCCTAAAGCTCACGCATGTGCTTATGTACTTATGGCACTTAGAATAGCATGGTTTAAGGTGCATCAGCCTTTAACTTATTATTGTGCTTATTATTCAGTAAGGGCAAGTGACTTTGATATTATTACCGTAGTAAAAGGTGAGAAATCATTAAAGGCAAAAATTCAAGAAATTAAAACAAAAGACAAAAATGAAGTAACTGCTAAAGATAAAGACGCACTCGTAAGTTATGAGATTGCTAATGAAATGTTAGAACGTGGTTTTGCATTTTCAAAAGTAGATCTAGAAAAATCAGAAAGCCATGACTATATTATTGATGGAAATACACTTATCCCTCCATTTTCAATTGTTCCTGGACTTGGAGATAATGTTGCTAATAAAATAGTTCAAGCTAGAAAAGAAAAACCATTTTTATCAATAGAAGATTTTTCTAAACGTGGAAGTGTTTCGTCTACAGTAGTCGAGTACTTAAGAGAAATGGGGACTTTAAAAGGTCTTCCTGAAAAAGCTCAATTATCATTTTTTGATGAATTATAATTAAATAAAATTATATAAATTAAATTTATAAATAAGTATAAATTTTAAAATACTACTTTATTAAGTATTATAGTTAAAAAAAGAATTGAAAATAAAAATTCAAACTTTATTTATTTTTTAATTTGTGGTACTATAATAAGTGGTATGAAATGCTAAAAAAAGAGATGGAGGAAATAACTTGGAAAAGATTTTAGTTAAAGGTGGATCGCCTTTAATAGGAGAAGTACAAGTTTCTGGTGCTAAAAATGCTGCACTCCCAATATTAGCAGCAGGTTTATTGGCAACAGAGGGTACAAGTAAATTTTATAATGTTCCAAAACTTTCAGATATTAAAACAATTAGTTTATTATTTGAATCATTAGGAGTAAAAGTAAATTATAAACCAGAAGAAAATACAATAGAGATGGATGCGAGAAATCCATTAGTAACTGAAGCATCGTTTGAATTTGTAAGTAAAATGCGTGCATCGTTCCTAGTATTAGGACCAATGTTAGCACGTGAAGGAAGAGCTAAAGTAGCGATGCCTGGAGGTTGTTCTATAGGAAGTAGACCAATTGATCAACACCTAAAAGGATTTGAAATCTTAGGTGCAGAAGTTATTCAAGATGCTGGATTTGTTGAAGCAAGATCAAGTAAACAACTTGAAGGTAACACTATCTTCTTTGACTTCCCAAGTGTTGGGGGTACTCAAAACGTAATTATGGCAAGTTGTTTAGCAAAAGGAAAAACAACAATAGTAAATGCGGCACAAGAACCAGAGATAGAAGATATGATTAACTTCTTAATAAAAATGGGAGCAAAAATTTCTGGTAAAGGAACTTCTGTTTTAGAAATAGAAGGAGTCGAAAAATTAGTAGGAGCAGAATACACTATAATGTCTGATAGAGTTGAAGCGGCAACTTACATGATTGCAGCAGCAGCTACAAGAGGAGATGTATTAGTAAAAGGTGCTCCTTATAAAGATAATGTTGCATTAGTTAGTAAAATGCGTGAAATGGGTGTAGAAATCGAAGTGTTTGAAGATGCTATGAGAGTTAGAAATAACTTAGAAACTCTTAAACCAGTTGATGTAAAAACATTACCACACCCAGGATTCTTAACTGATATGCAATCAATTATGTGTGTATTAACACTTTTAGGTAATGGTACAAGCACAATAACTGAAACTGTTTTTGAAAACAGATTTATGCACGTTGAAGAATTAAGAAGAATGAATGCTAAAATCAGAATCGAAGGAAGAAGTTCATTAATAGAAGGACCAGCTCATTTAGAAGGAACTACTGTTAGAGCTACAGACTTACGTTCTGGTGCAGCACTTATTATAGCGGGACTTATGGCTAAGGGTTCTACAAAAATCATCGATATTTATCACATAGACAGAGGATATGTAGATATCGAAGAAAAAATGAGAAAACTTGGTGCAGATGTTAGAAGAATTGAAGAGTAGGGGATGCCTATGAAGATAATAAATGATGTAATATTACGATATATTCGTATTATAGTAATAATCATACTAGTATTTTATATTGGTACAATTATAGGTTATGTTGCATTAGGTAAAGGTAGCTTTGTGGATGCACTGACATTAAAATCAATAAGACACATTAAACATATTATATACAATTAGGAGGATATGAAGATGGCAAATGATTTATTTGTAGAACTTCAAGAAAAATTAGAAGGGAAAAAAGTACGTATTGTATTTCCAGAAGCATACGATGAGCGTGTACTAGAAGCAGCAGTTAAACTAAGTGCTACTAGCTATGTTCAACCAGTATTAGTAGGGAAAAAAGAAAAAGTAGAAGAGCTTGCTAAACCATTATCTTTAGATGTTTCTAGTATCGAATTCGTGGACCACGAAAACTATGAACAATACGATGAAATGGTAGCGAAGTTTGTAGAGCGCCGTGCTGGAAAAGCTACAGAAGAAAAAGCTCGTGAATTACTAAAAGATGTTAACTATTTTGGAACTATGTTAGTTTATACTGGTAAAGTAGAAGGATTAGTATCTGGAGCTATTCACTCAACTGGAGATACAGTTCGTCCTGCATTACAAATCATTAAAACTAAACCAGGTACAAAACGTACTAGTGGTGCATTTATTATGAGTAAAGATGACAAACGTTATGTCTTTGCTGACTGTGCTATTAATCCGACATTAGATTCTGAAGGATTAGCTGAAATCGCAATTGAAAGTGCTAAAACAGCAAAAAGCTTCAATGTCGATCCTAAAGTAGCAATGTTAAGTTTCTCAACATTAGGTTCAGCAGTAACTGAAGATACTACAAAAGTAGCAGAAGCTACTAAATTAGTTAAAGAAAATGCACCTGAGTTAGCTGTAGAAGGAGAATTACAATTTGACGCAGCTGTAGTGCCATCTGTCGCTAAATTAAAAGCCCCTAATTCAAAAGTTCAAGGTGATGCTAATGTATTTGTATTCCCAAGCTTAGAAGCAGGAAATATTGGTTATAAAATTGCTCAACGTCTTGGTGGATTTGAAGCAGTTGGGCCAATCTTACAAGGTCTAAATGCACCAGTTAACGATTT
>QWCT01001751.1_pt1 | contig 10450 bp, 11 predicted proteins | sample 1972681 | NCBI WGS metagenome assembly QWCT01 (sample SAMN09866701, study PRJNA288562) | Human oral metagenome isolate pre3_saliva, whole genome shotgun sequencing... | isolation source: mouth | host: Homo sapiens | place: USA: California | reverse complement strand
TCTGATAAGCTTTAGCCTATCTTTACGAGACAAAGAAGCTAGGTAGAGGGAATGATAAAACTCTGGAACGGCTGTTAGCGAAGCTCTCCGAAGCGTCTTGCCAAGATTTTTGTAGAGTTGTGCCTCTGATTGCTCGGTATCATAGTGTAGCACTGCTAGCCCTTTAGGATTGGGTGTTACCTCAAGCCCTAGCGTTTGTTCGGCATCCAATCGTTCAGCTCCTAATGTGCCAGCAAGTATAGCTGCGATGTAGTTACTTTTGCCTGTTCCTTCTCCTCCAGTGATACAGAAGAGATTGTCTTGTGTACCGAGAGGAACGCCATTAACGACTATCACTGACTTCGATGCATCAGGTGGATTATCATAGTCTATTTCACACGAACGTAGCATCATCATAGTTTGCGTGTACATTTGAGAGAAAAGCTTATCGAGCAACTTTCGAAAGTCCTCTTCCTCATTACCTAGTGCAAAGTAGTCGGATATATCCTTTCCGTCTTTGTCCCTTTTAGTGGTAATTGAAGCTGTTGTACCTTGTAAGGTTCTAGTAAACTTGCTTGTTTATCGGATTCTCTCACTCCAGACTCGTCTGTATCGTAGAGCAAGATGATGTGCCGAAAGCACAACTGCAAACTTTCAATGATATTCTCAGGTATCTGTGCCGTCTCACTATTAAAGCAGATGGCATGAAAGTGATGAGCTGATAGAGACAGAACATCCTTTTCTCCTCCTGTGATGATAAGCATGTCCCCTTTACTTGGAATTTGTTCCATCCCGAAGCAATAAGGGCTAGGCAGTCGTCCCCCATAGAGAAAGCGCATCTTTGAGCTATTGGGACGATATACCTTGATGTATCCATTTCCGATATAGGCAAAGATAGGTTCTGTAGGCGTAGCTTTCACTTCAAAAGGCTTCCCTTCTCTCTTTTGACTGGCATAGCTCCTGAGAGAACGTACGCGAAAGCGTCTCAGTGTTTCTTCATAGATACCATAATGTGCCCAATAAGCAAGGAGACCATCATCGAAGGGTTGTATTTCAAAACTATAGGGCAACTCTTCTTGCTTTTCTCCGTTATTTGGATGACATTGAGTAGAGACCGATTGTATCGGCTTCACTTTTGTAGGAATAAACTTATGCTGTTGCATTGCATCATCAGGGACACAAAGAGCTAGGTCTTGCACTATCACTTGAAGTAGCCTAGGAAAGCCTGTCTTAAGGTCTATTCCTTGCAATTCAGCCACAAACCAGAAGCAATCCCCCGCATAGGAAGGATTGCCATAGTCGTAGTACTTATAAGTCAAGGACTTCTTGTCATGGTAGATATGGCAAGAAGCTCACTTATCATCGTAGAACGGACTGCAGAAGTTGCGATGTAGATTGATCTCGAAGCCTAGATAATGGCAGAAGACGCTGAGCCCTCCGTCTGTTAATGTCAGTATTCGTTCTTTGTCTATCATGGTTCGTCTTTTTGTTCTAAACTAAGGCAGTTGCAAAGAATAAGTTTATCCTTGTAGCGAAGTAGGCGCTCCAACAATTCGTCATTGCGCATACCCGATATGCGTAGACGATTGCACCTAGCTCAGATGAGTAGTGACTTATAGAAGTAACGAACATCTCCACTCTCTGTATAGCGGAAGCGAACAATATTCTTTTTACGCCAACGGTATAAGGTTGACTCTGAAACATCCAAGGTGTCAATGAGATCCCTGGTAGACCTCTCGAGTTCATCATCGATGTCTTGTAGCAAGTGTGTTGTGCGTTCAACGTACTGCTCTATTCGATTGAGACGGTCTACTAGGTCTTGGTAGACACTACTCTCCATAGAGATCACTTCCATTACATCAGGTGCGTTTGGGTAAAGTCAATATCGTCGCCTCCTTCTTTGAGGAGGAGTTCGATAAGACGATTGAAGGTTGCTTTGCTGTAGGCAGATATTTCAATCTTACCCGTAGGCTTTGGGCGTTCACTTGCAAGAAGTGCAAGAATGTCATAGAAGGAGAGTTCTAGTATCGCGCATATTCGACGAATTTGTCCATACTAGGGAAGTTTCCCTTAGACTCCCAGCGAGAGATTGTACTTGAGGAAACACCCAGTTTTCCTGCAAGATACTCTTGTGAAAGACCTTTTCTTAGGCGATTTTCTCTCAGGATCTGAAGTAACTTTTCCATATAGTCAAAGTTATAAACGCATCCTAGCTTGACCAACCCGTTTAGTGCAAGTTCGTGCGCCCGATGCAAGAGGTCTTGCATCAGACGCAAAGTAAATATGAATCGGGCTGCAATGGGGCTAATATAAAATATAAGATAGAGAGTAATCAAGGTTTCCATGCAAAGAATCTATCTATGCGTTTTTTGCTCAGCTTCGCGAGGACACTGGTGCACGGTGCAAGTCCCTTTATATAAGGGCTTGCACCGTGCACCAGGCAGTGTAGCAGAGAACTCTGTAAATCTTTATGGGAGAAAGCTTTGGTGAATGGTTCTTTTTATGTAGCTTTGCACCCAAGAAAAGAGAGTTGTTTACTTTCGCTAGCCCGTCAGAATGGTAGTCAGAAGTCAGTCAAAAAACTGTTACATTTTTGCTACACTACCACTTGACCAAATAAGTTAGACTGCTGTTATACAACGAAATATGTGAGAGTCGTTCTTTTCCCTCTCTCTCCGCTATAAAGGTGTGAATCAAACAAATGTTTGATTCACACCTTTTTTACATTCCCAAAAACTGTGATACAAAAGAAGTGCTATGCCTCAAAGCAAAACTCCTGAAAGACCAAGAGAACATTCTTCAAGATTCATTACTTCTATTTTCCTTTACAGAACCTCTTTATACAGATCCAAGGTTTAGCTGCGCAGATAATAGGGAAAGGTCATCGTAATTCTTTTCGCCCCGTTCTTTAAGATATAGTGCGAACCGTTCTTCTAGTTTCAACTTTAAGAACCCATATAGCATTTGATGAATATCATCAACCTTGTACTTTCGAGTTATTTGGGATCTAATATAATCTGCAGTCTCTCCAGCTTTACCCAAAGGCAAAAATCTCCTTAAGTAAGATACATTTATCGAATGCACCATTTCACTCTTAAGCGGTTTATTTCTTTTTGGAGATGCTTTTATAACAATCTCTTCATTAAGAATTTCAAGAATGGAAACTTTCGCTTTCGATAGAGACATAATCTCAGCCGTATGCTTAGGGTGTGTAACCACGATTATATAATCGAAAATACGAGCATACTCTTTTAATTGTTCATGAAGCCTACGAGTATTATCTTTTTCGCTTTTAATCTCAATTGCATATGTTTGCCCCTTGTACAAGGCGACTAAATCAACCACTTTTTTTGCTGTACCATACATTACCTCATTACCAATGATGATTTTAGGATATTTCTTAATAAGATAATCTATGACAGTCAGTTTTATCTCATCCGCAGGCCGAATCAACAAACTCATAAACCCAATCGATTGATTTGTTGTATTATATGTGTGCTCATCCTAACGGATATCCAGAAAGAAGGAGAAGCCGACGGGGCGTCACCAAGAGCACATTTTTGTATCTGAGAGATCCCCCAGGCTTCTACTGAAGAGGGGAATCTTACATCAGAAACTGCCTTTTTGGCAACAGAGGTATATGTATCAGAATATACTCTTGAACCTTTGCGCTCACGGTAATAATAGATCTTATCTTTTAGAGGCACATCAATTCGAGGAATCCAACCACGAGCCATAACTATTTGATCGTTTCTAACAGGATTAATTGAACCATAGTCACCATATATCACTTCCGGATATTTCTCTGCAACCAATTTATACAAATCTATTTCCCTTAGGTCAAACGTGTCTGAGCGATCATCTCCTATTTCACTGACGTTATTGGGGAATGTGGTTGAACACACCACGATAGAGTACTGCCTATCTTCTAGTATTTCTTTAAATTGTTGTATTCTATCAATGCACACATTTGCCGGATCCTTATAGGAAGCAGGAGCAACCCAACCGCAATCAAGAATAATCAACAGATTGCATCTTTCATCCAAACACTCACAGATAAGCTGCATATCGTCAACAGCGCCTTCATCGTCCAAAGCACACCTGTACATTATCTCTGAAAAATTCTCGGATAAGATACCAACTTGTCCCTTGAAGTTTTCTTCAAAATTTTCATCATTGTAGTTTCTTAGGATGGATGGAATTAGATTAAGACTGTTTCTCAACTTATTGAGCAAGCTAGTCCAATTTGCATACCCATTTGAATAATCAAATAAGTCATCTATTTCTTTAGAACTCAACCCCTCATCAGATGTAACATCAAACGCAATCTGAACGTCTTCGAATACTTCTTTTACCCTTCTTAATTTTGAATCATATGGATAGATAAACTTTGGGGTATCTTTAGTTCCGGTGTTTTTAGCTCGCCCCCTAGTCAGTTCCACTACAGGAAGAATTTTGTTTAGAACTTCTTTCGACAAGTTTTCCATTGCCCTCAGCTCTGAATCCCCGGTTTTTACAATCACACTATATTTTTTGTCCATCATTCTTTAGTTCTAAATCCAAGCTGTTTGACTCTGTACAACATTGCTGCAACAGATACACCAAAAGCTTCTGCTAGGTCTTTTATGTTATTTGTTCCACCGCGAACAACCTCTCTTACCTTATCCTCTGGCATAAGCAACTTGGCTGCAAATTCGTTCGCTGCATACTCAAAATTATTCACTGATGCTCCTCTAAAAAATACAGTATCAGTGAAACTCTCACTTTCCGATTTATGTAGTACATAGTGAGCTAACTCATGCGCGAGGGTGAAACGCTGACGATTGATATGATGCTCCCTATTGACACTTATGATCCACCTCCCATCCCTCCTATAAAGTCTCCCTGAGATAGAAGCATCCAAAGGAACGTACTCTATTGCGATATCCTCCTTTAGAGCAATCAGCTGCTCAATATTTAGCTGTACACCGTCATATAAATCCCGATTTTGAGCTATATGAAGAAGGCTATCTACAGATGTAAATAGCAAATGATTTTGAGAATTATTGAAGGCTTGCTCTCTTGTCTTTCGGACTCCTCTTACTCCCATACTTAAGTTTTTATTGCTCCTCTGAATTATCAACACGAACATCAAGAAACGCTCTATCCTGAAGCTCCGCTACCTGCCTCATAATATCCTGTTGCATTTCCAAAATCCCTTTGATATAATTCTCTATACCATCTATCTTTTCATACGTAACAAATTGTCCATCTAGATTGCCTTTGACTGCCTCAACAAAATCATTTCTAAAAGAGCGAGAGTCTCTTAGCATTTTTAAAAGCGTTGCTTGTATATTCTCCTCTTGCTGTCGTTCTATTTGAAACTGCTTGTCATCTATTTCCTTCGCTTTAGACTCAAATCTGCTTTCAAACGCTTGTTTCATTGAGAAATATGTAGCGATTGTAAACAGGAGGAACATTGTTCCTAAAACTGCAACAAGAACATCATAATAGGAAGTTATACGATTAGCGAATTCCTCTGCAGTAAGAAGTTCTCTATTATGTTTCATTTCTTCAAGGAGCTGATTCTTGCTGAGTTCCCGATCGTACCTACATAAAGAGTCTATTCCCTTTGCCCCCGTATCTGAGGGGATACAAATACTATTTAGAGCCCAAGTTTTATTATATGGACTAAACCATAACGAAGCCGCAAGAACAGAAACAACAATAAAAGACATATACTGAACAGATTTCAACAAACGCTGAATCCATTGCAATTTCTTTTGGCGAGATTCTTCACCTAAATTACTCGTTTCCAAATTTTGTACCATAAACTCATTCTCATTACATAATTACAAAGGTAAGAAGAAGCTAGCAGATGGGCGAGGGGATTTTCCTATTTAACACTGAAAATCAAAAAGTGGGGCGCCGGGAGGGCTAAACGCGGCGAGAGGTTCGAGGCATTGATGCTCTGTGAGCCTCATTTTGTGCAAAAATGTGCGTTGAGAATGGAGGTATGCGTGTGTAGGGGCCACGACTTCTTGCCCTTTTCATAGAAAGAGAATTAGCTCAAACATTTGCAGTACAAGAGCAGCCTGCTCGGCAGAGCCGACCGATAAGTGCAAAATTAGGCAATCCTTTTGGAGCACCCGGCTTTTGATGATTCAAACTTTTGTTTTTGTCCGATACCTCGATTCTTTTTCTGCTGTACACCTACCCTCTTTTGAGGTTCGCCCCGCAGTTGCTGTGAGGCGGCAACGATCGGAAATACCTCTTATCGAAAATGCAACTGCGGCCAACCGTAGGCATAGCCTCAACGCGCGCGCGTTACGCGCGTCAGGCGGTTTTCGTTTTTTTGCCTTCACCTCTTCACCTCACGGGTGTAACCCATTGAAAACAAGCACCTTGCGTGTGAAGGCTTCACCTTTCACCGAAAACAGCCTATCTTCCTCTCATTCAACAACTTAGGTGTGAAGGCAACTGCCTTCACCTCGACGGGCGCGGAGGATTGTCGGCGGCACGACAAAAACGGCGGCGCAAAATATCCCTCGCCGCAGCGGTACGGAGGGTGAAGGCAAGGGGCGAAAATTCCACCCCCTTTGCCTTCACACACAACACACTGTGCGATAGATGATTACAAAGAATTTTAACACGCGTTTGCGTGGTAAATCCTTCACACGCAACCACCTATAAATCAACCGACTGTAAGCGAAAAGTGAAGAGGTGAAGGCAGAAAAACGAAAACTCGCTGAGTGCGCGTAACGCGCGCGAGGGGACGACGCGGCCGACGCAGTCCCTCTCCACAGCCGCTTGCGAAAAGCTGTCCACTTTCTCCTCCAACCCCACCACTTTTGCGAGAAAGTCGCCTACTTTTTACGGACAGCAAAAACAATCGGTCATTTTCAACTGCTCGTTCGACAAAAAAGCGCAAAAATGCCGTCTGTTTTGGAGCGTAAAAAGAAATGACTATATTTGCCACATCATTATCGCCCTTAGGTGGAAAAGACTAAGGCTCGCCACTTCAGCAATGAGGTGGCTTATTTTTTAATGGCTGCACTATGGAAACAAAAGAGAAATTATCCATTCCGACCGAATGGAAAGCTCATCAGCCTTGAAATAAGTGGTATGTCCCTTCCTTTTCTCCCCACCGCTTCCCCTATCCCACCGGCGGCGTGTTAAAGGCGCGCGCAGAGGGGCGGCGAGTCCTAAAAAATGAGTATATTCGCACGATAATCTCAACAAAACTCGAACGACTCACTTCCGCTCTATGTCCGAAACCACCCAACGCACCCAACTTCAAGCCGCCATTTGGCGCATCGCCGACGATGTGCGCGGCGCTGTCGACGGCTGGGACTTCAAACAGTTTGTGCTCGGTGCCCTCTTCTACCGCTACATCAGCGAAAATTTTGCCGCCTACATGGAAGGCGGCAACTCCGAAAAGCACTACGCAGAATATACCGACAGCCAAATGAATGCCGAGCTCGTCGACACCGTGACGCGCGAAAAGGGCTATTTCATCTATCCCTCGCAACTCTTCGCGCAGGTGGTGGGCACGGCCGAGAGCAACCCCAATCTCAACACCGAGCTGGCCGCCATCTTCACCGCCATTGAAGCCTCGGCCGTGGGCTACGCTTCGGAGCGCGCCGTCAAGGGGCTTTTTGCCGACTTCGACACCACCAGCCCCAAGTTGGGCAACACCGTCGAGGAGAAAAATCGCCGCCTCTGCGCCGTGCTGCGCGGCGTGGAGAGTTTAGACTTCGGACACTTTGCCGACCACAAGATCGACCTCTTCGGCGATGCCTACGAGTTTCTGATTTCGAACTATGCGGCGAACGCCGGTAAGTCGGGCGGCGAGTTTTTCACCCCGCAGACCGTGTCGAAGCTCATCGCGCGCCTTGCCCTGTCGGGACAGACGAAGGTGAACAAGATCTACGACCCGGCCTGCGGTTCGGGCTCGCTGTTGCTGCAAGCCAAGCGGCAGTTTGATGAGCACGTGATCGAGGGCGGATTTGTGGGGCAGGAGATCAACCACACCACGTTCAACTTGGCGCGCATGAACCTCTTCCTGCACAATGTGAACTACGACAAGTTCGACCTCGCACTGGGCGACACCCTCCTCTCGCCGCAGCACCGCGACACGCGCCCCTTCGACGCCATCGTGTCTAACCCGCCCTACTCGGTGAAGTGGGTGGGGAGCGACGACCCCACGCTCATCAACGACGAGCGTTTTGCCCCGGCCGGCGTGTTGGCGCCGAAGGGCAAGGCCGATTTTGCCTTCATTCTCCACGCCCTCAACCACCTCAGTGCGCGCGGCCGCGCCGCCATCGTGTGCTTCCCCGGCATCTTCTATCGCGGCGGAGCGGAACAGAAGATCCGCCAATACTTGGTGGACAACAACTTTGTGGAGAGCGTCATTGCGCTCGCGCCCAACCTCTTTTTCGGCACGAGCATCGCGGTGTGTATCCTCGTGCTCTCGAAGCACAAGACCGATACCCTCACGCAGTTCATCGACGCGAGCGGCGAGGAGTTTTTCCGCAAGGAGGGGAAGAACAATGTGCTGACCGAAGAACAGGTGGATCGCATCGTTTCGCTCTTCGAGGAGAAGCGCGAAGAAGCGCACGTTTCGGCGCTGGTGGATCACGCCACGCTGGCGGCCAACGACTACAATCTCTCGGTGAGTTCGTATGTGGAGGCGCGCGACACACGCGAGGCGGTGGACATCGCCCTCCTCAATGCCGAGGTGGCGGAGACGGTGGTGCGCATTGACGCGCTGCGTCGCGACATCGACACGATCATCGCGGAACTCAGTGCCTGAATGGCCGAAGGGGGCGACGACTTTTTGCACTCACCCCCATCTCTGTTTTTCGGTGTGCCGATGGCCACGACGCCGCGGCACGCCTTCAACCTCAAAGGCAATGAACAACGCAACAAACAAAAATATTTTTCCCTACCTCGAACGACTCCTCGACGGAGAAGAGGTGGAATGGAAAACGCTCGGGGAGGTGTGCGACTATATTCGCGGTATTACCTACAACAAATCGGCAGAAACAACCGAAGTCGATGGGTGGAAAGTCCTACGAGCAAACAATATCACACTTGAAACACGAAAGCTCAACTTCAATGAAGTCAAGCACGTAAAGAAGACAATAAGAGTCCGTGAAAACCAAATGCTCCGTAAAGGAGATATTCTTATTTGTGCTGGCAGCGGAAGTAAAGAGCATATCGGTAAAACAGCATACATAGAAAGTGACATAGATTACACCTTCGGTGGTTTTATGGGAGTTCTTCGACTCAAAGAAGAAAAAACGATTTCTTCAAGATATTTATTTCACTACATCGGGTCGGGGGCATTTACTACATACTTGGGCGCAACACTAAAATCAAGTACAATCAATAATTTGAATAATGGAATAATTTCACCTTTTACTATTCCCATCCCCTCTCTTCGCGTACAAGCGCGCATCGTGGAAATCCTCGACAAGTTCACGGAGCTGGAGGCGGAGCTGGAGGCGGAGCTGGAGGCGGAGCTGGAGGCGCGTAAAAAACAATACGCGTATTACCGCGACCAACTCCTTAATTTCTCACAATGCCCCCCCCTAAACGTTAATATCGAATGGAAAACGCTCGGAGAGGTGTGTAGTATTTTGCGTGGAAGACGCCTTACTAAAAAACAACTCTCGGAAGAAGGAAAATATCCTGTGTTTCACGGAGGACTTGAACCCATCGGTTATTATGATGAATCCAATAGAAAGGGAGATACAACTATGGTAATCAATGTTGGAGCTTCTGCAGGAACGATTGGTTATTCTCAAAATGATTTTTGGTCATCTGATGGTTGTTTCTGCATTTCAGACACGCCACTCGCACTATCACGATTCATCTTTTATGTACTGCAATCGAAAGAACTTCAAATCAAAGGAAAGGTGCGAAAAGCCGGCATTCCGACATTAGATAGCAACATATTAGAGCAACTTCCCATCCCCCTCCCCCCTCTCTCTGAGCAACGCCGCATTGTCGACATCCTCGACCGCTTCGACACGCTGACGAACTCGATCAGCGAAGGACTGCCGAAAGAGATTGCCCTGCGACGCAAGCAATATGAATACTATCGCGACGCGCTGCTGAACTTTCCGCGAGCGGAAGTCACGGCCTGAACGGCTCGCCCTTTTTTCTAATCCCCTTTTTTCGCACTATGCCTCAATATACAACGATCGCCGAAACGCAAAACTTCATCGTGTTGGACCGCTACACGAAACACGCGGAGCTGCACGAGACACCGAGCGGCTACCAAACGGAAACAGAACTGGAAGCGGAATTCATCGCCGACCTGCGACAACAGGGCTATGAATACCTGCCCGACCTCCGCACCCCCGATGCGCTGCGCACCAATGCGCGCCGACAACTCGAGGGGCTCAACGCGGTGCAGTTCACCGACGCGGAGTGGCAACGCTTCTGCGACGAGTTTCTGGACTGCCCGGGCGACACGATCACC
>QWCT01002067.1_pt1 | contig 10452 bp, 8 predicted proteins | sample 1972681 | NCBI WGS metagenome assembly QWCT01 (sample SAMN09866701, study PRJNA288562) | Human oral metagenome isolate pre3_saliva, whole genome shotgun sequencing... | isolation source: mouth | host: Homo sapiens | place: USA: California | reverse complement strand
ATAAGGGCGCATGATTGCGCCCCTTCGGTTTTCAGACGACCCCTTAAACTTGGCGGGATTAAGCCGTCTTGTTCCGCAACGGCAGTTTGATATGCGGCTTGGCGGGTTTGGGCGCTTCTTTCAAGCCCAGTTCGATTTGCTGCTCTTCGCTCAACAAATTGCTCCAGTCGCCTTTTTTATACCACTCGCGCCCGTCCAATTCGATGGGGTGTTGGATGCGCTCGCAGCCGTTGCCGCACTGCAAATCATCTTCTTTACAATATTTGTCGCAACCCCAGCAGATGCGCTCCGGCGCTTTGGGGAAGATGGGGAATTTTTTTGCCATGGTGTGAAATCCTTGTTTTTATTTTCATGAAATTATAAATGATTCGATTGCGGCAGCTTGGTTTTTGTACGTCTTTTTACGCTGAACAGTTAAGAAATGTATAAGGTCGTCTGAAATAGCCAGCCGATTCATGTTATATTTATACAGACAGCATATCAACCTATTCGATAAAACTAATCCGACATATGGTACTCAAACGGCGGGAAGCCTGATATTTGAAACTATTTTTAAAGCAATCAATCAGTTGGATTTACTGTTAATTTCTTTAAAATTCAGTATGATATATTTCGCTCTGATATAATGTGCGGGCAAGGCGTACGGAAGCCGGCGTCTTGTCTTTTTTCAACTTTAGATACTAAGGAACTTATATGTGCGGTATCGTCGGCGCTATCCGCGCCAATCACAATGTAGTCGATTTTCTGACCGACGGTCTCAAACGCCTTGAATATCGGGGCTACGATTCGTCGGGTATCGCCGTGAACATGGACGGCAAAATCAAGCGCGTTCGCCGTGTCGGCCGCGTGCAGCTGATGGAAGATGCGGCGCGCGAAAAAGGTGTGTTCGGACACATCGGCATCGGCCATACCCGCTGGGCAACCCACGGCGGCGTCACCGAACCCAACGCCCACCCCCACATCTCCGGCGGCATGATTGCCGTCGTCCACAACGGCATTATCGAAAACTTCGAAGCCGAACGCGAACGCCTCAAAGCCTTAGGCTACGCCTTCGAATCGCAAACCGACACCGAAGTCATCGCCCACAGCGTCAATCACGAATACACCCAAAACGGCGGCAAACTGTTTCCTTCGAATCGCAAACCGACACCGAAGTCATCGCCCACAGCGTCAATCACGAATACACCCAAAACGGCGGCAAACTGTTTGAAGCCGTCCGCGCAGCCACCGCCCGTTTCCACGGCGCATACGCCATCGCCGTGATGGCGCAGGATAAACCCGAAGAAATGGTGGTCGCACGCATGGGCTGCCCACTCTTGGTGGCATTGGGCGACCAAGAAACCTTCATCGCCTCCGACGTGTCCGCCGTCATCGCCTTTACCCGCCGCATCGCCTATTTGGAAGACGGCGACATCGCCGTATTGAGCGCGAACGGTATTGAAAAACTGATCGACAAAACCGGTGCTGAAACCCAACGCAAAGTCAAAGTATCCGAGTTGTCGCTCGCTTCGCTGGAGTTGGGCCCATACAGCCACTTCATGCAAAAAGAAATCCACGAGCAGCCGCGCGCCATCGCTGATACCGCCGAAGTCTTCCTTGATGGCGGCTTCGAACCCGAAAACTTCGGCGCGAACGCACGCGAAGTGTTCGACGACATCCACAGCATCAAAATCCTCGCCTGCGGCACGTCCTACTACGCCGCGCTGACCGCCAAATACTGGCTCGAATCCATCGCCAAAATCCCGACCGACGTCGAAATCGCCAGCGAATACCGCTACCGCGACGTGATTGCCGATCCGAAACAACTGATCATCACCATCTCCCAATCCGGCGAAACCTTGGACACGATGGAAGCCCTGAAATACGCGAAATCCTTAGGGCACAAACACAGCCTGTCCATCTGCAACGTCATGGAATCCGCCCTGCCGCGCGAAAGCGAATTGGTGCTGTACACCCGCGCCGGCGCAGAAATCGGCGTCGCTTCCACCAAAGCGTTCACCACGCAACTGGTTGTATTGTTCGGCTTGGCGGTAACGCTGGGCAAACAGCGCGGTTTGGTTTCCGCCGAAAAAGCGCGCGAATACGTCGAAGAACTGCGCCAACTGCCCGGCAGCATCCAACACGTTCTCAACCTTGAGCCGCAAATCGCCGCATGGGCGCAAAAATTCGCCAAGAAAAACAGCGCACTGTTTTTAGGCCGCGGCATCCACTTCCCGATTGCCCTCGAAGGCGCGTTGAAGCTGAAAGAAATCACCTACATCCACGCCGAAGCCTATCCCGCAGGCGAATTGAAACACGGTCCGCTGGCATTGGTGGACGAAAACATGCCCGTCGTCGTCATCGCGCCGAACGACGGCTTGTTGGACAAAGTCAAAGCCAATATGCAGGAAGTCGGCGCACGCGGCGGCGAACTCTTCGTCTTCGCCGATTTGGACAGCAATTTCAACGCCACCGACGGCGTGCACGTCATCCGCGCCCCGCGCCACGTCGGCGTACTCTCACCGATCGTGCATACCATCCCCGTGCAGCTCTTGTCCTACCACGCCGCCCTCGCACGCGGCACGGACGTAGACAAACCGCGCAACCTGGCGAAATCGGTTACGGTTGAATAAAGCCCGATTTGAACGGTAAAAGGTCGTCTGAAAACTGGGAAACCAAAGTTTTCAGACGACCTTTTTTAAATCGACGCGCGCTTTGGATAAACCGAACCCGTAGCGTGGGCTTTGCCCACGAAGTTTGTTATCCGTCAGTCTGAATCGGACAGTTGTCCTCACATCTGTTTCGCGGGTAGAACCCGCGCTACGGTTTGTTTTGACGGTGTTTTATTCATTTCCTGATCCGATTAAGAAGGCAGGTTTGAGATTGAAAAGAGGTCGTCTGAAAACTTTGGTTTCCCAGTTTTCAGACGACCTTTTTATTAATCTAAATACGCTTTAGATAAACCAAACCCCGTAGCGTGGGCTTTGCCCGCGAAGTCTGTTATCCGTCAGTCTGAATCGTGCAGTTAACCTTGCATCTGTTTCGCGGGTAGAACCCGCGCTACGGTTTGTTTTGACGGTATCTTATTCATTTCCTGATCCGATTAAGAAGGCAGGTTTGAGATTGAAAGAGGTCGTCTGAAAACTTAGGTTTCCCAGTTTTCAGACGACCTTGATTAATCAAAACACGCTGTGGATAAGCCGAACCTCGTAACGTGGGCTTTGCCCGCTGAATATAGTCAATTCAAATCAGCAATGTCCAAGCCGTCATTCCCGCGCAGGCGGGAATCCATTTTTGAATTTCGGCAAATGTTTTTCAAGCACCTGTTTCTTCAAATTTCCGATGGATTCCGCCGTAGCCTGTCCTCGCGTAGGCGGGGGCGGGAAGGACGGCTGGTGGCGGGTTCCGTATCAAAAACTAAGCCCATAGCGTGGGTTTTACCCACGAATGAATAGAAATGATTGGATTCTGATGTCTGGGTTGAAAGTCGTGGGCAAAGCCCACGCTACTCTTAATATGACGAAAGGTCGTCTGAAAACCATCAGTTTTGGTTTTCAGACGACCTTTTGTTTCGATTCAATCTCAAATCATCAAGTCTGCATCAAATCCGTTTCGCCAATTCTTCCGCTTTGCCGATGTACAGCGCAGGGGTCAGGGCGAGTAGTTGGGATTTGGCTTCGGCGGGGATTTCCAGCGATTCGATGAAGACTTTCAGCACTTCGGGCGTGATGCCGCCTTTGCCGCGCGTCAGGTCTTTCAGTTTTTCGTAAGGATTGGCGACACCGTGGCGGCGCATAACGGTTTGAATCGGCTCGGCGAGCAGCTCCCAAGTGGCATCCAAATCGGCGGCCAGCGCGGCGGGATTAGGTTCGAGCTTGTTCAGGCCGCGCAGGTGGGCGGCGAAACCCAACACGGCATAGCCTACGCCTACGCCCATGTTGCGTAGGACGGTGCTGTCGGTCAGGTCGCGCTGCCAGCGGGAGACGGGCAGTTTTTCGGATAAGAAGCCCAATACGGCGTTGGCCATGCCGAGGTTGCCTTCGGAGTTTTCAAAGTCGATGGGGTTGACTTTGTGCGGCATGGTCGATGAGCCGACTTCGCCCGCTTTGACTTTTTGTTTGAAGTAACCCAATGAAATATAACCCCAAACGTCGCGGTTGAAGTCGATCAGGATGGTGTTGATGCGGCTGAGGGTTTGGAAGAATTCAGCCATGTAGTCGTGCGGTTCGATTTGGATGGTGTAGGGGTTGAAGGTCAGGCCGAGGCTGATTTCGACGAAGTTGCGGCAGTGGGTTTCCCAGTCAATGTCGGGATAGGCGACCATGTGGGCGTTGTAGTTGCCGACCGCGCCGTTGATTTTGCCGAGGAATTCTTGCGCCTGAAGGTTTTTGAACTGGCGTTGCAGGCGGTACACGATGTTGGCGGTTTCTTTGCCCAAGGTGGTCGGCGTGGCGGGCTGACCGTGGGTGCGGCTCATCATGGGGACGGCGGCAAGGTCGTGCGCCATGCCGGTGAGTTTTTCGATGATCTCGGCAAGTTTCGGCAGGATGACGGTTTCGCGCGCTTCTTGCAGCATCAGGGCATGGGACAGGTTGTTGATGTCTTCGCTGGTGCAGGCGAAGTGGATGAACTCGCTGGCGGCGGCGACTTCGGGTACGCCGGCGAAGCGTTCTTTAAGCCAGTATTCGATGGCTTTGACATCATGATTGGTGGTCGCTTCGATGGCTTTGACGGCGGCTGCGTCTTCCAATGAAAAATTTTCGATGACTTTGTCGATTTCGGCAAGCGTGAAATCGCTGAAGGCGGGAATTTCGGTGATTTTCGGTTCGGCGGCGAGGGCTTTGAGCCAGCTCAATTCGACTTTGACGCGCGCCCTCATCAGGCCGTATTCGGAGAAAATCGGACGCAATGCTTCAACGGATTGGGCGTAGCGGCCGTCTAGGGGGGAAAGTGCAGCGATAGGGTTGATCATGTCGGAGTCCTGTCGGTAGGTCGGTCAAACGGTTAAATCAAACAGTCAAATTGTTTGCAATTATACATGATTTGACCCGGCAACTTCGGGTCGTCTGAAACTACAACCTTCCCTTCAAAGCGTTTTTGACAAACGCCGCCGACTCGCGCAATACCGTGTAACCATAGCCGCCGTAAGGCTCGGAACAAAACGGCGCGGCATACACCTGAATATCGTGTCCCTGCCACTGCCTGTCCGCCATCATCCTCGCCCGCGCCAAATGAAAACCGGCGCTGACAATGACGACGCGCGGGCTGTTTTCAATAAAATCGCGGCTGAACACAATGTTCTCAAACGTATTTTCCGCCCGCCGCTCTTGGATAATATCCGCCTTCGGCACCCCCATCTTCTCCGCAATCGCCTGCATATTGCCCGAAGCAGATTGAAAATCGCGGCTGAGTCCGCCCGACATCACCAGCTTCTTCACCTTGCCGGCACGATACAGCTCGACAGCCGCTTCAACGCGCGCCACCAAACAAGGATTCAGACGACCCCCTTCATAAGAACGGGTCGAAAGCACGACCGCAGCATCCGCCGGACGCACCGTATCCGCATCCAACCGCGACACCTGAAAATCGCGCCACATAATCCACAGCGGCAAAAGCGCGGCGGTAAAGAACAAAATCAATATAAAAACAAGGGCTTTTTTGAACATCCGAATCCTAAAATGATGAAAATAATTGGAACGCGGCTGTACGGGCAGGTTCCGCTTGTTCTTAAGATTTTACGAAATTCATACAGCCGTTCAGCTATATTTTTTAGTAACCGATTGTTTCTATCCGTCCAAGTACGAATTTTGTTGTCGACAAATATTTTTATGGCTTTTCGTCATCGGATATTATTTAAATTGGGAATAACATTAATGCATAGCCTAGGAATATGATAATCAGTATTGACATGGCGTATAAGGAAAATATATTATCAAAAACAGATTTTTGTAAAAGTTGCATAAAGTCGGCAATATAATATCAACGCCATCATCATCTTGAATGATATGTAGGCTATCTCCAATTTTGAAGACTTTTTCTCTTCGTTCAACTATTAGAGAGTAAACATGAAAAAAGCTTTATCAGTTATTTCCGTAGGTTTTTTATCTCTGTCTCTGCTTGCTGCCTGTAATGGTGGAGAAAGTGAAACCCAAAAAGAGTTAGCTGCATTGAAAGAACAATTGGCGCAGCAACAAAAACAACAAGTCGAACGCGAAAATCAAGAACAAGAACACCGGAAACAAATTGAGCAACAGCAAAGAGAAGACGAACTCTATCAAAAAGCCTACCAAGATGCCCAAGAAGACTTACAGATGAAGCAAATGCTGGAAGAAGAGAAAAAACAGGAAGAAGCAAAGAAAAAACAGGCTGCTGAGGAACGTAAACGCGAAGAAGCTAAAAAGAAACAAGCTTTAGAAGAGGAACCTAAGCAAAAAGAAGAGGCCAGAATAAAACAAAAAGAACCTAGAATTAGACAAGAAGAATCCCCAAAAGCTACTGCAAAACCGGCTGCTTCACAACAAGCGTCCAAAGTTACCGAAAAACTCGTTCGTTACCCTGCTTTTGTGATTTCGGAATCTGGTAGTGGTTCGTTAAATCTCAGAGGAGGACCGTCTATTTCAGCAGTTTCTGTTACCCAATTGAAAGACGGTCAGCAACTTCAAGTGGTGGCTGAAACCAACGCCTGTACCAATGCCAACGGTGGCTGCTGGGTTAAAGTTCAAGTTGGCGGGCTGACTGGTTATGTATCTAATGCCTACCTGCAAAAAGGTCATGTACGAGATGGTGCTTATGCATATTAATATCGGATAGATTTTATTGGTGACGTTCTGTATCAACTAGAATAGAAATGATGGGAAAGTGAAAGAATATTTGGGGCTGTTCTGAATTATTTTAGGATGGAGTCCATTCAATAATCTATCCAATTCCGACTGTAAAATAGAAAAAGGTCGTCTGAAATTTCAGACGACCTTTTTGACTTTTTGCGAAACAACCGAATCTTTAGTCTTTGCGGCGGCTGCCTAAGTCGGCGGCGGCGGTAAAGAGTACGTCGGTGGAGGAGTTGAGGGCGGTTTCGGCGGAGTCTTGGATAACGCCGATAATCATGCCGACGCCGACGACGCGCATGGCGAAGTCGTTGTCGATGCCCAAGAGGCTGCAGGCGACGGGGATCAGCAGCAGCGAGCCGCCGGCAACGCCGGATGCGCCGCATGCGCCGACGGTGGCGACGAGGCTCAGGAGCAGGGCGGTGGGGTAATCGACGACGATGCCTTTGGTGTGGGCGGCTGCCATGGCTAAGACGGTGATGGTAATCGCTGCACCTGCCATGTTGATGGTTGCGCCCAGCGGGATGGAGACGGAGTAGGTGTCTTCATGCAAGCCGAGTTTTTTCGCCAATGCCATGTTGACGGGGATGTTGGCGGCGGAGGAGCGGGTGAAGAAGGCGTAGAGTCCGCTTTCGCGCAGGCAGGTGAAGACCAGTCCGTAGGGGTTTTTGCGGGTTTGCGACCAGACGATGAGCGGGTTCACGACGAGGGCGATAAACACCATGCTGCCGAGCAGGACGGCCAGCAGGCGTCCGTAGCTGAGGAAGGCGGAAAAGCCGGTTTCGGCAACGGTTTGGGAGACCAGTCCGAAAATACCCAAGGGGGCGAAACGGATAACCCATTGCACGACGGTGGTAACGGCTTCGGAGAGGTCGGAGACGACTTGGCGGGTGGTGTCGGAGCCGTGGTGGCGCAATGCGGAGCCTAAAACCAACGCCCATGCGAGAATGCCGATGTAGTTGGCTTGTGCGATGGCGTTAATCGGGTTGGACACGAGCTTCATCAAAAGCTCTTTGAGGACTTGGATGATGCCGGAGGGCGGTGCGAGGGTGGAGGTGGCTACGTCTTTAAACACCAGCGCGGTCGGGAATGCCATACTGGCGGCAACGGCGACTGCGGCGGCGGCAAATGTGCCGACGAGATACAGAATAATGATGGGTTTGATTTTGGCTTCGCCGCCTTTGCGGTATTGCACCAGCGCGGCGGTCACTAAGACGAACACCAATACGGGGGCGACGGCTTTCAATGCGCCGACGAACAATTCGCCGAGCAGCCCTGCGCCCAAACCTGCTTTCGGGGAAATGGAGCCGACCAAGACGCCCAACATCAAACCGATGATGATTTGCGGGACAAGTCCGATACGGTTGACTGCGTTCAGCAGTGGATTACCACTTGCCATGATACGTCCTCTTACTTTATGTGTTAAGAAACGTTGCATTTTAAAAGAAAATATCAATTATTGCGCAGGTTTACATATCAAATCGATTGTTGTGGCGAAAAATGCTTGATTTTTTAGAGAATTGGGCAGTTTGTGCTGTATTTTTCGGATTGGAGGGAGTTAATGTGTTTTGCTTCTGTCGCACAGAGACAGGTGCATCCGCCTTTTCAGACGACCCCTCCGTCTCGGGCGGGTTTTAAACCCGATTGAAAATAATGGTAGAATTTAGAACCCTTCTGCCGTTGAAACATTTTTTTGCCATGACCAGACTGACTTCGCCCATCCTGATTGCCTCACTCGCCCTTGCCTACGGACACGCAGCCGCAGCAGACCTGCCGCGTGCCGAAGACTACGAACCGATTCCCGGCTTCAAGCAGGGCGGGCAATCCGAGCAGGCTGCCAAAGCAGGCAAACTGACGCCCAAGTTTCCCGTCAAAATCGAAACCAAAAACAGCGAAGTCAAATCCATGCTCGAAGAATACCTGCCGCTGATTACCCAGCAGCAGGACGAAGAATTGGACAAAGAGCAGGTCGGCTTCCTCGCCGAAGAAACGCCCGACAACGTCAAAACCATGCTCAAAACCAAAGGCTATTTCAACGGCAGCGTCAACGTCCAAGACAACGGTTCGAGCTACACCGTCACCGTCAATCCCGGCCCGCGCACCAAAATCGACAACGTCAGCGTCGCCATCCTCGGCGACATCCTTTCAGACGACAACCTTGCCGAGTATTACCAAAAAGCCATGCTCAACTGGCAGCAGCCCGTTGGCGAATACTTTGACCAAGACGGCTGGAGCGGCAGCAAAACCTCCGTCCTCAGCGCAGTAACCCGTAAAAAATACCCGCTTGCCAAACTCAGCAACACCCAAGCCACCGTCAATCCCAACAACAATACCGCCGATCTGAACGTGATCGTCGAAAGCAACCGTCCCATTTATTTCGGCGACTTTGAAATCACCGGTACCCGCCGTTATCCCGAAAACGTCGTTGCCGGTCTGGCACGCTTCAAACCCGGCGCACCCTACGATCTCGACCTCTTGCTTGACTTCCAACAAGCGCTCGAACAAAACGGACATTACTCCGGCGCATCCGTTCAAGCCGACTTCGACCGGCTCCAAGGCGACCGCGTGCCCGTCAAAGTCAACGTTACCGAAGTCAAACGCCACAAACTCGAAACCGGTATCCGCTACGATTCCGAATACGGCCTCGGCGGACGCATCGGTTACGACTACTACAACCTCTTCAACAAAGGCTACATCGGCTCCGTCGTTTGGGACATGGACAAATACGAAACCACCCTCGCCGCCGGTATCAGCCAGCCGCGCAACAGCGAAGGTAAATATTGGACAACCAACACATCCTACAACCGCTCGACCACCCAAAACCTTGAAAAACGCGCCCTGACCAGCGGTATTTGGCGCGTGCGCGACCGCAACGGCATCGAATCGCGCCTCGGTATCGAATTCATTACCGAAGACCGAAAAGTGCCCGATACCAATTACGACCTCGGCCGCAGCCACGCCACCATGCTGACCGCCTCGTGGAAACGCCAAAACATCGAAACCGAGCTGCGTCCCGAAAACGGCTACTACCTCGACGGCAAAGTCGGCGTAACGCTGGGTAAGCTCCTTTCTTCCACTGCTATGGCACGCGCCACTGCCCGCGCAGGCTATTTCTACACGCCTGAAAACAAAAAACTCGGTACCTTCATCGTGCGCGGACAAGCAGGCTACGTTTACGCCCGCGAAGGCGAAGACGTACCTTCCAGCCTCATGTTCCGTACCGGCGGCGCATCCTCTATCCGCGGTTACGAACTCGACAGCATCGGCTTGGAAGGTCCGAAAAATTCCGTCCTTCCCGATAGGGCGTTACTGGTCGGCAGCCTCGAATACCAATTCCCGATTACCAAAAGCGTATCCGGCGCCATCTTCCACGATGTCGGCGACGTTACCAGCAATTTCAAAAACATGAGTATGCAACACGGTACCGGTGTCGGCGTACGCTGGTTCAGCCCCGTCGCCCCGTTCTCCTTCGACGTCGCCTACGGACACCAAGACAAAAAACTCCGTTGGCACATCAGTTTGGGTACAAGGTTTTAAGGTCGTCTGAAAATATAGTGGATTAACTTTAAACCAGTACGGCGTTGCCTCGCCTTGCCGTACTATCTGTACTGTCTGCGGCTTCGTTGCCTTGTCCTGATTTAAATTTAAT
>QWCT01001928.1_pt1 | contig 10453 bp, 12 predicted proteins | sample 1972681 | NCBI WGS metagenome assembly QWCT01 (sample SAMN09866701, study PRJNA288562) | Human oral metagenome isolate pre3_saliva, whole genome shotgun sequencing... | isolation source: mouth | host: Homo sapiens | place: USA: California | reverse complement strand
GATCCTCGACGAGCCGACCTTCGGCCAGGACCGCGGCACGTGGCTGGGCCTCGTGCGCCTCCTGCGCGCCGCCCTCGAGCGCGGCGTCACCCTGGTGTCCATCACGCACGACCCCGCGTTCGTGGCCGCGATGGGACAGCGCGTCGTCGACCTGGGGTTGGTAGGGATCCGAGGCGGGGGAGAGTCGCGCGATTCCGCCGAGTCCGCGCTCGCCTCCCCACGTGACGAGGCCTACTCTGGTTGCGCGTCCCGCACGAGTGTCGGGTCGGAATCTGGCGATAGCGCGGACGCGACGATAACCGGCGATGCGACGGGTGCTGACGCGCCTGCGGGCGAGGTGCCTGCCAGTGCGGCGACTGCGGGTGCCGCACGGATGTGTGCGCCCACCACCGCACGAGCGCCCCGGCGTGGCCTCCTGTCCCGCACGAACCCGGTGGCGAGGGTGCTCGCCCTGCTGGTCGCGACCACGCCGCTGCTGATCTCGATCGACCCCGTGAGCGCAGGGGTCGCGCTGGCCCTCGAGCTCGCACTCATCCCCCTGTCGGGCGTGTCGGCGCGCAGCTTCGCGCTCAAGGCGACGCCGCTGGCGGTGGCCGCGCCGCTGGGAGCGCTGTCCATGCTGCTCTACGCCTCGCCGGGCGGCCGGGTGTTCTGGGAATTTGGCCCCGCAGCCATCTCTGAACACTCGATATGGCTGGCCCTGGGTATCGGCCTGCGCATGTGCGCCCTCGTCATCCCGGCGATTGCGCTGCTCGACCGCATCGATCCCACAGACATGGGCGACGGCCTCGCGCAGATCCTGCACCTGCCCGCCAGGCCCGTTCTGGCGTCGCTGGCCGGTGCGCGCATGACGTCGCTCATGGCTGCCGACTGGAAGGCCCTCGAGAGGGCCCGACGCGCCCGAGGCGTCGGCGACGCCTCGCGCATCCGTTCCTTCCTGCGCGGCTCGTTCTCGCTGCTCGTGTTCGCGCTGCGTCGCTCCGGCAAGCTCGCCACCACGATGGAGGCGCGCGGCTTCGGCGCGAAGGGTCAGCGCACGTGGGCGCGTCCCTCGCGCCTGCGCGCCGCGGACGCCGTGCTTATAGCCGTCGCCATGGCCATTCCCGCGATCGCGCTGGCCGTGAGCATGTGGGCCGGAACCTTCGCGCTGGTGGGCCGATGACCGGCCAGCGTGGGGCGGCCACGCCCCCCGAGGACGCGCGCAGGGGAGTGGGAGAGAGGGTCACCGTGCCTGTGACCCTCTCTCCCGAAGAGGCCGCGCGCGACCTCGCCCCTCGCCTGCGCGCCCTCGCGAAGGAGGCCGCCGGGGCCTCGTCGATGTGCGAGGCTGCGCCCGCGGGCGTCCCCGTCGTGACGATCGACGGCTACTCCGGCTCCGGCAAGTCCACCCTGGCCGCGGCCCTTGAGCGCCAGCTGGAGGGCTGGCAGATCCTCCACCTGGACGACTGGTACCCGGGCTGGGACGGGCTGGCCGAAGGTGCCCGCGTCGCCCGGGCAATCGCGCACGACCTGCGCGCTGGGCGACCCTCGTCCTATGTCACCTGGGACTGGGAGGCCAGCGCGCCCGGCCACGCCGTGCGGGTCCCCCTGGCGCCCGCGATCATCGAGGGCTGCGGTGCCCTCGAGGCCGAGGCCGACCTGTCCGTGTGGATCGCCGACCCCGGCGAGGAGGAACGCCGAAGCCGCGCCATCGCGCGCGACGGGCAGACCTACGCGCCGCATTGGCAGCGGTGGGCCCGTCAGGATCTGGGGCGGCCGGTAAAATAGGCACATGATGCCGCCACATCCTGATCCCCCGCTGTGGGCCTGGCTCCTCTTCGGGGCTTTCGAGTTCGCCATCCGCGCCGTCGCGCTGGGCGTCGTTCCCAAGCACAGGCGCGCGTCGACCTCGAACGCGTGGCTGGTGCTGATTTTTCTCTCGCCGTTCGTGGGTGTGCCGCTCTACTTCATTTTCGGATCCTGGTGGGCGATGGGACGCCGCCTCGACGACGACCCGGAGGCACGAGAGCTCATCGACGCCATCGTGGCCGGCTCGACCGCGCCTCAAGCCGAGTCCTACGACGTGCAGACCGGTGAGGATGGTCTGCCCATCGGCTCGGACGACGACACCTCGTCCATCATGCGACTGTCGGGCAACCTGACCGGGTTCCCGGCGTCGGTGGGCTGCGTCGGCCACCTCTACAACGACACGGCCGAGACGTTCCGCGCGATGGCCGACAGCGTCGACAAGGCCACCCATCACGTCAACGTCCTGTATTTCCAGACATCCTGGGACGAATACACGGCCCCCCTGTACGAGGCCCTGGCTCGCGCGAAGGCACGCGGTGTCACCGTGCGCTTCCTCGTCGACCACCACGGCATGCGCACGATTCCCGGCCATAAGGCCTTCCGTCGGCGCCTCGACGACATGGGGATCCTGTGGCACCAGATGCTCCCCTTCGCGCCGCTGAGCGGCCAGATCCGCCGACCCGACCTGCGCAACCATCGTAAGATCCTCGTCATCGACGGGCGTGAGGCGTACGTAGGTTCCCACAACCTCGTGGCCCCCGACTACGACACCCCTTCCTACGCAAAGGCCGGCATGCTCTACGACGACACGAGCGTGTCCGTCACCGGCCCCATCGTCTCCCAGATCCAGGCGGTTTTCGCCGTCGACTGGTACTACGCCTGCAAGGAAGTCCTCACGCCCGCCGACCTCACCCCGCCCATCGCGCCCATCGCGCCCATCGCGCCCACGGACGAACAGCGCGAGAATCCCCAGGCCTCGGCGATGCAGATCATCCCCTCGGGCCCCGCGTTTAAGGGCACGCCGAACCTGCGGGCCTTCGTGCACATGATTTCTTCGGCGCGCACACACGTGACGATCACGAGCCCCTACTTCATCCCCGACGAGGCGCTCATCACCGCCCTGACCAACGCCACCCTGTCCGGCGTCGAGGTCGAGCTCTTCGTCTCCGAGCAATTCGACCAGTTCTTGGTCGGGCACGCCCAGCGCTCGTACTACGGTACGCTTCTCAAGGCTGGCGTTCGCATCCACCTGTACCGCAAGCCGCGAATGTTGCATTCCAAGTACGTCATCGTGGACGGCAGCCTGTGTGCGATCGGCTCGTCCAATATGGATGTGCGCTCCTTCGGCCTGAACTACGAGATCACTCTCGTCGCGGACGACGCGCGCCTGGTCGAGCTGCTGCACGGTAACGACCAGCGCACCCGTGAGCGCTCGCGTGAGTTGACCTACGAGGAGTGGCGCAGCCAGCCCTGGTACGTTCACTACGTCGACGACGTGTGTCGACTGGGCAGCGGGCTTCTGTGAGCGCCCCCGGGGACGAGGCCGTGGCCGGCCGCGTGGATGAGCCGTCGGATGCGCGTGGGAGCGCGGATTGTGCCACGTTGTCGGACGGGGCGTCCGCCTCGCTGGATGTCAACCCATTCGTCGGGGAGGGCGGCTCGTACGCCTCCGTGCGCCCCGCCTACCCGGGCGAGGCCGTGGCCGCGTTGGTCGATGCCGCGCGGCGCGCGCGGGGCGTGGATGCGTCGGGCCGGGATGGTTCGCTGCGCGCTGCCGATATCGGCGCGGGCACCGGCAAAATGAGCGAGCTCCTGGCCCGCGCCGGGGCCGTCGTGGACGCGGTGGAACCCTCTGGGGCGATGCGCGCCCAGGCCTCGTCCATTCCTGGCGTGACGTGGCACGCCGGCGTCGCCGAGGAGACGACCCTGCCGGACGCAGTGTTCGATATCGTCATGTTTGCCCAGTCGTGGCACTGGGTGGACCCCGAGCGTGCGGGCGTCGAGGCCGCTCGCATCCTCGCGCCTGGCGGCGTGCTCGGCATCGTGTGGAACCAGATGGACGTGTCGATCCCGTGGGTGCACCGCCTGACCCGCATCATGCGCTCTGGAGATGTCCACCGACCCGACCGGCCGCCCACGCCGGGCGGTGGGCTTGCGCCCATGCGACTGACGCAGGTCGCCTGGCAGGACGTTATGACTCCCGAGCAGATCCTCACCCTGGGGACCACGCGCTCGTCCTACATCCGATCCACCCCGGCCGGGCGCGAGCGCATGCAGGCGAACCTGCGCTGGTACCTGTACGAACACCTGGGCTACGCGCCGGGCCAGGACATCGCCATCCCCTACACGACCCTCGTGTGGCTGGGGGAGCTGTCGAACGCGGCGCCGGGCGCGGCGCCGGGGCTCAGGTGAAGGAGATCTCGCGCTCCGTCTGGTTGTCGAACCAGCGGCGTCGGCCGTCGGGCTCGACGACCAGCTGGATGTCGGAGCCGACCGGCAGGTCGTAGATGCCGATGCAGGCCGGCTCGATGTCGCAGATGTCGTTGAAGTCGACCACCGTCATGTTGGCCGGATCGGCCAGGTACTCGTCGGTATCGCGGTCGGACAGGATGCGCCAGCCCGTGTCCTGCGGGGCGATGGGCGCCTCGCGGGTCAGCCACTTGATGTTGCCCGTCCGCTCGACGATCTTGCGTGAGACGATCGCAGCCCCGGCGTTGGTAATGAACGTGGTGGTCATGAGCGTTCCTTTGTGTCTGCTGTGTCTGCCGCCGCGCGGGCGGCGAGCGGGTCTTACTCGACGGGGACCATGAATCGGTCCGAGGCCCCCTCGGGTAGGGCGAGGCACTGGGCGCGGGCCTCGCGCAGGGCGGGTTCCAGGACCGCGAGGATCGGGTCCCACGAGTCGAGGGGACGGGCGATGTCCAGGCTTGTGCCATCCTCGCTCACGCACATCTCCTCGAAGACTTGGATCGTAACGCCCGCGAACTCCACGGCAGGGTGCTAGCAGAAGTAGGTCCCGGGCAGGTAGGTGACTTCCTTGAGGTTGAACGTCGGTGCGCCCGCCATGAGGGGTGCCAGGTCGCGCCCGTTCGCGCCCACGATCACCGCGACGAGAGGGGCGCGCAGGTTGTTCGTGGCGATTGTGATGCTGCGTGAGGTCGCCGTCAGTGCGGGCGAGGTAACCACGCGGGCCTGCGTGACGGAGGGGTCGACGAAGCCTCGGAAGGTGATTGCTGGCGTGGGGGGCAGCTTGTTGAGAAGCGACAGGAAATTGCGCGCGCTGTCCTCGAAGGTGGGGGTCATGTCATGTGTCCTGGGTCGAAGTGGTGGGGTCGATGCCGAGGCGTGTGGCGATGCGATCGGCCAGTGCCTGTCGGTGGGGCCATCGGCGAGCAACGTCGTATACGGTATCGTGCGAGCCTGTTAGCTGTGCGTCGAAACCGGGGTCGTGCGCGCGTTGCGCGAAAAGAATGTGGAACGGGTTCGTTCCATCCTTGGTGCCCGCATCGAGAACGCACTCGCGGTCTAAGAGGAACTCGCACATGGGGTAACGCTGCGCAGGGTCGACGTTGCTGATCGCCTCAACGAATAAGCTTTTGCCCCAACGCACACGCTTCTCGTCCCCGACCCGGTACAGTCCCATGAACTCGCCGAAGGTTCCCCTGTATGCAACTGTGAATACTGACTTCATAGGCGGCTCCAACCGTTACTCATCGATACGAGCCCTGTTTCTTGATGAAAATTCGACTCTGTAGTTGCCCGCCGGATCGCCCGAGTGGGGGTGTGGCCCCTCCGGCAGGTCTCCCTTTGGGGTGGGTGCGTCGGCCGACGTTTTCGGCGTGGGGGCGTCGCTCGCCATCGAGGCCTTGGGCGGGGCCACGCCATCAGCGCGAGCTGTCGGCGCGTCAGCGTGGGTGAGGTTGTAGAGCCATTCTTTGAGCGACTTGAGCAGCTGGTCGGCGTTGGTCAGCTGAGCGCCCAGGTTCGACAGGGATTCCTTCAGGGCGGTGATGCGCTTGGAGACGCCGCCCATCAGGGAGGCGACCCTGGTGGAAATCTGTTCCATGACGAGGGGGAATGCCGTCCCGAAAGACGCAACCAGCTCCACCGCATACGACAGGATCGAGCCGACGACCTGGCTGATCGCGTCGCGCACAAAGTCGTGAACGAATTGGATGATGACGGCGCACACGTCGTAGGAGGTGCCCACCGCCCCCGACAGGGTGCCCGCCATTGCGATGCCCGCGGTCGTGGCGCTGGAAGCGGTGACGTAGGCGCTGGCTGTGCTGCCTGTGGACGACCCGTCAGGGAATGAAGCCCGCACGTCTTGTTCGATGTTGTGCGCCGCTGCCCGCAGGGTCGCGGAGATGTTCTTCCAGGTCTGGCCGTTTGCGCGCAGCTGGTCGGAGTCGCCGGCGAGCTGGAGCATCCAATCCTTGAAAGGCTGGATATGGTCGAATACCCACCCGATGCCCCAGGCCATGAGGGTTCCGAGGGGGTCGGACACGTACGCGATGGTGTCGACGCCCATGGCGACGCCCGCCAGGGCCTCGCTCACCCACGACTTGTTGGTAATGGCCGAGCTGAGTTGCTCGATATCGTCGAGGAGGCCCGCGCCCGACAGGGTCGAGGTGGTGTCCTGGCGCTCGGCGACGAGAGAATTCGTGCCGTCAGCGGACACCGAGGCCTCCCCGTCCACCCGGACCGACCTCGGTCAGGCTGGCCGCCGAAGCCGCCTCGTGCGCCTCGAAGTCGCGCGCGCTGGCGATCAGGGACTGGGAGAGCTTGTCCAGGGCGATGCTCGCACCGTTGATGGCCAGGTGCTCCCCGGCCTCGACGAGCTGGAAGAGAGGGGCGATGAAAGGGCCGACCATCGCCCCGAAAGCGCCCTTGTTGGCCGAGGCCTGGCGCAGCGCGTCGGAGGCCAGCTCCAGGTCGCCCTGGTAGGAGCTGAGCCGATGCGCGTGCGCGGTCATAGCCGACGGATTGGCCGCATAATTCTCGCTCACCCCCAGGGCCTCCGTCGGCGAACCAGGAGAGTGGAATCATCTTCGGCGGGGTCGTCGGGTTCGGGGATGCCGTACAGTGAGCGCATGCGTTCAATGCCTGTGTACCGGGGGCCGAAAGCCTCCTGGGAAGCTGCGATCACCTGTTCGCCAGCGTTGCGGCGGGCGGCCGCGTAGGCGGCCATGATGGCCTCGCACATCTCGTTGGGCGCGCCCTCGATGCCAATGCCGAGCAGCGTCCCTGCTGAATCGACAATGATCTCAACACTGCTGTCGGGAGAGACGCCTACTCCTTGGACAGATTCGATGCGCTGACGCATCGCGCGGGCGCGTTCCGCCTGCTCTCGCACCTGACGCTCCTGACGGCGAATCAGGTTGGGATCATCCTCGAATAATGACATTGTCACCCCCCACCAATAGACGATATCCATTGTAGATGAAGCCTTAACCTGGTGGCAAGAATACATCTCTGGCCATCACTGGGCACCCCGTTACAATCGCAACCATTTCCGTGCACTCGCTTGTTACTTGCGGCCGGGGCGAGGGTGCCTCGGGGTGACAGGCCTCGTTCCTGCTCTGAGAGCGCACCCGCCTCCTGGCACAATGTCCGCATGGGTTTGTCGTTTCTGGGTGTCATCGCGGCGCTGGCGATGTACGCGGTGAGCGTGTCCCCCTCGCTCATGGCGCGCTCGTGGGCGTGGCACGCCGTTGCCTCGGGAATCCTGGTCGCCTGCGGATATGTCGCCGGCGTCGTCGTGCAGAACGTGGCCCAGCTTGTCATTCGCCTGACCGGCCTGACGATCAGCGCCTCCGAGCCCGTCGAGCTCGGCTTCCGCATCGGAATCGGAGCTCTCTTTGCGCTCTGGTGGATCTACGCCGTCATCCAGTCTTATCGCAGGGCACGCAAGGCTGCGGCGCTCGTGAACATGCCGGGGGAGACCTTCGGCGAATACCTGTTGGGAACCGCGGGAGCGGTCGTCGTGTCATGGATGCTGCTGCGTATCGTTGGAGCCCTGAACCGGCTGTGTTGGATGCTCATCGCATCCCTGGATGCGCACATGCCGCGCCCGGCCGCCATCGTGGTGAGCATGGTGATCCTGTTCGCAATCATGTTCTTCCTGACGTCCAAAGTCATCCTGCGAGGCGGCATCGGTTTCTTTCGCCGCAAGGCCGAGCAGCTCAACATGCGTACGGCGCGCGGCATCTACCAGCCTTTCGTCCCTGAGCGTTCGGCGTCCCCGGCCTCGTCCGTCACCTGGGAGTCGGTGGGTGGGCAGGGGCGCGTCTTCCTTGGGCGCGGCCCCTCGCGCCTTGACATCGCGCAGGTGTGTGGTGGGGTGGCGATGGAGCCCATCCGCGTCTACTCCGGGATGCCCACGGGCGGGTCGGGCATTGAGCAGGCGGCCGCCACGGTCGTCGCCGAGCTGCACCGCACGGGCGCGTTCGACCGGGCCGTCATCCTCATCGCGGCGTCCACCGGGTCCGGGTGGGTGGACGAGTGGCAGGTCCAGCCCCTGGAGTTCCTCACGCGCGGGAACTGCGCCACGGCCTCGTTGCAGTACTCCTACGTACCCTCGGCGCTGAACTGGCTGACGGGACTCGAGCCCGCGCAGGAGGCCTCTGCCGCGCTGTTTGCCGCCGTGCGCGCCGAGCTGGATCTCATGGACGAGGCCGACCGACCCGCCCTCTTCGTGTGCGGTGAGTCCTTGGGGGCCTTCGCGTCGCAGTCCGTGTTCGAGTCCTTCGAGGACGTCCTGGCGCGGGTGGATGGTGCCCTGTGGGTGGGCACTCCCTCATTCACGCCGATGCATGCGGCCCTGACGGCCGCTCGGCACAAGGGCAGCCCCGAGGTGGCCCCCGTCGTCCATAATGCGCGGCGCGTGCGCTTCGTCAACGAGCCCTCGGACCTGCGTACCGACCTGTATGGGCGCGAGCTTGGGCCGTGGGGGTTCCCGCGCGTCGTCTACGCCCAGCATCCTTCGGATCCGGTCGTGTGGTGGACCAACAAGCTCATCTGGACGCAGCCGGACTGGCTGCGCGAACGCGCCGGGCGCGACGTCTCGATGAACGTGGAGTTCACGCGATTCGCGACCTACATTCAGGTGCTTGCCGACCTGCCCGTCGCGGGGACCGCGCCCGGCGGCCACGGGCACACCTATCACGAGGAGCTCATTCCCCTGTGGCGAGGGATTCTCGGCTTCGATCGTCTTTTCGACGAGGCCCCCGTGCACCCGCGCCTGGCGGCCCTGGATGGGGGCTGGGTTGATGATGCGATGCTTGAGCGCATCGGGATCGTCGTGCGCGCGAACCTGGAGCTGTCGGATCGGCAGTGACGAGGCCGGGGCGGCGTGCGCTTACCGGGTAGACAGTAGAGTGGTTCATTGAAATATTCAGGAATTTAAACGATCTGTGATTGAGAAAACGTGCGCGCGAGTCGAAACATATGTGCATTGGTTAGTTTGCCGTTGAAAACCGGCCCAAAAATGGGCTTAGGTGTCACTGAAAGCTCCACGTAATAGCTTGTATCTTGCGGGTGGTAAGTGGGTAATGGCTTGCTAGGTATTCATTTACGCAGTAGCGTTCGTCCTACGAGCCTTAAGCCTAACCGGGCGGTATGGCTCGTTGGATCAACATTGGAGTGAGTATGTCCCAGTTAGTTCACAGGGCGTTCCTGGCGACCTTGGCGAATCGACCTGCGCGACCCGGCCACCGACGCCATCTTCTATCGTCGCGTCGTCGACTTCCCCGGCAACGTCACCGCCGACGGCGTTCACCACTACAGCTTTGAGATCAAGTTCTCCGATATCCAGGCGGCCTGGACGAAGGCTGGCCACACGGAGGCCTTGCCCGCGACCGTGAAGCTCGTTGCGTGGGGGAGCGACGGAAAGCCCTCGAAGCGCGCCGACGTCGCGATCGAGCCCATCGCCATGACCTCCCTTGACTTCGGTATCGAGTCGGGTCGGCTCACCATGACTGTTGGTCAGCAGACGATGATCGGCGTCACGCACCAGCCTGAGAACGCCAACATGACGAAGATCAATTGGTCCGGCGATGACATCGACGTCCTGAACGTCGATGATGAGTCGGGCCTCGTGACTGCCCTGAAGGAAGGCTGCTCGGACGTTAGGGCTGTCGCTGACTACATGGATCCGATGGTCTTCGACCCGGTGATGGCCACCGTCAACGTCTGTGCCACCGAGCTGGGCGAGGACGAGATTGCCGTCGATCACCTGCGCGTGGACATGGAGGAGGGTGAGACCGTCACCCTCAAGCCGCTGCTGCCCGAGAAGTTCAAGGACGCGACCCTGACCTGGGGCCTGGAGTATGGCGGTGCGGTCATCCTGAAGCCTGCCGAGGACGGCAAGAGTGCGACGATCACCGGCGGCAACGTTGCTGACTGGGATCAGGTGAACCTGACCGCCACCCTGCCCGACGGAACCGAGGCAACGGCGACGACGATCGCCGTTGTGAAGTCTGTGAAGCAGGACGCGACGGCGCCGGCCCCGTGGGTCGAGCCTCAGCCGGACCCGCAGCCGCAGCCGGATCCGCAGCCGCAGCCGGATCCGCAGCCTCAGCCGGATCCGCAGCCTCAGCCGGATCCGCAGCCTCAGCCCGATCCGCAGCCTCAGCCCGATCCGCAGCCTCAGCCCGATCCGCAG
>QWCT01001749.1_pt1 | contig 10456 bp, 9 predicted proteins | sample 1972681 | NCBI WGS metagenome assembly QWCT01 (sample SAMN09866701, study PRJNA288562) | Human oral metagenome isolate pre3_saliva, whole genome shotgun sequencing... | isolation source: mouth | host: Homo sapiens | place: USA: California | reverse complement strand
TTCTATTATCGGAAGAAATGGCAGTCCGGATGGATCAACGTCGTCAATCCGTTTCGCGCCACAATGGTGCTCGGCACACCCGGATCGGGCAAGTCGTACGCCATCGTAAACAACTACATCAAGCAGCAGATCGAGAAGGCTTTCGCGATGTATATCTATGGTGCGCCAGTCAAGGCTATATCTTAAACATCCCTTTGGCAAGGATTAGGCAAGTGTTCTTTGAAAACGACCTATCATCACCGACTTATCTGTCCAACGAAAGGCGGCAGGGAGTGTAGCACGTCGGGACAACTATAAGTCAGTTAGTTACCAAACTGCGACTGAATAGCGATGATAAGACAAGTATGAGGATAAAACCCGAATTGGTTGAATGATAATCTGAGCAGTCCCTGTACCAGACTGTGACGTAAGGTAACTATGAGAACTACCGTTGTATGGATAGTTCTAAACCGTCATCACTGCAATACTCTTTTTGCAGTCGTAGAGTAGAAAGAGCAAGAACTTGTTGCAGCGCAACCGTAATATACGGTAAAAGGTGGAAGTCATATCCGACAACTTGTCATGCCAACAGTTAAGATATAGTAAACTGGGATTACCTAAATCGGAGCCCGCAAGGGCTATGGGAAGCAGTTCCCGAATTTCCGACATGGTAACGGAGTCCCCGCAGGTAGTCCGAGCAAGTTAATGGCTTGTACATGGCGAAGGGGGACAGCAGAGATTTTTAATACGATTGATGAATGATGTGAGAGACATTATGAGAGATTCATCAAAAGTGTTAAGCAGCTTGAATCAACACAGCAAGGACTTGAATTACAAGTACGAGCGTCTGTACCATATTCTTTTCAATACGGAGATGTACGCCGTTGCCTACCAGCGAATTGCCACCAAACAAGGCAATATGACGGATGGAACGGACGGAAAGACCATTGACGGCATGAGTATCAAGCGCATTGAAGACTTGATAGCATCATTGAAGGATGAAAGCTACCAGCCCAAACCGTCAAGGAGAACGTATATACCCAAGAAAAACGGGAAAATGCGTCCTCTTGGCATTCCTGCTACGGAGGATAAGCTATTGCAGGAGGTGGTTAAAATGGTATTGGAAGCCATATACGAGGAGAGTTTTGAACACTCTTCGCATGGTTTCCGTCCCCAACGGAGCTGCCACACTGCCCTTAAACAGATTGAAAAATCATTCTGTGGGGTGAAATGGTATATCGAAGGCGACATAAAGAGGTTCTTTGACAACATCAATCACGATGTGATGATAGGAATCCTTGAAGAACGCATTAATGATGTCCGTTTCATTCGGCTTATCCGTAAATTCCTGAATGCAGGGTACATCGAAGATTGGGAATATTTTCACACATATAACGGGACACCGCAAGGTGGCATCATCAGTCCTGTACTTGCCAACATCTATCTTGATAAATTAGACAAGTATATGGCGGAGTATGAAGCAGAATTCGACAAGAATGTCCGCAAAGAAGTGAACCCACAGTACAGACACTACCAACGTAAGAAAGAACGAGCTAGAAAGGCGTTGAAATCAGCAGTAAATCTTGAAGAAAGAAAACTGCTGGTAGAGCAGATACGGGAATATGATAATCTTATGTTGCAGACCCCAGCTAAGAATGATATGGACTGCAACTATAAGAGATTGAAATACGTGAGATATGCGGATGATTTTCTGTGTGGAGTTATAGGCAGTAAAGAAGATGCAATGACAATCAAATCGGACATAAAGAATTTTATTTCCGACAAACTAAAATTGGAATTGTCTGATGAAAAGACACTGATAACCCATTCGGGAACACCTGCAAAATTTCTTGGATTTCATATCAGAAACCGCAAGTGCATGGAAACCAAACGGGATTCCCTCGGTCGTAAAAAGAGAAGTCGGAACAAGACGGTGGAAATAAAAATTCCCCAAGATACGGTCAAGAAGAAACTTCTTGCGTATGATGTCGTAGAAATAAAGAAACACAACGGCAAGGAAATATGGAAACCGAAAGCAAGACCCGAACTGAACTTCAACGATGATTTGGAAATCCTGCGCAGGTATAATTCTGAAATTAGAGGCTTGTACAATTATTTCGGCATAGCTGTTAATTGCGCAGACCAGCTCTCCAATTTCGGTTATATCATGGAGTATAGTATGTACAAAACATTTGCAGCCAAGTATCGAAGCAAAGTAAAGAAGATATGCAAAAAATACAAGCATAACGGAATATTCTGCGTCAAGTATCAGAACAAAGCAGGCAAACAAAAGGAAGAGTACTTCTATAAAGGAGGTTTCAAACGCCAAAAGCCATCAAAGGATAAGAAAATAGACATACTTCCCAAATTCATAATGCACACCAGCACAACCAGTCTTATGGACAGGTTGAAAGCAGAAAAGTGTGAATTATGTGGTGCTAAGGGGCATTTGGAAATGCATCATGTACGTAAACTCAAGAATCTTCAAAATAAAGAGCCTTGGGAACGACACATGATTGTACGGAAAAGGAAAACCATTGCACTTTGTGGAACTTGTCATAAAAAGATTCATTATGGAACGATTTGAACTGCATATCGAAGCGGAGAGCCGGATACGCTGGAAGGTGTACGTCCGGTTCGGAGGCGAGTTTTCGAAAACCGACCATAGTAATATGGCACGGCGTCGGCTACTTAGCCTACATTATAAATATCCTGACCTGTCTGAAATCGCTTACAACCATCTGCGCCAGCACCTCGATGCGTACCCTGTCAAGCCGCAATTTTTCGTCATCAACTTCGACGATCCCCGCCGATCGCACCGTTGCAATCCGATCCATCCTGACTTTATGACAGACATCTCAGATGCCTACGAAGCAGCCTACACCATCATGCTCAATTTGAACAAATCGTGGATTCAAAAGCAAGGCGATTTCTTCGTCGAATCACCGATTATCCTGCTGGCGGCCATCATCTGGTTCCTGAGAATTTACGAGGATGGACGCTATTGCACTTTCCCACATGCGGTCGAATTTCTGAACCGTCCCTACGCGCAGATTTTCCCAATCCTGACGGCTTACGACGAACTCGCCAACTACCTCTCGCCCTTTATGGACGCGTGGGAAGGCAATGCGCAGGATCAATTGCAAGGGCAAATAGCATCGGCTAAAATCCCGCTTTCGCGCATGATTTCGCCCGCGCTTTACTGGGTGATGACGGGCAACGATTTCACGCTCGACATCAACAATCCCGCGTCGCCGAAGATCTTAGTCGTGGGCAACAATCCCGACCGACAGAACATTTACTCGGCCGCGCTCGGGCTATACAACAGCCGCATTGTGAAGCTGATCAACAAGAAGAAGCAGCTCAAAAGTTCGGTCATCATCGACGAGCTACCGACGATTTACTTCCGCGGTCTCGACAACCTGATCGCCACGGCGCGCAGTAACAAGGTGGCTGTCTGTCTCGGTTTTCAGGACTTCTCGCAGCTCACGCGCGACTACGGTGAAAAGGAAAGTCGGGTGATTCAGAATACGGTCGGGAATGTGTTTTCGGGGCAGGTGGTGGGAGAAACCGCCAAGACGCTCTCCGAACGGTTCGGCAAAGTCCTGCAAAGAAGGCAGTCCGTCTCCATCAATCGGCAGGACGTCTCGACCTCGATCAACACGCAAATGGACAGCCTGATTCCGGCGTCGAAGATTAGCAACCTGACGCAGGGCATGTTTGTCGGCGCCGTCTCCGACAACTTCGACGAGCGTATCGAACAAAAGATCTTCCATGCGGAGATTGTGGTCGATACCGCCAAAGTGTCAGCCGAGATGAAGTCTTACCGCCCAATCCCCGTCATAGCCGAATTCCGCGACGCCTCGGGAGGCGACACGATGAAGGCTTCCATCGATGCGAACTATCGCCAAATCAAACAGGAGATCCTCTCGCTCGTCGACTCCGAAATCGCCCGCATCAAAGCGGACCCGAAACTCCAGGGGCTGATGAAAGGATGAGATCAAAAACGCATTTTGGGGAAAGAAATACACTTTTGTGTAATGCGATTTTCTTTGGTCTTATCGACCTTTGCGGTAAAAATCAGAGGAATGAAAGAACGATATAGAAGGAACCGCATTTACGTAGATGCGGAAGAGCAAGAGAAAGTGCGCGAATTTCGAGTGTTTTTGGGTGGTGCCGGCATCGGTAGCATCATTTCTGAATGTGCGCTCAGATTCGGATTTGAAACGTTTACCATTGTGGATGGAGACAAGGTGGAAGAATCGAATCTGAACCGACAGAATTATCGGATGTGTGACATTGGGAAACCAAAGGTCGAAGCGTTGAAAGAAAGACTGCTAAGCATCAATCCAAGCGCAAATATCACAGCTGTGAATATCTTTATAGATAAAGACAATATGGTTGAATTACTCGAAGGACATTCCGCGGCCATTAATGCACTTGATTTCTCATCAAATGTGCCGTTCCTGTTCGATGCGCATTGTCGGCAATGCAAAATACCGGTATTGCACCCTTACAACCTTGGTTGGGGTGGATTGGTAATGGCTGTTTCACCTGATGGCCCACAATTGAGCGAGCTTTCGGACGATCATCACAATTTTGAAGTACGATTAGTCCAACGTAGGATCATTGACTATTTCCGTTTTTGGGGGAGACCCAAACGATGGCTTGAGGATATAATGGCACGCTACAAAGTAGAAAAGGGTCCGACTCCTCCACCTCAGTTATCTGTCGCTTCGTGGATAGTCGGCGGGCTTTGTACCAATCTGCTATTCTGCCTTGCCACCGGATACCGAGTGAAATGGTACCCAGACTTTTATCTCTCATCAATCATAGAAGATCAATGCCTATATTGAATACGTGATATTAGATTAATTTCTTGTTGATTGCCATCATGATAGCTTCCGTGATGTTGCCTACTTCTAACTTTTTAAACACAAATCGACGGTATGATTTGATTGTTTCTGCTGATCTAAGCAACCTATCGGCTATTTTCTCAATAGAGAGTCCCCCTACAGTTAATCGTAGCATTGAGCGCTCATTTTCTGTTAATTCAACACCTGGATACTCTTTCCATAGACCGTTCTCAAGCCTCCATAGTTTATTATTTGTTTGACAAGTCATCTCTATATGTCCGGAAGCCGATTCTGATGAAAGTTGTGCGGTGCACAACGCCAACCAAATGTCTCCTTTTGTGGTCAATAAAATTGGGGTGACTTTATGGTTGATAAGGAGAGGCTCTTTATGGGGAGGACATATGTGGAAACTGTAAGAAATCGTATACTTATATCGTTCTTCGGGCTCTACTGTCCTGATAAACTGAAAACCGGCGTGATTTATCTCGATCAACATTTTTTGTTCAACATAAGGTACATAGTTTAGATAGAAATCGAATCCCAATTCTTTTACATCTTTCGGAGAAAGACCACAAAGGAATAGTGGATTGTCCGACACGTATAAGAAGGTTTTCTTATAGTAATCAATGAGATAAATGCTCTTATACGTGGTATTTGCAAATGCTCTCATAAAATGGTCCATATAACATATAAGAAGATACTTTCGCGTATTCCTCGTCAGGAACGGCAGAAACTCTATATTCTGTAAAAAAACTCTCTTTCTTGATCATATGCTGTAGTATTACTGCTGATTATTGCTGCAAATAAAAGAAATCTAAGTGAGCACACGAACCAACTGTGCAAAATGCATTATATTACATATTCCCGAATTCGCTCTACTGAAATAAATATGCAAAATGGATAAACCTGCTTTAATGCGCAATCATTACACAATTCGTAAACTTCCCAAATGTAAACTATATCAACTTGCAGAGTTTGTGGTCTATCAAAATTATAGACACCACAAGAAAGAAAAAGAAGTTGACAGAGATTATAAACACGAAATACTCTCGGTCTATAGAGAGGAACTAAGCTATTCGGCACGTTCTCATATATTGGTGGCCACAACCGTTGATGATCAAATTATTGGGTCAATCCGTCTAATGAAGTGGGATCGAAAGCAAAGACTCCCAATACAAACCTATTTCCATCTACCATCTTTTACGCATCTTCTACCCAACGACAAAGCTGCCATTTGGCATATAGGACGATTCGCCATCAATTCAGACGCTAACTGCGGATTGATCTTATTTAAGCAGCTTATGCTCTATGCCATGATACCGATCTATGAAAACAGGAACGATGTTTTATTGGCTGAGTGTGATAATAAGCTACTAAGAGCTATGAAGTTGATGGGTATACAAGCACAAAAGCTCGGAGAAGGCATAAGCTATTTAGGTTCAGAAACGACTCCGATTTATATTAGACACGACGGATTGTCCGACTTCTTTCAAAGGAACAGGGGTCTTCTGCATCGTATTCCCAAATACTTGAAATCATATTGTCATCAAGATCCATTCTTTGAAGGGGAGGAGGTACACAAAAGTGTAATTTTATAGATATAGAAGCGGAATTACACTTTTGTGTAACATCAATAAAAAGTAGAGAGTGCAACTTTGCGGTCGAATTAATGAAGCTGAAGACGCAAAGAGGCGATATAAAGCATGCATTAATACGATCATATTATTCATATTATAATTAAGTAGTCATGAAAAGATTATTTTTATTCCTATGGAGCGTTATTGCTCTAACGGCATGCTCTAAAGAAGAGGGCGTTGTATCAAAAGAAGACACAGTGCGAAATGTTAAAGACGTGGAATTGGTTCTTATAGAGGCCGATGGGAAGAGGTTTGAGGTAGTTGATGATAACGCCATTTCTTTACGTAAGGGCAAGTTATCCAAAGTATCCAACTATGCTCTTCATTTTAAAGATGAAGCCGCCTACATGAATGCCATTAGACATTTTGATGCTCAGTACTTTGGTCAGCCAAGTTTAAGGCGTCTGCTTGCTACAGAATCGATTAAATCGAATTCTATCGTAGATCTTCCAACAGGATTCTATTCTTTGGAAGATGCCTATGTAGAAGCAATGAAAGAAGCCGAATCTTATTATGAGAGGCCGGGAGGGTATGAACAGTTCAAAGCAAAGTATAGCTGTTTGTACTTTCCTGAAAGAGAGGGTGACTATAGTGCATTTCGTCCTGTTAGCGACGAAGCTGTTGCTCGATTAGTGAATCCTGATGGGTATGTTGTTGTTGGAGATCGGATTCTTAACAAAAAGGATATTTTCTCCTATGAGCGATTAAAAGAGTTAGGACTAACTATGCCCGAAGATAAAGATGAAAATCGACTGAGGTCATCCGGTGGGGAAGAGCTAGAGATAGACGGGATGTCCCCAAAGTACAACGATAGAAAAGACCGTAAAGTTTGGGTGAACGTAAAAGGGAATCGCGCGTATAAAATCTTTGAGGTTTGCTTTAGAAAAAAAGGTGTTTTAGGTGCTTGGTACAACTATTGGTCTGAGACAAAACTCGAAATAAAACATCAATATCCCTTGTCAGAGGAAGCTCCTCTTTATAGTTGGTATGAACATGGAATAAAAGGTTACTCTTCTCATGATTATGTAGTTATAATGCAGATACAACCAGCAGTCTGGGAGGATATTGTTATAATTGAGTATCGAGGAATACCTCGAGAGTTGATGTTTAAGGTGCGATTTAATACCGCTCCAGATAATCCTCGATAAGATAATCTGCGCACATTTAATGTAAAAATATGATAAGTATGAAAAAGTATATTTCCGCTATTGCTATCGTGGCAGCAGTTCTGACTGCGTGTGCCGACGACAACAACGATGCTATGCCTGTAGCAAAAGGTAGTGTAGACGAAAAAGTCAGAGTAGAGCTGGTCCTTATTAACTCCGACGGGAAAAGTTTTGAGAAAGTTGACAACAAAGTTGTTCTTTTGCGTAAGGTTGGGGTTTCTGTGGCTACCAATTACGCTCTGCGATTCAAAGATGAAGCGGCATTTTCTGCTGCGATTCGGGAGTTTGAACATTTCCAATTCGCCCCATTAGCCGGCTCGGAACAATCTCTTACAGGCGTAAAATTGAAGAGGGCGGATTCAACCCCCATTGTGCTTCCGTCACAATTTCGGTCACTGGAAGACGTCTATATTGACGCTTTAAAGGAGGCTGAATCCTACTATGAAAGAGTTGGTGGATATGAAGAGTTCAAGGCAAAATACAATAACTTGTATTTTCCAGAGAAGGAAAATGATTATAGCGCGTTCCGCCCCGTAAGTAGTAAGGCTGTTGCCCAATTAGTAAACCCGGACGGTTATGTTGTTATCGGTGATAAAGTGGTCGACAAGAAAGATATTTTCTCTTACTCGCAGTTGGAAAAGTTAGGACTCACCATGCCGAAGGAAGATGGTCATAGCCAGTTGAGGAGTGGCGCTATGGATGTTAATAAACTCTCTACAAAGTATAATGAAAGGCGGGATCGCAAATTATGGGTGAATGTTCAGATGACGTCAATAACGCTTCCAGATCCAACGAACATGCGGATTCCCTTGTTAGAAATAGAAGTTTGCTTTAGAAAGAAGGGCTTCTTAGGTGTATGGTATAATTATTGGTCACAAACATCTTTAGTCCTAAGGGGTAGCATAGGAGGGGTTGATAGCAAATCAGGTTACTCTTCACACGATTACAGGATAGACAACAAAGGTTTTCTTAAGAATATCGACGCGATTGCGACGGTTGAATACCGAGGAATACCAGGTACATTCGATTTTGCAGTTTATAGTGATGCAAATGGTTATTTACCACATGATAATTGATGCTTTATGAAATCTTTCGTAAATAAGCTAGTTGGTGCACTTTTCTTGACGATCGCGTCTGTATTTGTATCTAATTCTCAGGAAATTAATCATGGCCTAGTTTTAGGAGGAGGTTTTGGTTTTATCAATGGCCTTAAGTATGACGTAAATGGGAGAATAGATAATATCATAAAAGAAGGAGGCAATGGTGGATTCTCTCGTAAAGGTGGGATATTTGTCGGCTATAAATTACGTATGAGTCATCCTCAAAATGCCTTCTTCTATGATCTTGATCTATTAGTAGGCGGTAGACTTATGAAGTATAGTTATTATCTGGGCAAATCTCCTTCACCCAGTACCAATCAATTCCTTCCGTCGGAACAAGTGGCACTTTATTCATTATCGATAAATCCCAGCATAAACTATCGTTTATGGAGAGGTCTTTACGCTGGAGCTGGGATATCACCTACTCTCTATTATAGACGTGCAAAAGATGACCGATGGGTTTTTGATACCTCTATTACTCCAAGATTAGGATACACTTTTGGAAAAATAGACGTCGCACTTAGTTATAGATGGGGACTTCTAAACAAATTGTTGGATGTTGACGATTTCAGTGGTGGAAGATTGAGCAGTTTAGATGCCCAATTATTTATATCCTTCTAAAGTTCCCACAGAGTAGATATTGAATGTTCATAAGCGCAAAAGGTAGAGTACACTATCTAAATCACAAACGTCATCCTTCAATAAGAAGGAGATAGTTGATAGATAAAGATAGTATCTTTTCTTTACGCATATATGGTTTGAGTTGGTTTCGACAATGTCTTTGAGACTGTTGAAGCCAACTCATTTTTCGTACAGACATTACTATATCGACGACCCGCTGGCGGGTTTTATCGAGGCGACCGTCAGCGAAACCTCAAGAGAGCCGGCATCAGCCGATGGTCGGCAAAGGGAAGTCACGATCCGATTCACTTCTGCCGATCATCTACATTCTGGCGACGTGATGGACGGCCGGATCATTCTGTCCGACGTCCCTGTCTTGCAGCGTTTTCTACAATCGGTGGGGATAGGGCGCTAAGAAAGATCTCCCTTTCTCCTCCCTCCTTTTCCCGCCTTCTTCCTACCAAGCCATACAGAGTCATTCCATAATAGCCATCCCGGATCGGGGTGGCTATTTTCGTATCTGTTTCATCTTAAAATCAGATACTACTATGGAAGAAAATTCGGATCGCTATGTCCTTGTGCTGGAGGATCGGAGAGAGGCAAAATCGCCGACTGATCCCGGCCGCCTGTCCGTCATTTCGGGGCAGGACGAGAAGGGAAAGATCAAAACCGTAGAACCGACCGAGGAGAATCGGGCGGCTTTCTTGGTGTTCAAGAAAAACGATGGACTGCTGAAAAACTTTATGACGAACCTCCGTCGGCAGTTCAACGATCCGAAGCGCTTCGGGCTGTACAAGGTGCTGGCCAACGGTTTCGAGGAGGGTGTGGCGTCGCTGCATGCGATGCTTCAGAATAGGGAAAGCCCTGAAAACAAGGCGCAACTGCAAGCGGCGCGGGTGTCCTTCGAGGACGATCTGCCGGCGCAGAAACTATCCGCCATCGACCCGGAAAAGGTGGATTGGAAGGAGCTGAAGCGCCTCGGCGTGAGTCGGGAGAAACTCGAGGCGGGCGGGAACTTAGATCGACTGCTAAATTGGCAGAAAACGGGGCTTATTAGCCTCGCTGTACCCTTCGGAGATACTACGATTTACACCGAA
>QWCT01001747.1_pt1 | contig 10458 bp, 10 predicted proteins | sample 1972681 | NCBI WGS metagenome assembly QWCT01 (sample SAMN09866701, study PRJNA288562) | Human oral metagenome isolate pre3_saliva, whole genome shotgun sequencing... | isolation source: mouth | host: Homo sapiens | place: USA: California | reverse complement strand
TCTAAAACTTCTTTTCCATAAATAGCATAAACAACATCTTCCATCCTTCCATTTCCAGATGTTTGAAGTTCAATTTTACCATTATTAATAAATTTAAATGAAATATTTGGATTAACTAGTGCAAGTCTTTTTATTGCATCTTCTATATATCCAGACTCAGTAAAATCCTTCTTTAAGAATTTATACCTAACAGGTGTATTATAAAATAATTCCTTAACAGTAATACTTGTACCAGGAGCACATCCCGCTTCATGCTTATCAATAATATCTCCACCTTCAACTTCGACTTGATAACCATTATCTTGACCTATGGCTTTAGACAACATTTGAACTTTAGCAATAGCACCAATACTAGCTAAAGCTTCACCTCTAAACCCCATAGTTCTAACATACTCTAAATCTCTAGACTCTCGAATTTTACTAGTAGCATGTCTTTCAAATGCTATTTCCATATCATCAGGCATAATACCATAACCATCATCAGTTATTCTAATATATGAAATACCACCATTTTTAATATCAACAGTAATTTTTCTAGCACCTGCATCAATCGAATTTTCAACAAGTTCTTTTACAACAGAAGCTGGTCTTTCAATAACTTCACCAGCCGCAATTTGATTTATAGTTAAATCATCAAGTAATACTATTTTTCCCATTTTTTCTCCTCAAAATTATCTAATCATATGTATTATATATTTATAAAATTATTATTTCAACAAATCTCTTACAACCTCTCCAGCAATAAGCATACCTGCAACTGGAGGCACAAAAGAAACGCTTCCCAAAGACTTCCCTTCATACCCATCAATTTCATGTGTTTCAACAGGATTTTCATCAGAATACAAAACTTTTACTTTAGAAATTTTTAATCTATTCAACTCTTTTCTAATCTTTTTAGCAAGTGGACAAACTGAAGTTTTACTAATATCAGTAATTTTAAACATTTCACCATGCAATCTCTTAGCAGTTCCCATTGAAGAAATTAAATTTAATCCTAGTTCTTTAGACTTTTTTATAATCATAATTTTAGCATCAAAATCATCAATAGCATCAATAACGTAATCAACAGTTCCATCAACAAAATCAATATCACTTTCACTTTTTACAAATTTCGAAATAGCAACAACATTGGCAAATGGATTAATTAAATTAATTCTTTCTTTGACAAGTTCAGCTTTATTTCTACCAATAGTCTCCATATTTGCAATCAATTGTCTATTAATATTTGTTATATCCACAACATCGCCATCAACAATAATTAAATTTTGAACTCCGATTCTAGCCAACGCTTCTGCGATATATGAACCAACACCACCAAGGCCAAAAAGTACAATTTTAGAATTCTTTATCTTTTCAAGACCTTCTTTTCCAAGAGCTAGCTCAGTTCTTGTAAATTGATTATTTTTATACATCCTCATCAGCTCCTATCCTAAAATTTTTCCACCACCAAATAAAATATCATCGACATAAAAAACAGCTGATTGACCAGGTGTAATACGTGGTTGTGGCTCATCAAAAGTCACTTTAAATTTATCTTCACCATACATTTCAACAATTCCAGAAACTTCTTGTTGCGTATATCTAGTTTTTATCATAACTCTTGTTGGTACCTCTAACTTATCAATTAACAATAAATTAATATCATAACAAATCATTGAATCTTTCAATAAATCATCCGCTTCCCCAACAATTAATTGATTTTTTTCTCTATTAAATCCTGTAACAAACAAAGGAACAGCATTTGCAATTCCAAGCCCCCTTCTTTGACCAACAGTATATCCATAAAGTCCCTTATGCTTTCCTAAAACTCTGCCATTTTTATCAACAATATCACCTTCAATAGGATTAACGCCATATGTTTCCCTTAAAAACTTCTTATAATCATTATCCGGAATAAAACATATATCCTCACTATCAGATTTATGGGCCACATTAACAAGACCTGCTTCATCTGCAATTTTTCTAATCTCATCTTTATTCTCGTAATTAGCAAGGGGAAACATCATATGTTCAACAAGTTCTGGTTCAACTTTGTACATAACATATGTCTGATCTTTTTTTCTACTTGTAGCTTTTGTAATCACCCATCTTTTATATTTTTCACTATATTCAGTTTTAGCATAATGCCCTGTTGAAACATAAAAACATCCAAGTTCCAATGCTTTTTTATACAATAATCCAAACTTTATTTTTTTATTACATTCAACACATGGATTAGGTGTAATACAGTTAGCATAACACTCATTAAAATAATCCATTACTCCTTTTTTAAACTCATCTTTAAAATCTAAAACAACATGCTCAATTCCAAGCTTTTCACAAACGATCTTTGCATCCCTAATTGCAACATCATTGCCACTTGTACCATCAGGCCTATCCCACAAATCCATTGTAGCGCCTATAACTTCATAACCTTGTTTTTGTAATAATAATGCAGATACTGAACTATCAACACCACCACTCATTCCAAGTAAAACTCTTTTTTTATTTAATTCCATAAAAACCTCTTTCAATTGTAATAAAATATCATCAAAGGAAAGAATAAAATCTTTCCATCTCCAAAGACCTTAAGTCTTTCTCAAATAAATATCCAAATTATATCCCACTTTTATGGTTTAAAAGACCATATAGTAAAGAATAATCAGAAACATATTTAAGACCGATAATCATTAAATAACTCATTATACATACATTTAAACCTCCATTTCATAAAATATAATCTTTAGCAATTGTAAGAATTTCTACTGATTTTGCTCCAGATTCTTCTATTATTTTTTTGCATTCATTAGCAGTATTTCCAGTAGTATAAATATCATCAAAAATCAAAACATTTTTTCCTTTAATTTTATCTGGATTTTCCACAAAAAATGCACCTTTAATAGCTTTCCTTCTATCATGTAAAAGATTTTTACCTTGAGGTAATGTGTTTTTTATTTTTACTAACACATCATCAAACGTTTGAACTCCAAGTTTTTGAGCCAAAATATCAGAAATCAATTTACTTTGATTATATCCCCTCTCCTTAAACCTCTTTTTATGCAAAGGAACCGGCAATATTATATCATATTTTTTAATGATTTTACATACCTCACCATCACTTAAAATACAATTTGCAAACAATTCACACAAATAAGACTTATCTTTAAATTTATAATCAATAATCAAATTTCTGACAATTCCTTCATACCTATAAATCCAAATTCCTTCTTCACTAAAATTATAAATTTTAAAACTATTAATCCTCTTTAAGCAATCTTTACAAACAAAATTATCATTTAATTTATTGCACACCCCACATTTTCTTGGAAACAAAAAATCAAGGACGAATCCAAATATTTTTTTAAACATAAATATCCTTCCGCCCCTGATTTATTTATAAATTATAACTTAACACTATCACCAGTTCTAAGTTTATATTCAAGCCCCGTATTACGTTGCTTAATATTAACATTTTTAATCATATAAGAAATATTGTACTCACTCCCTATAATTGTAAGCATTTTCTTTGCTCTCGTCATTCCAGTATATAGTACATTTCGAGTTAATAGCATTGGTTGCACATTAAGTATCGGCATCAAAACTTTCTCAAATTCACTTCCCTGCGATTTATGAACTGTAATTGCAAAACAATGTTCAATTTGATCCATATCTTGAAAAGTATATTGAGCAACTTTATCATCATCAAACTTAATCTCAATAACTCCATCTTTTATAACTCTAATAACACCCATTTCACCATTAAAAATACCTGTTGAATGTTCTCCATCCTTAACCCATTCAATATCATAGTTATTTTTAATTTGCATTACCTTATCCGCTTCTCTAAAAATAACTTCTCCAAAATTTTTTTCATTTTTAAAAGGTGATTCCGGATTAAAATACGATTGAATAATTCTATTTAAGCTCTTTGTACCAAGCTCACCCCTTTTAGTTGGAGTAATTATCTGTGTATTTTCATCATACAGTTTTAAAATTATATCAATAACTTCTTTAACATTATTTGATTTAATAAATTCAAAATCATTCAAACTATTTTCACTAACATTTTCATTGTAAAACAAAATTCCATCATTTACTTTTCTAGCATTAACAATAATTTGACTCTTAGCAGCCTGTCTAAAAATCTTATTAAGCTTGATTGTTGGAATCTCACCAGAATCAATTAAATTTTTAATAACATTACCAGGACCAACAGAAGGTAACTGATTAGAATCACCAATTAAAATTAATTTTGTTCCATTATAAACACCCTTTAGCAAATAATTCATTAAGATAATATCCACCATCGACACTTCATCAACAATCAAAATATCTGCATCAATAGGAATAACTTCAATCCCAGTATTCGGTGTATCACTATCCGCAATTTTACCGATTTCAAGTAGTCTATGTAATGTACTAGCCTCCATACCAGTTGCTTCAGTCATTTTTTTAGCTGCTCTGCCAGTTGGTGCACAAAGAACAATTTTTTTATTCAAACTCGAATAAATATCAATAATCGTTTTTATAATTGTAGTCTTTCCAGTACCAGGACCACCAGTAATTATAACAACATTTTCTCTACTAACCATTTTAATTGCTTCCAATTGTTTATCAGAAAGTTCAATATCAGACAATTGTCCCACTAGCTTTTCAACATTATGAAGCTTTTTGGTATTTTTAGCTTTAAGCAACATCTTTAATTTGTTAGCAACTCTTTCCTCAATCTTATAAAACTCATTAATATAAACATAAATTTCAACTTCAATTTTACCATCTTTTTCAACAGCTCTTTTTTCAATACTAATTTTTTCCCTAGAAAGTAAATCCTTAAGTCCGTTTCCAACATCTTCAATTTGCACTTTCAGCAATTCACAAACATATTGAATTAAGCCTTTTTCCAAAGTACAGGTATGCCCATTGTATCCAGCTAATTTTAACCCATACAAAATTCCCGCACTAACTCTTTCTAAACTATTATTAGCAAAACCTATTGATAATGCAGCTCTATCAATTTCTGAAAAATTAACTTTAAATCCCATATCACATAAAATATATGGATTATCTTCTATTATTCTAATCGTATTACCACCAAACTTTTTAAAAATCGCTTGAGCATTTTGCGGTCCAATTCCAAACTTTTGTAAAAACCCAACAATCTGCCAAGAATCAAAATTTTCAGTGAATTTCTCACAAATTTCCTCAGCCCTCTCAGCAGTAATACCCTTAATAACAACTAATTTTTCAGGTTCATTCTTAATTACATTAATTGTATCTTCTCCAAACTGTCTAACAATCTTTTTAGCAATACTAGGTCCAATTCCTTTAATACTCCCATTTGATAAATACTTTTCCAAAGCATCCAAAGTTTTTGGTACAATTTTTTCAAAACTTTCAACTTTAAATTGATCTCCATAATCAGGATGAACTACAAACTTACCAGTAAGCTTAATTTTCTCTCCCTTATCCACAAAAGGTAAATAGCCAACAACAGTAGTTTCAAGACCCAAAATATTATATCCAAGCTCCAATGGAGTTTCACTAAGCTGTTCAACAATAACAGTAGCAATTGTATAATTATTTTCTTCATTTTTATAAATAATTGCACTAACATCGCCAATTAACTCCATTTAACACCTCTCTTTCAAATCAATATATTAATTATAACACATATCCTAAGTCTTAGTAAAAATATAATGTACAAAAAAATACAAACATCATCATTTATTTTTAATAGTACAACTTCACATTATTTAATTCTTTCAAATAAAGCTTCCACAGCTCCTATTTTTATCCCTGATTTAACATCAACTTTCTACCATTTCAAATCATCCATTTTTAAATATTCTTTTATTTTTATAGAAGAATCAGGCATAAAGGGTTGATACAAATTAGATAAATTAGCAATTATATTAATACAAGTATAAATTGTATCATTAAAACCTTCAATATCATTATTTTTTTGTTCCCATGGTTTTCTATCATCATAATATTTATTTGCATCTTCAACTAAATGCATAATTTCCAATGTTGCTTTTTTAAATTCGCCACATTCAATTAATTCCCCAACATTCTCGTAAATTATATCCAACCTATTTGAAAAGTCCACATCCATCTTTCCATTTGGAATAGTTTCCAAACCTTTAAATTTTAATGTCCTATTAACAAAATTTCCATATTTGTTAGTAATTTCAGAATTATGAATTGTTATGTATTCTTCCATACTAAAATTACTATCTCTTTTTTCAGGACCATTAGCTATTAAAAAATATCTTAATGTATCCCTATTACACTTTTTAAGCATATCATTAATAGTAATTCCATTCCCTTTAGATTTAGATATTTTCTCCGAATTAATATTTAAATATTCAGAAGAAATCATAAAATCAGGCAATTTATAATTATCATTCATTGCAATTAATAATGCTGGTAAAATAATACTATGAAATACAATATTATCCTTTCCATGAATCATATAAATTTTAGTATTATTATTTTTCCAAAAATCATCATAATTCAAATTATTTTCACTACAATATTTTTTAACCATTGTTAAATATCCAAGTACAGCCTCTATCCAAACATACATTTTCTTATCTTCAAATCCTGGGATTGTCACATCTACTCCCCAATCCAAATCCCTAGTAACAGCTCTATCAATCAACCCTTCCTTTAAATATTTTTCAGTTTCTTTTTTAGAATTTAATCTCCAATTACCCGACTTGTCATCAAAAAACTTTTCAATTTGAGATTGTAAATCCTTTAAAGATAAATATAAATTCTTATTTTCTTTTAAAGAAACTTTCTCTCCACATTCAACACAAATTGCCCCATCTAAATCTTTTTCCTTAGGAATATATCCACAATCACATTGATCCCCCTTACTTTCCATTCCACAAGAAGGACATATTAGCTTAAGTTCCCTATCTGCTAAAAATCTATTACATTTACTACAATACGGTTGCAAATCAATTTTTTCATAAATATATTTATTTTCATACATTTTTTCTAACATCTTTTGAACTGTATTTTTATGAAATTCATCTTCTGTTTTACCATATAAATCATAAGAAAATCCCATATTTTTAAAAGTATTTGTAAATTCCAAATGGTAATTTTCCGCTATTTCTTTTGCTGTTTTATTTTCTTTTCTAGCTCTTTGAGTAATTGGAGTACCATGACAATCAGTACCGGAAACATACACCACATTATCTCCATTAAGCCTAAAATATCTAGCAAGCACATCACCACCAATTAACGCTGCCAAATGTCCTAAATGCAAAGAACTATTTGCATAAGGCCACGCTCCACCTATAACAATATTTCTCTTCCCCATTTTTCCTCCTAAATAATATTATTTTCATCAAGCCATTTGAAAAGCTTAGGATAATCTCCTTTAAATTGACTTGCATCCTCTTCAATTAATTTTCTTATTTCATCCTTATCCATATAAAAAATTTCTTGAATACCGTCTTTATCATAATTTAATTTATCATCATAAATCAATTTATACATTTTTGAAAAAGAACTTGTATTTAATTCAAAAGGCTTAAAATATCCAATTTCATCTAATTTAACATTAGTAATTCCAAGTTCTTCTTCCATCTCCCTATATGCAGCTTCTTCATATGTTTCCCCAGAAGAAACATGCCCACCAACAGAAAAATCATAACAATTAGGAAATATTCTTCTATTGCCACTTCTTTTTGGAACAATAATTTTATTATCGCTATTCATAATAATAATATTAATAACTCTAAAATTTCTTAATTCCTTTGCATAAATAATATTCCTATCTTCCACGCCTATAACATTATCATCTTCATCAACTAAATCCAAATATTCAATATCTCCCATATACACCTCCAATAATAAATTAAATCAATTATAACATCTTTTTCAAAAATTAATACAAAATCTTAAAAATCTTAATAAAAAACCTCATTATCAAGCAAAAAGCTCAATAATAAGGTTTTATATTTTATTACATTAAACCATTCATTCCCATTCCATTAGAACCAATATCATCATGATGATGTTTTTCAGGAATTTCTGAAACAATAGCTTCAGTTGTTAAAATCATTGACGCAATTGAAGCAGCATTTTGAAGTGCACTTCTTGAAACTTTAGTAGGATCTACAATACCCGATTTTTTCATATCAACATATTCACACTTCTTAGCATCAAAACCAATACCATCCTTCTCAGATTTTACTTTTTCAATTATTACTGCAGGCTCTAAACCAGCATTTATTGCAATCTGTCTAGCAGGCTCTTCAAGTGATTTTAATATAATATTTGCACCAATTTTTTCATCAGTTTCAAAATTAGAAACTTCAACTTCCAATTTAGAAATTATATTCAAATATGCAGTACCTCCACCAGGTAACACACCTTCTTCAACTGCTGCTCTAGTAGCAGATAAAGCATCTTCAATTCTAAGTTTCTTATCCTTCATCTCTAGCTCTGTAGCCGCACCTACGCCAATAACTGCAACTCCACCAGCCATTTTAGCCAATCTTTCTTCAAGATTTTCCTTTTCATAACTACTTTTCTCACTAGAAATTAAAGTTTTCAATTGAGCAACTCTATTTGCTATTTCTTCTTTATCGCCAGAACCATCAACAATAATAGTTCTATCCTTTTCAACTTTAATTTGTTTAGCATGACCCAAATCAGAAACTTGTACATCCTTAAATTCCATACCTAAATCAGTAGAAATAACTTTACCACCTGTTAAAATAGCAATATCCTGTAAATAATCCTTTCTCTTATCACCATATCCAGGAGCTTTTACAGCAACTACATTTAAAACACCTCTCAACTTATTTAAAATTAAAGTAGATAAAGCTTCAGCTGCAACATCTTCACAAATTATTAATAATTTACCAGAAGATTTCATTAATTCTTCCAATAAAGGTAATATTTCCTGTATATTTTCTATTTTCTTATCAGTAATTAAAATATATGCATTATCATATTCAACAGTCATTTTTTCACTATCAGTAACCATATAAGGAGAAACATACCCCCTATCAAATTGCATTCCTTCAACCACATTAAGTTCAGTATTAGATGTTTTTGATTCTTCAATAGTAATAACGCCATTTGTAGAAACTTTCTCCATTGCATCAGCAATCAATTTTCCAACTTCTTCATTATCAGCAGAAATACTTGCTACTCTAGCAATATCATCCTTACCATTAACACTACTACTATTATTTTTTAATAATTCTACAGCTAATTTAACTGTTTTATCCATTCCTCTTTTAATTGCCATTGGATCGGCACCAGCAGCAACATTTTTAACACCTTCTTTAATCATTTTTTGCGCTAAAACTGTAGCAGTAGTCGTACCATCTCCAGCAACATCATTAGTCTTCTCAGAAACTTCCCTAACTAACTGAGCTCCCATATTTTCAAATTTATCTTCAAAAGAAATTTCCTTAGCAATAGTAACACCATCATTTGTAATCAATGGAGCACCAAAACCTCTATCTAAAACAACATTTCTTCCCTTTGGTCCAAGTGTAACCTTTACCGTATCAGCTAAATTATTAATACCAGTCATTAGTTTTTTTCTTGCATCTTCTCCAAATTTAATATCCTTTGCCATATATACCTCCTATAAAATTTCAAAACATATTATTCTACAATTGCCAATATATCATCATTTTCGACTATCAAAAACTCTTCATCATTATATGTAATTTCATTACCAGCATATTTATCAATAATAACTTTATTGCCTTCCTGAACATCCATATTACTTAACTTACCATCATCCATTAATTTTCCAGGTCCAACCTTAACAACAACAGCCATTTGAGGTTTTTCCTTACTAGAAGCAGAAAGAATAATTCCACTCTTAGTTTTCTCTTCAGGTTCAATTCTTTTCAATATAACTCTATTACTCAATGGTCTTAACATAAATACCTCCTATAATACAAAATAACTATTAGCAGTCTTTTTATTTAACTGCTAATAGTTATATATCTTTTATATTTTATTGTCAATTCATTTCACACAATAGTTACATTGCTCTAAATTAAATATTAACTAATTAATTGTACCCCATCTACTGTAATATCTAAAAAAGCACTAACATCTTTAACCGAATTATAGTCAATACCATCATCCAACCATGTTACTCTAAGAATATATGATTTCGTTTCATTACTTCCTGAATTTAAAATACCAGTATATGTAGTAGGATTTATTTCCGTTTCTGTTGTACCACTTACTTCAAATAATTTAAAAGTATAATTTCTTGCGGCAACTGCTGCAGCTGCAGGTTTTCTCTTTATATTAAATTTCAAACACAAAATCTTTCTCAATCTTTCTTTTTTCGATAATTTTTAACGCAAACGATTTCTTTGAAACATAAAAACATTCGAACCCTTTAAGGATTCGAATGTTTCATTCTAGTTCGTCTTGCATGGCATAGCCAATCCCACGAACGGTCTTAATATAGCTCTT
>QWCT01001740.1_pt1 | contig 10483 bp, 15 predicted proteins | sample 1972681 | NCBI WGS metagenome assembly QWCT01 (sample SAMN09866701, study PRJNA288562) | Human oral metagenome isolate pre3_saliva, whole genome shotgun sequencing... | isolation source: mouth | host: Homo sapiens | place: USA: California | reverse complement strand
TAAAAGAAAAAGACATTTTTGTTGTTTTTGAGGGTGATAGAAGTGTTATTGATAGTCCTAAGATGATTCAGCGAGTTCATCACAGCAAACGTAAAGAAGGAGAATCTTCTTTTCTAGCTTTGAATAATGATACTTTGTTTGATAATTTGACCGTTACACACATCACATCTTCTTTAGAAAGCTTTCTAGATATGTATGCTGAAGGTGAATATGATTTTGACCCTGAATATCAACGAGGTCTAGTATGGACAAAAGAACAAAAGCAGGCATTTATCAAAGCTTTGATGATTGGGAAAGCCGAAATCCAACCAATCTTTATTCGAAATCCTAAGAAACGTGAAGGGGGACTGGAGGTCTTAGATGGCAAACAGCGCCTCGCCACTATTCTTGAATATGTTCGTGGGGAATTTGAGGTTGAGGGCTTTTATTATAAAGATTTGAATAGCTCAGACATTCAAATTTTCAACTATACCCCAATGGTCTATACGGAAATCAAATATTATGACAACAAAGTTGGATTAACAATGATGCCTATTGAACAAAAGATTGAGCTATTCTTGCAAGTGAACGGATACGGTCAACATGTGTCTGATGAGCATTTAGAAAAAATCAGAAAGGAATATACTTATGAAAATTAACTTACGAGCAGTAAAAACAGTTTTAATGAATCCTGAAATCTCTGGCAATGCGATTGCAGAAAATACAATTTTTTCACGCGCTTTAGTGTCCCTCTATCGAAACGGAGAACAATCTTTTTCTAAGTTTAAACTTAGAAATGCAGCATCTATCCAAGAATGGATTGATAAAGATAAAATTCTTCAATCTCTCTTGAAGAAACTTTCCTTAGAGGATGTGTCTAAAGATAACCTTGTAGAAGTTTTAGACATGGACAAAATCAATCACATTCTTAGCTTAAAAGAACAATTTTACCATGATAAAATCATCAGCAACCATACAAAATTAAGTATTGCCGATGCCTCCTTTATTCGTCATGGACGTTATGATTTATATGGCTATCCCTTAGACAAAATCTCTTCAGTGCAGGAGTTGTTAAATGAAGATAAAAAAACAAGTCTTGTTAAACAAGTTCTTTCTAAAGAAAAGAAATTGTTTCAAGTAGGTCATTCGAAAGCAAGTAAATATAAAATCTATGTAGTTTCTGAAGGCTCTATTTACATCTTCATCCGACCTAGTGCAGAATGGGTTTTGCTTGATAATGCAGAAAGCAGAAGTCTTATGTCTAAAATTTACAGCAAAGGAATTATTTACTGCGATGATGAAACTATCGAAAAACTTGCAGCTAAATTTCCTAAAAGCTTTTTAGAAATGATGCCATAAATTATACACTTAATAGAATAGAAAGGTTTAAAAACAATGGACTCAGGAACTTTAAAAATCGGTCAAAAAGTCGAAGTAATCCCTATATCAGAATCCCAAAAAGAATACTACCCTTGGGGGTGGGTTGATGAAATGGATAAATATATAGGGGAAATTTGACAATTTCTGGATATGTCAATGAAGAATATCCAGTTATAGATGAAGAAGCTTGGGGTCACAGAGGTAATCCAGAGTGTTATACTGTTAAAGAAAACGACTGGACTTGGAGTATTACTAGCTTCTTGGTTATTGAAGAATGATATAACTATACTTATTCATAAAAAGAAAGAAAGAAGAATATGAATAAACGACAAAAGAAAAAACAGAAATACCCTGTTCTTCCAAAGAATATTAAAACATTACTTCGTAAATACTCATCTTTACATTTTAGGCAGGATTACGAAGGCGGAGTCTTTTCCTACTCATATAACGAAGACACAAAGGAACTAAAGCTTATCCATACGCTCACAAAGAAAACCTCAACAGCTATTCTTGCTGATTGTAAAGACTTGTTTATCTTTACTCGTAAGCTAATGAAAGATTCTATGCTGGAATACTCTTGTGGAGAGCTGGATAATCAACGAGCTTATCGCATCGAAAAACAACTTCCTAACGGCTTTGAAGCTGTTGATGATTCTTCTGGGAAAATCCTTTACTTTGTCAAGCAGTCAGGATACGAGGATTATTACCAAGGGACGATTTATATTCCTTTGCAAAATCACAAATATTTAGCTTTTGATTACAATTGCTAGGACTTACTCATTCATAAATAGAAAGAGGGAACATTATGAATAAACCTAAAAAATATCTTGAAGTAGAAAGCATACATGGAGGAAAAATAAACCTTCCTATCCACCGCATCCAATTTACAACTCCTGACGGACTGATTGGTTTTAAGCGTGAATCAGGCTATCAAAAAGGGCTTGCTGCTGTTCAAGTATCCAAGGAAACCTTGGAAGAAGTTGAAAAACTTATGTTAGGACTATGAAAAACTCAAAAAAGGCAGGTAAAAGAAAATGAAATTAAAATATGAAAATTACACAGAAAAATTAGATTTAGTAATAGAATTAAGTGAGATTTTGTCTAGTTATACATTCTTTACAAGTTCTAGTGAGACGTGCTTTTTATCTCGTGCAAATCTGGTTCGTTCGGTACATTTATCTCAGAATTGCATTATTTTTGTCTTTACTGATGATACACGCAAAGTTTTAGTTTTAGAAGACTCAGAGCCTATTTGGTCTGATAGTGAAGTGATACCTAACTTTGGTCCAGAATATATTGGTTCTGCTCGATTGCTTGAACGGTTGAAGAAAGTAGTAATTGAGCATTTGTATGGAGGGGATAAAGAAGAATAGCCCACAATCTTAAAAATAAGTAATATACTAGAAAGGAGAAAACAAATGGCAAAATCAAAAAAGCAAAAAATTCACGCGCTAAAAAAGAAAAATGTAGCGCCAAATCCAACTACGGTTGAATGGACACCTGAAACTGTAAAAGAAGATATGTCTAATTATATCAATCACCTCCTAAAACAAGAGGGAGATAAGATGCACACTGTCGCGACTCACTTAACCAACGTTTACCGAGGTCTTGAGGGGGTCATCTCCAGTGAATTTGGACGAACTCCTCCTAAAGCGAGATTGTTCCTTCAAGAATACAGTGATAAGTTCCTTCTATGTTCTGGAGTAGCTGTTATGGTGAAACGTTTCGGACAACGATATAAATTACTAGTTGCTCGACCAGGAATTGTAGGAGAGGTCATTGGAGACCCCTTTGCAAAACAAATTAAAACCATAGACTTCCCTACTGAGAGAAATATTGATTCTCACATTTGGTTAGATTTGGATGATATTCAAAAAGGTGAAGACCATCGTTTAAGCACTATCTTATTTGGAGATATTATTTATTTCGTAGGCAAATCATCTTTGTATAGAGGAAAAGTAAGTAACAAGGTGCGTGCGCGTGCAGGTAAGTATGGACTTACTAATATCCGCATTGTAGGAGCATACTCAGCAACCAACCGTGGGGTTCTCTATGAGGCTAAAATGACTTATCGTCTAAATCACAAAAGCTCAATAGGAATCATGGAATACTCTAAGAAAACTCAGAGATATGTTCCAATCAAAGCTTTAGCAAATAGCTTGCCTCAAAGACTTGCTAATGAAGAAAAATTTGCTCAAATTTTTGACGAGAGGGGAGGCGATTACTTATTGAATAGTTTTTTCCTAGTTCAAGTGATAAGTAGCGTTCCTGATTTCAAAAAGAAATTATCTGATTACAACAAAAAATACCCTGAGCATAAAGTTCTTGAAAACTATGATTGGTAGAGATAGAAGGTGAAGTAAAAAGTAATGGCAGAAGACAAAAGAATTTACAACAAGAAGTATAACTTTGAAGAGTTTAGTATGGGTGAGTATATTCATGACTTGCACAGCTATCCTGCAATGATGATGCCTCTTATTGCAAGAACCTTCATTCAAGAACATAAAATTGAGGATATGGTTATTCTTGACCCATATATGGGGTCTGGAACTAGTTTGTTGGAAGGAATAGTAGAAGATGCTGCTGAAGTGATTGGCTTTGACCTAAACCCTTTAGCAATCCTCATTGCAACAGCAAAAACTACCAAATATAGTCTCAATTCATTAAACCAAGAAATTGAGCAATTTGAAGAAAAATTGTTATCTATCAAAGATTATGAAATTCCTCAGTTTGCAATCTTGGAATCGTGGTTCAAAGAAGAACAAATCATCTCTCTAGCAAAGCTAAAAGAGGCTATCAATCTTATCACAGATGAGAAAAACAAGTTGTTTTTCACTCTTATCTTATCAGAAACTATTCGTGATGTATCTTTGACTCGCAATGGTGAGTTTAAACTCTATAAAATCCCAGTAGAAAAAAGAGAATCTTTCAATCCTGATGTCTATCTGGTTTTTATGGATAAACTTAGGAAGAAATATCTCAAGTTAGAAACCTTTTATCAACAAGCAGGCTTTGGTGATAAAGCAACTAAAGTTGTTATTCATCATAAGAGTTTGGAGGAAGGTGATTTGCCTGATGAAAGCGTTGATTTAGTCGTCACCAGCCCACCTTATGGTGATAGCCATACAACAGTTGCTTATGGACAGTTCTCAAGGTTATCAAATGAATGGCTTGGGTATAAAGACGCTGTTCAAATCGACAGAAATCTTATGGGGGGGGGCAGTCTCCAATTCGCATGATGTCAATCCTTTTGGCATTAGTGAGTTAGATGATGCAATTTTTAAAATAGAAGTAGCAGAAACTAATTCTAAAACAAAAAGACTCCCTTATGTCCAGTCTTTTTATAAAGATTATGAAGAGTCTATCAAGACAGTTGCAAAGACAGTCAAAAAAGGAGGCTATGTCTTATACCTTGTTGGAAATAGGCGTGTCAGGGACGTTGAGTTGCCCACTGACATTATTACAGCAAGAATGTTTGAAAAGTATGGTTTTATCCACGAGAAAACAATTGTAAGAGATATTCTCAACAAGAGGATGCCTAAGAAAACTTCCCCTACGAACAAGGCAGGTGACAAAGTTTCTACCATGAAACACGAATATTTAGTTATTTTACGCAAAAAATAAAGACTGTTTATGAAACAGTCTTTTTATTTTTCTTTTATTTCTTCAGATTGTTTATCAATGGTGTATAGATTATTATCGAATTTGACCTGAATCCGTGCGTCATCTTCATGGATGATTTCTAACTCAGTTGATGGTAAGAATTGGTTTTTTGATTCTATCGTAAGAATTTTGCCGTTTTTTGTTAAGGTGTATTCTTTATTTTTTATAATGTTGCTAGGTGCAGATATTTTTTGAAAGAAAAAGATAAACGGTAGCACCATGAGAAATAATACTACTGAACAATAAATTATAGATGTTATATAGCTTCTTTTTGATTTATCAGGATTATCTTCTTCCTCACTTGCTTGAGAAGCAGCCGACAAAGATAAGATTACAAATAAGAAGAAAAATATAAGTATAAAAATCATGGATAGGTCCATCCATGTAGGACTTATTATTAGGTGTGGGATTAGAGTTTCCATATTGAAACCTTTCTAGTTCTATTTTTTTTGATGAATTTCTTCCTCATTAGGATGGTATCCAAGGTTTAGATACGCTTTTTTAACTTCTTCGTCAGTAACTTTGTAATCTTTTTCGTGCAAAAGGTCTTTTAGTTTCAAAAACATATTGTATTACTTTCTATTGATTTATTTTGATGAATTAGTGAGCCTTAAAATTGTAAATTGGCTTCACAATCATATCAACAGTGGCAGTGTCAGTAATTGCGTCAATAATCTCTTGCGATTCTTTATAAGCAAATGGTGCTTCATCTAATGTAGCTTCACAAATAGATGTGGTATAGATACCTTCCATTGTTTGTCGATAATCTTCCAGAGATAATTGAGCTTTAGCTTTACTTCTTGAAAGGACACGCCCAGCTCCGTGTGGTGCTGAGAAGTTCCAATCTGGATTACCTTTGCCTGTGGCAAAGATTGAACCGTCACGCATATTGAGTGGGATAATTAGGCGTTCGCCAGCTTGTGCTGAAGTAGCACCTTTACGAATAATCCCATTTTCAATGTCAATGTAGTTGTGCATAGACTCAAATTCATCAATAATTTCCCAACCCATAGCATCAGCAATGCGATAAAGCATAGTTTGACGAGAAATGGTTGAATATTTTTGAGCAATAGCAATATCGTTCAAGTAATCATCTAACTCTTTACCATCTAAGTAAGCTAAGTCTTTGTTGATAACTCCACGGTCTTTGATATTGACGTAATCAGGAATGTGTCGAGTGACTTTGAATTGCTTCAACTCCTTTTCAATATCTTTTTGACGACCATTTTCAGTCAGGTACTTAACAATAGCATCTGAAACTTCACTAGATTGGGTCATTTTTTCTTCAGCAATACGTTGGTGATGTTTTGCAACAACAACACCAAGTCCGCGAGAACCTGAGTGAACAGTAAGCCATAGTTGACCATCTGGAGATTTCCCAAGCTCAAGATAGTGGTTTCCACCACCAAGAGTTCCACATGATTTCATGATGTGAGAGTGTCGTTTTTGGTCAATACGGAATGACAAACCTTTTAATAAGCTTCGCATTTCTTTTTGATTTACTACAACTCGCTCATGAATGTTTTGACCTGCTGGTACTTTTTCGTTTACAACTAAGTCAAGTTTTTCAAGGTCTGGATTGTTATCTTTAATGCGGATTGCTCGCATAGAGCAGCCAATGTCAACCCCAACCACGTTTGGACAGACTTTCCAATCAGCTTTATTTTCAGGCAATCGGATAGTAGTCCCAATTGTTGAGCCTGCGCCTGCGTGAACGTCAGGCATGATTGCAACGGTAGTATTTTCTGTAATTGGTTCGTTCAGCATACCAATCACCTGACCGATAGCTGTTTCTTCAATATTATGTGTAAATACAGTAGCCGTATTTTTTGAGCCTTTTAATGTTAATGATGGCATAAAATCACTTCCTTTCTAATTGTTGTCAATCCACTTTAATCATCTGACTCATCCTCGTAAACATTCCATTTAGGCACTGTCATGCTAAATTCTTTGACTTCTAAGAGAGCTGTGCTAGGATTTGGGAATAACAGTCTGAGTTGTCTTTCTGCATGTGATTTTTCATTCCAAGTCCAAATATCTTGGATGTCATTACTGACGTGAAAAGAATAAGATTTATTCTTACTGTCATAAAAGTAATTTGATAAATATTTCCCACTAGCTGGGTGGTATAATGCGTATTTTTCCATTGTAATTTCCTTTTTTTAATTGATTTTTATGTAAATACAACAACCAAGAATTATTGTAATTCCTAAAGCACATGCTAAGATTGCTAATATTGTTTTACCAAGAGTTCCTTCATAGTATGTGTATTTATTCCCTGAATAAGAAAAATCAGATTTGCTGTTTTGCATTAGATACGCTAATCCTTTGAACTGGGCTATAAATGCAATAAAAATAATGGGTAAGATAAATTTATTGTTTGATAAAAAAGTAATTATTTCCATATTGTTAATCTCCATCAATAATTGCATCAGGACGCATTTTGCACATAGTAAGTAAATTATTTAAAGCTCGTTTAACATTTCCTTCGGTTGGTTGCCAGTAATTATTAACCACATTATCTTTGAGGTTTGAGATTGCAACTTCCAAAATTGGGATTGTTTCAAGAGCAGTCATTCCATAGAGTGAGCGGATACCTGTCTTATATTCAGAAGGGGTATCTTCAGGTTGAATCACCTGGCGCAAAATCTCTGAATAGTTATAGGTTATATTTAGAGTCAGCTCTTTAGAGCCACCCACCTTATAAGTTCCGCCTCGTAGAAAATGAGCATCATTGATTTCAACGACCTCTTTTGTGATAGGGTCAAGCAAGTTTATATCGTATGACATGAGAGTTCCTTTCTAATAATAAGTCAATGTTAGTTTATAATTTGGATTAAGTTTTCCAAGAATAGTCATATTTTCTTTTTGACCCATTTCTAAATTATATCTATGTTCTGTCCACGTTACGTTTTCGTCAATAATTGCATTATGTTCTTTTAACCATTTGATTAAACTATAAGATTGAAAAACGTAACTATTATTAAATGTATTTAACATAGCTTGATAGATGCTTGTGTATGGAATGACTCTTGTATTTGTATTATTTAGACAAACAAAATTCTCACTGAAGTTGAAGTGTTCTGAATATCTTTCAAATGCAGATAGTGGGTCTTCATTTTTTTGTGAATCATGATTTTTGTGGATAATATCATAAAATACAGTTTCGTCAATAGCTTGGATGAATTCTTCTAAATCAGTGATTTCAACAGGTTTATCTCTGAAAATATGAACGTAATGACCGTTACATTCGATTCCTTTTGAAGCTAGATATTTTTCAAAAGTTGGAAACCAGTCATTTTTTTCAAATAATTGGAAATAATGTTCTTCTCCAGTGATTCTGTTGAATAGTGTGATATTGTAGTATCTTCTTGACATGATATATTCCTTTCTATAATTTTGGATTGGCAATCTTCCAACTAATATAAAAACCTCATATCAGTAACGCAACTTTTGTTCTAACACAAGGTTTCTTTTTTGAGCTTTTCTAAATCACTTCATCCACAAAGTTGTATTTATTCAAAGCATCCAACATAATATCTTCTCCTGATAAACCTTTTGTAAGGCTGGTCACGATATTTGTTGAGAAACCTGAAATCAACGCAACGTTTTCAATATCCACTGAAGGAATGGTAAATGAGCGAGCGTTTAAATTCCAATAAACCATTTGAGGCATTGGAATCCCTGCATCCACAAACTTCTGTTTCACGACATCATAAGTTGACTTATCGTATGTAACTCCTTGATAAGAAGCAACAGCGTCAAATTGACAGTCCGTTACGATAATAACTTGCTTCAAGTAATCTTCTGGATTTGTTGCAGCAAGTGAAGCTTCAAAGATTAAGTCATACAATTTAGAAATGTCTGTGTTTTCAGCAATGCTAAAGCCTCGCAAGCGTTGAAGTTTATGGTGTAAAGAAGTAGCACCAGCTAAATCAATAAACCTTGGGTTTCGTGAGAAAGTAATCACCTTATCCTTGAAAGGACCTGTTGCTTTTTCTGCCAACGCAATTGCAAGAGATTGCGCTACATCAATAACCCTTACATTGTTTGTCTGAGGGACGGTAACTCCCATTGAACCAGAGCTGTCATAAACAACAATGCTGTTATGTCCTAGATTTGGATTTTGTTCCTGCATAGCAGTCCACAACAATTCAGACATTTTCCTTTGCCCATTTTTAGATTGAATGAGAATTTCATAAGGGAAAAGGTTCTTAGAACGTTGTTTCAATTTTTCCAATCCAACTTCATTCTTACCTGATTGAAGAGATTCAATGTAAGATGAGTAGCGTTCTTTGTCGTTACGTTCAAACGCTTTTGAATACTTCTTCATGGCACGAGCAGGGACGTGTTCGTAGGTGATTGAGTCGTAGTCTTTGTTTACAAGAGCTGTTTCAACTAATTTCAGATGCTCACGAAGGTCTCTGATAGCACTTCTGTAAAGCTTTTTGTTTCCACCTGCCAAAATATTAGCCCAGCGATAAGCTAACTTACGAACTTCTGGGGACTTACTATTGATTTTAGGCATCCATTTTGCAAGAAGAGAAATTGGTTTAACTTTAGTTTCACCTTTTTCTTTAGCATTTTTGTTTTCCAAAAGATTAAGAGAGTCTTCGATAAATTGCTTGTTTACAAAATTCTCAACTTCTAAAATAAGAGCTTCATCAAAACCTTCTGTTTTCAATCCAAGGAACAAAATATCATCCCAACGTCCGTATTCCACAAACTTTGGAAGAAGATTGATTACAAGTTCTGGATTTTCTTTCGCAAGCCAAGCCAAACAAGCTCTGAATGGAGAGCGAAGTCCTTGTCCACCTTTAATGTCACGAAGATAGAAAAGGTTTTTAACTGCCAAGTTCTTATTTTGCGTATAGGCTTTAATAAACGCTCTCACAGCTTCTTCATCGTTACCTCTGAAAAGCGAAGCGCCAAAAAAGAAATCTAAGTTATTGTTTTGGGTTGTTGTGTAAGCAACGTCCCCATTTTCAGTCAAAGTCTTGCTGGAGTCTTTGATGATTCCATCAAGAACAGAATTGCCAGTGGATGCTGTCATTTTCTACACCGTCTTTCTATTTGATTGCAAAATTAAAATCGACACTTTCTTCCACCCTACCTTTTGGTTTTGACAGCCAGTTATTCCTATTAAGTGAAAGAGTTGCTGTTTGTAAGGTTATGAGAAGATGCCGATAGTTCGAATAACGTTAGCCAACCACTCTACGGTTCTTTTATTCAGCAAAAAATGATTAAGAAAAAAAGTTGCTGTATGTAGGGTTATGTTCTATTTGTTACTGCCAACGCTATGTTTATATAATATCACAAAACTAAATATTTGTCAATAAAAAAACGATATTTTTTACAAACAAAAAATAACTAAAAATTTTTTTTCGTCAAAAATTATTTAAAATGTACCTTATCAAAGTGAAAACTGAATTTTTTTCAAATGTGCATTTTAGTAAAAACA
>QWCT01001737.1_pt1 | contig 10492 bp, 5 predicted proteins | sample 1972681 | NCBI WGS metagenome assembly QWCT01 (sample SAMN09866701, study PRJNA288562) | Human oral metagenome isolate pre3_saliva, whole genome shotgun sequencing... | isolation source: mouth | host: Homo sapiens | place: USA: California | reverse complement strand
GGCCACCTCGGACGTGCCCGTCAGGTACAGGTCGTCGGCGGGCAGGTAGTAGATCTCGTCGGAGTGCTCGTTGAGGAAGCCGGTGCCGCCCATGACCTGCGGGGTCACGAGGGTCGGGGTCATCATCGGCACGAAGCCGTTGGCCAGCGCCTGGTCCATGGCCATCGTCATGAGGGCCAGCTCGAGGCGAGCGCCGATGCCCTTGAGGTAGTAGAAGCGGGCGCCGGAGACCTTCGCGCCGCGCTTCGTGTCGATCGCGTCCAGGCCCTCGCCGAGCGCGAGGTGATCCTGGGGCTCGAAGCCCTCGGCCGCGAAGTCGCGGGGGGCGGGGCCCTCGTGGCGCAGGACCACGAAGTCGTCCTCGCCACCGACGGGCACACCGTCGACGACCAGGTTGGGCAGGAGGCGCGCGAGGCGGTCGGCCTCGGCGTCGGCGGCGTTCGCGGCGGCCTCGGCGACCTTCACCTGCTCGGCGAGTTCCTTGGCCTGAGCCAGGATCGCCGGACGCTCCTCCTTGGAGGCGCGGCCCACGGACTTGGAGACCTCCTTTTGGGTGGCTCGCAGCGTCTCGAAAGCCTGCAGGGCCTCGCGGCGGGCGGCGTCGGCCGCGATGATCTCATCGACGAGGCCGGGGTTCGCTCCGCGGGCGCGCTGGGAGGCGCGGGCGGGTTCGGGGTTTTCACGCAGGGCACGCACATCAATCATGCGTCCCATCCTATGCCAGGTGGGCGCGCCATGTCCCCTACCGCACCGAGTTTGAATTTCACACGGCAGGTCAAGGTTATGCACAAACTACATCCTTGGGGTCTTCAAAACACTGAAGGTTATCCACCTTTGGTGCATAACCGTGTGGACAACATGACGACGAGCATACGTCAGGTTGTCTCTGGTGACACGAAGTGCAACGAAAAGCCACTTCACAACACATCCACAGGCACAAAGCGGGATACGCTAGGCGTATGGACGCAACACCGTGGGTACTCGCCGCAGCTGTCGGAGCCGGAGCCATCGGAGCCGCACGCGTCGCAACAGCTCTGACCCGCAGGCACCGCCGCCGCAAGGCCCTTGACATCCCCGCATCGGTGGACGACCCGACGCGCGGACGGCCACGTCCCTGGATCATCATGAACCCCTCGAAGCACGAGGACCCCCAGGCCTTCAAGGACCGCATCAACCGGCAGGCCAAGAAGCTCGGCATCGACCACGTGCATTGGCGAGAGACCACGCGAGAGGACCCGGGCACCGGACAGGCCGTGCGCGCCCTCGCAGACGGCGCCTCCGTCGTGATCGCCGCGGGCGGAGACGGAACCGTGCGAGCCGTCGCCGCCGGCATGGCAGGATCCGGCGTGCGCATGGGCATCATCCCCGTGGGCACCGGCAACGTCCTGGCCGGAAATCTCTCAATCCCCGACGACCCCGAACGGGCCCTCGCCGTCGCTCTCGACCGTAACCACCGCGCGGTCGACCTGGCGTGGGTGCGCGTCGACGACGTCGCCCGCGAGTCCACTCAGCCCGCCGAGGGTGGACTGCGCCTCGCTGCGCGCAACGCGTTGAACCCCGAAGGCGACGCTGCGGACCAAACTTCCCCGGCCTCGTCGACCGAGCCGCGCGCGGACGAGTACGCGTGCCTCGTCGTCGCGGGCATGGGCTACGACGGCGCAACGATGGCGGACACGAACCCCGAGCTGAAGAAGCGCATCGGATGGATCGCCTACGTGTGGGCCGGCCTGGGCGCGATGGGCGTCCCGCGCATGAAGGCGCGCCTCACCCTGCGCTCCCCCTCGGCTCGAGTGGCGGACCCCCTCGGCGTCGGCGACCAGATCGCGGGAGAAACCCTGAACGATGCTGCCTCAGCGAGCGCGGAACCCCTTCGCTCGCCCGCGGACGAAATCACCCGCGTCGAGGCCCGATCCGTCATGTTCGCGAACGCGGGCGAGATGAAGAGGCTGGTCCTCGCCCCCGACGCAGAGCTGTCGGACGGCCTCATCGACGTCATCGCGGTCGATGCGCAGGCTGGCCTACTCGGGTGGGCAGACGTCACTTGGAAGATGCTCGGCCAGCTCATCGGCCTGCGCCCCATTAACCTGCCCGTCTCGACCGGCAAGGTCGCATTCCGCCAGGCCAAGGGCGCATCCGTCACGGCCGAAGAAGCCCAGGTGTGCCAGGTCGACGGCGACGCGATCGGCCTCGCCCACACCATGCACATCCGCATGCAGGCCGGCGCCCTCGACATCGCAGTTCCCGTCGAGCGCACGTGGATGGAGCTGCTGCCCAGCTGATCCACATCCCTGCAAAGCACACAAAGCGGAGAATTCGGGGACTGATGGGAGCAAGCCGAGGCGTTTCTGCGGCAGTCTGAAGGATTGCCCGCATGCCGACTTGTTGCTCAATGGTGTTACACCACTTATCGAGGCATTACACCAGCTCGGAGGTGGTGTAATGCTCCCTAACTGGTGTAACGCTCCCTAACTGGTGCAGACCTGCCCAATCTAGCGCGTTGAGAAGCTCGCTGGAGCGGCTATGGAGCGGCGTATGCCGCGCACGAGCTTGTTGCCAAGTAGCAGTGCACTACTTAGCGCAGCGTTGTACTACTTAGCGTGGCATTCCACTAGATAGGAAGCAGTGCAATGCCCTCACAACTAGTGCATCGCTGCTGTATCTAGTGCAGTGCTGCAGGGTCTCGCCCATTGAACACTGGCAGGAGACACTGTCGGCGACAAATTCCACGACGAAGCTTGTTACCGATGAGGTGTTGCACCCGATCGGGAAGATTCAACCCCTTCTGATCGGGTGGAATCTTCCCGATCAGGTTGAATCCCGCCGATAGTGCACAAGGCATCTAGATACGCCGCTATGCGGGTCCGCGAAACGTCAAGAAACCTGACGCGTCAGACCAGCGGCCAGGACGGGGCGCTGCCTGCGGCTTCGCCCGTGCCATCCCCACCGTGCAGCAAGTCCGCGACCCACGCGCGACCGGCGCGGAACGCCTCGTCCGTCGTCCCCGCGGGGACAGACGCGCGTACCCCGTCGACGCGCGGATAGGACCCCATGAAGCGAACGTCCGGCGAGTAACGATGCAGGCCGACGAGGGCCGCCTGGACGCGCTCCTCACGGATGTGGCCGACAATGTCGATGCTGAACGTGTAGTTGCCAAGGCCGTCACCACTCGGGCGCGACTCGATGCGTGACAGGTCGACGCCGCGCGCCGAGAACTGCTCGAGGAGGGTCAGCAGAGCGCCCGACTCGTTGACGGGCAGAGCAACCTGGATGGTCGTCTTGTCCGCGCCGGTCGGAGGAGGTACGACGCCGGGGCGGGCCACCAGAACGAAGCGGGTAATCGCGCCCGGATTATCCGCGACGTCGGTGAACAGGGCCTCCAGGCCGTAAGTGTTAACGGAGACCGCGTTGCACAGGGCGGCGTCGAAAGACGCGTCGCCGTCCGAGAGCAGCTCGGCGGCGGCAGCCGTCGACGTGGCGGGAACGTGGATCGCGCCGGGGAAGGTCTCCTCGACCCAGCCGCGGCACTGCGCCCACGCGTGCGGGTGGGTGCCGATACGGCGGATGTCCTCGGGGCGGGTACCCGGCAGGACGGCCAGCTGGAAGACGACATGCACGTGCATCTCTGCGACGATGACGAGGGGCTCGCCGTGAGACAGCGAATCCAACGTCGCGTTGACGCCGCCCTCGATCGAGTTTTCGATAGGGACGACGGCGCGGTCCGCCTCGCCTCGGCGCACGGCCGCGAGCGCCTGCGGGGCGCTGGTCATCGGCATGAGGATCGCGCCGGCCGGGGCGACCTGGTGGACGGCCTGCTCGGTAAATGTGCCGAACGGGCCGAGGAAGGCGATACGAAGCTTGTCACCGAGAGGCGCGGGGCCGGGAATGTTCGTCGTCATGGTGTCAAGGGTAACGAGAGCGGCGGGCGCTCCGTAGCCTCGTTTCAGGGCAGGGGGCGCATTGTGGCCAATCGCGCGAGTTCCGAGACCGCGCGGGCCTCGTACGGGTGTGTCCCGAAAGCACGGGCACGCCCCGGGAAACAGCCCGGCCGTCAGTCGCGCTTACCGGTCACGCCGGTCACGAAAGCCTCGCTTCCGCCGCCCGGCGTCACCTCGCCACACGCGGTGATCTTCCACAGCTTCGCGGTGCCGCCCGCGTCAACCAGCTCGAAACCGGTGGACGTGTCCACGTCGTAGAGACCGGGGTGACGGGAGGCCCGCGTGAAGTTGTAGTAGTTGCCGTCTTCCTCTTCGTAGAAGTGCGTAATGCCGAGCTTGCGCACGACCTCGCACACCTGGGGATTGGTCGCGATATCGCGGAAATGGTGGATGAGGAGCTTCTGCGAGGCGACGTCCGCATTTGCCGTGCTCAGCTGCGGGAAGACCGCCTTACGTCCGCCGATCATCTCGGTGTACGCCGCGCCAGCAATCGGATCGCCCAGGATGACCGCATCGGGGGCGGTCGTGTAAGGCATGCGGCGCAGCATGGCGAGCTCGCCCATCGTGGCCATGCCCGGCTTTCCCAGTCGATTCGGGTCGTACACGTGGGCGACTGCCGCGTTTCGCGCGTCGATCGCACCAATACTGGACAGGACCAGCACGAGCAGGCCGACGCCAAACTGGATCGGCCAGCGCGGAGCCTCGATGTTGTCGTCGGCTCCGCGTTCGGCGAGGATCCGCTGCAGGGAGCTCGTCCACGTAGCGTGGATGACGCGAACGATGGCGGCGACGCCGACCGCCATGAGGATCGTCAAAGCGATGTCTTCGACGCCCATGATGCGGCGGGCGTCCTTGTACCAGGGGGCCAGCAGGTATGTGCGCAGCGCCGAGTTAGGCGAATACGCCAGGGCGGTGAGAGCCGCGAGGACCGCATAGGAGAACAGGGGCCAGCACGGCAGGGGCTGCGCCTCCTCCTCGGACTCCTCGATGTCCTGAGCCGAGGCCAGGGTGAGTTCCTCCTCGTCCCCGTCCGCGTCATCGGTGAGTCCGGCGCGCTCGGCTGCGCGCTCCAGGGGATCCGTGCGACGGAACAGCAGGTGGAGGCGGGCGGTCGCCGCGATGCCGATGATCAGGAGAATGAGCTGGACGAGCATCCACTGAGCGTTGCCGGCGGTGTTGGAGAAGGGCGGGTAGGGCAGGAAGGCGTGGCTGAAAGCTTCGCCCCAGTTGCTGCCGTCGCGCCGGTAACTGCCCATGGCCCGGATCTTTGACGACGACAGCGCGAGGAGCGGTGCCGCGACGACGACAAGCGCGAGGGCCCCCCACGCGAGGGCGACGAGCTGACCTCGGCCACCGCGACCGTAGGCGCGTCGGGCGAGGGACGCGATGGAGGCGAGGAGCGGCGCGATCAGGAACGCGAGGATCGAAAAGGCCGCGCTCGGGTGCGCGCCGACGAGGCCGATGGCACCGATGAGGAGGAACACCGCCTGCGGAATTCGACGCATGAAAGCGCGCAGCCCATCACCCGCGCGCAGGTCGGCCGCCAGCCGACGCCCGGCGACGATCGCGATAGCAGCCAGACCCGGCACCAGAGCGGTTCCCGTCGAGTTGGGCCACTGGTTGTACATGGTGAGCGCGTCGGCGGGCATATTGAGCAGCATGCCGCCGATGATGGGCGCAGCCATGATCGCGCTGCGCGAGGCGGTCAGCACCGAGACGAGGGCGGCCAGCCCGATCACCCATACGGCCATGAGAGCCAGCGAGGACACGTTCGAGGCCTGGACAACCGAGTCGTAGCGTGCGAACAGCGAGACGAAAGCGTGCCAGCCCGTCGGATAGTAGACGTTGCGGCCACCGTACAGCTCATGGAGGCCGCCGAAGGGGCTGGCGTTCTTGCTGTAGAGGATCGCGTGCACGCCGTTCTGATGGAACGTCGGATCCCACTGTTGGATGGGGTTCGAGGGGATCGCGCCCATCACGAGGGGAAGGGCCGCGAGGACGAAGCCCACGAGGATCGCTCCCCACGTGGCCGCGCGGATCGCGGCCTGACGGCCACCGATCGGCTTGCGCACACCGATGGCCTCGCGCAGGGGGACTCCCCTCAAGGAGAATCCGTCGTTGCTGCGGCGGAAGAAGCTCAGGCTCCACGCGCCGGCGCCTCCGAGGGCGCTCATGCCGAGGATCGGCAGCGCCGTCGAGGGCTCCCACTCAATATCGAGCGCCGGGTAGGCGACAGACAGGATCGTGACCAGACCAAAGGTGAACGCCGGAGCCGCGCCAATCGCGACGAGCGACGAGCGTCCTCCCGCCCTCAGCCACATGAACCCCGGCAGGACCAGGGCGACCATCATGGCCAGCAGGGTCGGGAGCAGCATCCACCAGGCGAGCATGACTTACTCCTTGTTGGAAGCGGCGCGGCGCTTGCCCACGATTTCGATGATGACGGGCAGGACCGACGCGAGGATGATGACGCCGAGAATGAGCGTCAGATTGTCGTGCACGAAGGGAACGTTGCCCAGGAGCGAACCCACGAGGATGAAGCCGGCGCCCCACACGACGGCTCCCAGCGTGTTGAAGGCCAGGAACTTCGGGTAGGGGTAGCGGGCCATGCCAGCGGCGATCGGGATGAAGGTGCGCACGAAGGGGATGAAACGTCCGATGACCAGCGAGCGGCCGCCGTAGTTCGTGAAGTAGTGCTCCGCCTTCTCCAGGTGCGCGGTCTTGAGGATACGAGCATCCGGCTTAAAGAAGCGACGCCCCCACTTAGCGCCCAGGAAGTAGCCGATCTGCGCACCGATGAAGGCCGCGACGACAACGAGGAGGATGAGCGTCGGCAGGTGCAGGCCGAGGCGGTCATGGAGCAGGCCTGCGGTGAACAGCAGGGATTCACCGGGCAGCACCGGGAACAGGACGCCGGATTCGATGAGGACGATGAGCATCGTTCCCCACAGCACCCACGGCCCCATGGCGACGAGCAGAGTCTCGGGATTTTTAAACCACTCGATAACGGTGTGCAGCATCGACGGATCTGATGCGGTCACGAGTGTCGACCAGGTCACGATAGGGCCCTTTTCTGCCGGGAATGTATCACCCTAACCCTACCTTTGTTGACCACGAATATAGGATAGGCGGCATGAGGAAGCGCAAGGATTCACACGACGGCTCTCCGGTCGGGGACACGAACATTCTCTTCGTCCCCGATTCCTCTGCCGACCCCTCGGCATCCGGGGTGGATGCGCTGATGGGGATGATCGACGAGGCCGGGGCACCTCCGCAGGCTCCCCCTCCCCCGGAGGTCCCCTCCTCAGAGGCGCGCACCGAGGTCATGGAGCCCGTCGTCTCGCCGGACGCGACGACCGCACCCGTGACCATGCCGCCCAGCATCCCTCCCAGCCAGGCGGACGCCGAACAGGACGCCCCGGCCTCGTCGATGAACGAGGAGGGCGCGGTGGATCCCCTGCTTTCCCCGCCCGCACCCATGGCCGATGATTCCGAAACGGACCCCGAGGAACCCGCTGACGAGGCCGAGGCCAGCGCGCCGGAGGCCACCACGGAGACCGACGCAGAGGTCAGCGCCGACGACAAGGACACGGACATCGAATCCGCACCGTCCCCGGCTACCGGCGAAATCGCCGCAAACCTGCCCGTGCGCCGCATGCGTCTACCCCGGCCCGTCTACATCGCCGACCGGATCCTGCCCGTGCGCCGTCGCCGCGAAGACCTCGTCGACGTCGTCATCTCCCTCATCGCAATCCTCATCATCTGGACCATCGGAACGGTGGCCAGCGCCACGACACACGGCGTCACCATGGACGTCCTACAATTCCAGCTCATCCGCCAGATCCTGATCCTGCCCGTCAGCCTGGTCGAGGGCCTGATCATCCTGATCACGCCGATCCTCGTGATCATCTCCCTCGCCTTGCGCAAGCGCCTCCAGGCGATCATCCAGACCCTCATGACCAGCGTCGTTGCGGCGGTCGGCGGATGGATGATCGCCGTCCTGACCGGCCTACTGCCCGCTTACCTCACCGCACCACTGAGCGTGGACCGCGCGATCGCCACGCAGGGCTCACAAACCGGCATCGTCATTGCCATCAACCTGGTCATCGTCACCCTGAGCGCCCTGTTCACCTCCGCCGGCGAGGCCCAGTCGATGAAGGCCATCAAGTGGGGCTGGACGGGCCTGTGGATCATTCTCATCCTCGGCGTCCTGCGCTCCTCCATGACCCTGCCCGTCGCCTTCATCTCGGTCTTCCTGGGCCGCGCCTTCGGCTCAGGTTCGCGCTGGATCATGGGCTACGACGACCAGCGGGCGAAGGGAGCCAAACTCGTTGAGGGCCTTCTCAGCATCGGGATCACGCCCTCGCGGATCGTGCGCACCGATCTCGATACGACTGAGGAACCCCTGGCCACCTGGGCCGTCGCCGAGAACTCGCGCGGCCGCCTCACCCAGATGCCCGCCGACTTGGGCGACATGGACATCACGGTCACACGCCGCCCGACCGACGACCATCACCGTCACTACCAGGCATGGAGCGACACCGGCCTGGCCTACGAGATCATCGCCATGGACCCCGGCCAGGAGCTGACCGGCACAATCGTCGAGATGTGGAACAACCTGCGTCTGCGCGGCATCAGCCGCTGGGTCTCCCCTTCCCTCAAGGCACAGGCCGAGCGTTCCTCTTTCACGACGCTTCAGGCGCTGCGCGCCGGCGTGTTCACCCAGGAGCCGATCGGCATCGCTTCGGCCTCCGACTCGATCATCATGGTCATGTCGGCGCTGCCCCCGACGACTCCGCTCACGGAACTCGGCGAGAACGCGTCGGACGAGATCCTGGACCGCGCGTGGGAGCAGCTGCACTTCGCGCACTCACGCGGCATCTCGCACCGCGCTCTCACCCCCGAGGCGGTCGTCGTCGACGAGTCGTCGGACGTGTGGCTGCTCGATTGGGATGCGGGCGAGGTCGCCACGACCGAGCTGAACCAGTCCATCGACATCGCGCAGATGCTGGTCCTCACCGCGCTTGCCGTGGGACCCGAGCGTGCGCTCGAGGCCGGTCGGCGCTGCGTCGGCGAGGAGACGCTGATCGCGTGTGCCCCCGTCATCCAAAAGCCCGTCCTTCCCGCGGCGATCAATCAGCGCCTGCGCCGTTCCGACCTGCTGGGCGAGCTGCGTGCAGCCCTCGTGGGCGACTCCGAGGCCGAGACCGCGCCGACCGCCGACCTGCAGCGATTCCGCCCGCGCACGATCTTCACGATCGCGGTCGCGTTCATCGCCGTCTTCATCGTCGTCGGTTCGCTCAACTTCAACGACATCGTCTCCACGGTCAAGAGCGCGAACCTGTGGTGGATGCTCGCCTCGGCATTGCTCGGAAGCCTCATCTGGGTCGGCTCGGCAGTCCCGCTCATCGCCCTGTCTTCCGAGAAGCTGAGCTTCAAGGACACGTTCATCGCCCAGGTCGCAGCCTCGATCATCACGATCGTGGCGCCCGCCGGCGTGGGCCCCGCCGCCCTCAACCTGCGCTACCTGCGCAAGCGCCGCGTTCCCACCGCGATGGCGGTCACGACGGTGACGCTCATGCAGATTTCGCAGGCTCTCGTCACGATCATCCTGCTGTTGCTCGTCATGGTGATCGCCGGATCGTCGCTGTCCGTGTCGGTCCCCTACGGCACGATCTTGGGTGTCGTCGCGCTCGTCATGGTCGCAGTCGGCGTCATCGTCGCCGTGCCGAAGGTGCGCCGCTGGATCTGGTCGAAGATCCAGCCGACCTGGCAGCAGGTCTACCCGCGCCTCCTGTGGATCATCGGCCAGCCGCGTCGCCTCGCCGCGGTCCTGGGCGGCAACCTGCTGATGAACATCGGCTACGTGGGGTCCTTCTGGACGGCACTACTCGCCATGGGCGGTTCGCTGAACTTCTCCACGGTGTCGATCACCTACCTGACGGCGAACGCGGCCGGCTCCTTCATCCCCTCGCCGGGCGGTATCGGTACGGTCGAAACGGCACTGACCTCGGGCCTGACGGTCGCTGGCATCTCCTCGTCGGTCGCCATTGCGACGGCGCTGCTCTACCGTCTCGTGACCTTCTACGGCCGTATCCCGCTGGGCTGGCTGGCCATGAAGTACATGGAGAAGAAGAACCTGATCTAGGGCGCGAACAGACGCGCGCGGATCAGCAACACTATCCATTTACTTCAAATTAAGACTAAATTTAAAGTAAATGGAAGCAATGCCTTCTCGACGAACATATCCACAGTCGCACCCTGACGACTGCCCCCGCATCGCGGCTACCCTCGACCCCCGCCCCTCTTGTCACTCACCGTCCCCTTCAAGGGCACAATCAACCCGGCGCTGAAGATCCAACACCGGATACCACTCGAAACTCCGGCCGCGCCGAACACGCCTCAAATAGCCCTCATCCTCGAGTCCACGCAGGTCGGCGTGCGCAGTCTGAGGAGTGACCCTGTATTTGTTGGCATGCGCCGCCGCTGTCACTGTCATCATGGGATCACGCAAGGCTTCTTCGATGACGCCGATCTGACGGTTCGTGAGCGTCGTG